>WLWI01005876.1_pt1 | contig 10194 bp, 19 predicted proteins | sample 6701501 | NCBI WGS metagenome assembly WLWI01 (sample SAMN12718690, study PRJNA515312) | sponge metagenome | isolation source: marine sponge | host: Mycale hentscheli | place: New Zealand: South Island, Marlborough, Capsize Point | collected 2014-11-01
TCCGTCTCAAACAAAGCCTCGCCACGGTTTAGGTAGTGGATGATAGTGCTGTGGTCGCGACCGAGGATGCGGCCCACCTCACTGGGACCCAAGCCCTGCTCGTTGATGAGCATAGTGAAACAGATGCGGGCGTCGACGACACTCCTCTTGCGGTTGCGGGCGAAGACATCGCCGTTGAAAATGATGAAGCAGATATCAGCAAGGCGACGCACCTGCTCAGGGTGGTGGGGGATAATCATTGCATTAAAATTGTCTTGTCATTCATATGGTCGAGGTAGGCATCGACGTCGATGACAGAGAAGTCGAGGAGGATAATCATATAGTCCTCAACCTTATAGTATTCTATTTGGTAAAACATCTCCCCGCCAAGGCGGCCCGCCGCCATCTGCGTATTCTCTTCGTCGGAGGTGAAAGCCTCGTAGGAGGAGTTGACTTGGCGTATGATGCGCACGCGGTCCATGGATGGCAAAGCCATGATGGCATCGACAAAGTTCTCGTCCAGTTCGTATGACGCTTCAGCCTCGATAAACTTCTGTGAGTACTCCATGGTTCTTTAACTCTTTAAGACGAAACTCTTGCAGCTTAGACAGCTTACCCTCGGGGCGCTTGACCTCAGAGAAGAGAACGCCGCACTCCGGTGGTATAGCTACGAGGTCAGGGATGCCGTTCTTATTGGTCTTGATAAGCTTGATAACATAGTATCCCTGCTCCTCCAGTTGCTTGATGCGCTGTGTCTGAATCTGCTGCTCCGTCATCTTACCTACAAGGTAAGAATGTCGCTACGAAAGTGACTCAGCGTATAGTCCTTCTTACTCGACACGGCCTTGTAGATTTTTGTTTCGATACCACGCTCGGAGAAGACCCAGTATATGTTACTCTCGGTGCGCTCCTTGGTCGTCATCCTATCCCGCGACTGCCAGTAGCTGGTGGCAGAGAAGTCGATGTTGTAGTACACGAGCGATGTAGCTTGGCGTAGGCTGATGCCCTCGCGCCCGCTGACAATCTGTAGGGCTATGCTCTTATCGCCCTCGTAGAAATCGTCAAGCTCGGTAGTAAGCTGGTCGCCATACACATCTTGCAAAGCCTTGAGCTCGGCCTTGAACTTGTAGAAGATGGCAATCTTTTCTTCCTTGAACTTGTCGTAGATAAACTGAGCCTTACTGTGGTCGAAGACCATGGCCTTGCCGCTCTCAAACTTCACCGTACCGGAGTACATCTGGTGTAGCTTTTGCATGAGCTTGACAGGGGTATCGGCGAGGACCACCTCCTCCTTGCCATCGATGACGCGGTGCTTACGTAGCTCCGAGCACATGGCGTACGTCCTTGGCTCCATAGGTACGCGAAGGATGTGCTCGTTGAGCTGGCTCTTAAAGCCCGCCTCCTTTTGGCTGAAGCTAATCATATACGGCTTCATAGCCTCAAGGATAGACGGCAGTCCCTTGTCGTAGAACTTCTTGGTAAGGGAGTTGATGATGCGCTCACGGACGTCGACGTAGTCGTCACCAAAGCGGTAGAAGTTTTTGTACCGACGGAAGGGGTTGGCCGTGATGCCATAGACCTGATGGTACATCTGGCTGTACGACTCCGGAGTGGGCGTACCCGACATAAGGATGACGTATCTCCCGCGAACCATATCCCTAACAGCCTTGGCCCTCTTGCTTGGCTTAGGGAAAGCACCGAGGGCATGGGCTTCATCGATGATGATGAGGTCCCAGTTAATGTTAGGCAGCTTATGCATGCTCTCGTAGTTGATGATGAACAGCTCATACGAGGGGCATAGCTTCATGCTGTCTTCCTTGATGCTACCCATGGCCTTCTTCTTGGTGAGGAACAGGACCTTCTCCATGCCCATCTCCTCAGCGATAGACAGGGCCGTCAGGGTCTTGCCCGTGCGCACCTCCATGGCGAGGTATACGAACTTGTTTACGCCAAGAATCTGCTTGGCCTTAGAGACGATGCTCTTCTGATAGTTTCTTAGTTCCATTTGATTTCGCTTTGCTCTTCTCCCTCGTGCTTGTTTCTGATGCGGAGCCAACGCCCCTCCCTATCGCGGCCCTCCTCGGGGGCTATGCCATACTCGAATAGGCAGTACGCCACGAGCCACTTGTAGAACTTGGTCCTCGAGATACTCTGCTTGGCATTGGGCGCGTAGTCGGGGTACTCTTGGATGAAGTCTATGTACACATCCTTCTTGTATAGCTTGACGTAGGGCTCGAGGGTCTTGTTGCTCTCGCCACCGACGAAGCCGCACCACTCGATGAAGTCGTGGCTCGTCTCAGCACTGAGTTGCCTGATGCCAAGGTTGATGAACTGACTCTCGACGAGGCCCGTATTCAAGTATCCACTCAAGCATTGCACCATGTACCTATCGAAGGCAGCCCAGTCGTCTTCGTCCCAGTCGGCGAAGAAGTGCTTCTTGAATTCCATCAGCGGGGTGCGCGTCTTATTGTAGTACTGGTGTAGCTCGAGCTCCCACTTGCGGCGGGCGAAGCTATTGCCAGCACCCTTGATGGCGTAGTTGGTGGTGATACCAATCTTCGGGGACCGCTCGAAGGGAATCTTGATGGCGTCTTTGTTCTTCTTCTCCAACGTCAAACCCTCTGTGACTACGCTGAATAGACGCTCGAAGTCAAAGTTCTTCTTCACATCATCGAAGCAAAGTAGCTGAGTGTCAGCACTTACGAGCTGGTACGGGAAGCTACGCTCGAAAGCAAATGCCTTGCCGTCTATGACTACGAGCTTCTTCATCTGACTCAAGGCGTTCATGAACAGGCCCTTGCCCGTACCGCCCTCGGGGTTGTCACTGATGACCTCGTCGTTGAGGATGACGGCGGGGCAGTAGCTTAAGTTCTTGTACCCGTGCATCATATACCCTATGGTACTCTCCATGGTCAGCCTGCGGCTGTCGTCATTGGCGCAGATGTTACCGATGAATGCCCGGAAGTCAGAGTCGGCAGTGTCCCTATCGTCGAAGGTCCTGTCTATGATGTGGTCTTTCCATACGTACCCACCGAGGTCTATGTAGTCGATGGTATCGACGCCGTCAGGGGTGATGCGCACCGCGCAGTTGCGGTAGTATAGGTACGCGGTCTTGGCCGTGTCCTCCATGAAGTACACATCGATGGTGCTGAGTAGGGTAAGGAACTCCTCACGGAAGTAGCGCACGGCATCGGCGAAGAAGTTGTATACGCTCTTGTCCTCGAGGTCGAGGAGGTAGCCAAGGATGAAGTCCTTTATCTCCTTCTCGCTCGTGTGGTCGATGAGGTTATTGGTGACCTTGACGAAGACGTAGTTCTTACTGCCCTCCGGGGCATACTTATAGAACCCGTTGTCTTCGAGGAACGTCTTGAAATCGAGAGGGACAATCTTGATGACACCCTTCTCAGACTTGGACCAGAACGTCTGCTCCTCGTTCTCTTTCTCTACGCGGTCGAGCACAGCCTCCACTACATCGCTCTCAACTGTGCCCTTTAGTTGGGAGCGGACTTCTTTTTTTGACACACCTCGCTTGAGCTGGCCCTTGATGTGGTTGATGCGGTCGCTGTCCTCGTAGTACTTGGTGCCGTGGTTGGCGGTGTTGCTGTACGCAGAGTCGAGGGTGCGGTCTATCTCTGCTGACTTGAAGTCGGACTGCTCGAACTGCCTCAGGACATGGGAGGCGAGGCTCTTGTTGATACCAAAATCATTGAAGGCCATGGCCAGCTTGTATACGTTGGCGTTGCGCTCGCCGTCGACCATGCCGTACTTCTTGGTCCACCACTTCACGAGGATGTCTACGACCTTGTTGTCATCGGTGATAGGGATGGTAGGTACATCGCGCTTGACCTCGACCTCGACATAGTCTCGCTCAACGAGACCTGTCCAAAGCTCACTGCCTTCGTTGATGAAGATGAGTGGGTCGTAAGACTCGTAGCATACGCGGCTGATGTTCTTGCACGTGGTATCGAAGTGCTCGGAGTTAAAGTGTTTCTCTAACGCATTGAAGTAATTGATATGATTATCAGTGTCTTGGGGTATGCGGACGAGGGCCTTGAGGCCATTGCCTGACGGCGAGGTGAAGACGGAGTAGACATAGCGGTCCTTGGATAGGCGGTCCCGCTCGTCTTTCATCTCCTTCTTGGTTCCGTAGCCATCGAAGTCGAGACATATGAACCCGCTGTGCTCCTGTACGGATGCATCGGAACGCTTGTTGAATAGGCCAGAGAAGCACACCGCAGGTAGCTCCTTCTTCAGCTCGTTGCGGTTGGCTTTGTCGGTCTCCTTTCTGATGCGCAAGACCAAGTCTTTGGACGAACCATCCTTGATTCTATCAAGCACACACTTGACCGAACGATGGAAGGGAGTGTCCGTTTCCCTGATATTCCGGAAGATTGTGACGATTTGTGACATAACTGTGACGATTTAGACGTCGATATTTTAGGGTTAGTTTATTGATACTCAGTACGTGTGACGGAAATGTCGATTTTCTCTCACATATACGTAGGAGGAAGAGAAAGATAGAGTAAAGTATCTCTCTCTATAGGGAAGAAAAAAAACGACACAGCGTCACGGGAAAAAAAGAGGGGGCCGTTGCCCCCTCCCTTCCGCTTTGTCTAAACCAATGACGTTTAGAACGGAGACTCTTCGTCCTTAGGCTTCGGCTCCCATGTGTCGAGCTCGAAGTAGTAGCGCCCGTCTTGGCTTTCCTTCATCTCGAAGTTGGTCCATCCCGAGGGCTTGGCGTTCTCCTTAAGCATCTTAATGAACTCACCTTCCTTGCCGTCATCTTCAAATACTTTGATGCCGACCTTGGCTTTGATGAAGTCCGGTGCCTCAGGTTTTGGCGCTGTCCAATTCATTCCGGGTGCGTAGACCCTGTCTTTGTTATCACTCATAGTGTCTCTTGTATATAAAAGGTTTCGATGTTGTGTGTGGCTTCGGTTCCGAAGAACCTGTCGTGGACCTCAAGGGCCCGTTCAACTTTATCCTTGCCACGTCGGATGAAGTCTTCACTTGGCTCGTACATACCCATCATACCCGTCTTCTTGTCGATGGCGAAGAACACCAGCGGTACGCCGAATAGGCTTTGGTAGATGTAGCATTGACTGTCGTAGCCATACTTGCGTGCCGACCACTTGAAGTCGTCGATGTTGCCTGTCGTCTTTAGGTCGATGATGCGGTCAGTGCAGAGGATGTCTGCCTTGGCCTTGAACTGCCGGCCCATGATGTCACCCACGATGGGCTCCTCATACTTGTTGCCTTCGTCACGGATGGCGTCGAAGAAGTCGAGGTTGCCCATCATCTTCTCCACCAAGGCTTGGATGTCGACCATCTCCTTGCATAAGAGCATGAACTCTAAGCCTCGCTCCGCACACGCCTCCTTGTACACCTTGCTGTTGCGTGACGCCGTGTCTACACAATTGGTGTCGGCAGCCTTCTCCGGCTCAAGGATGAGCTGATGGAAGAGGCGGCCCTTGGCAAAGGCAGGGTTGTCAGGCGTGGGGACACCAAACATGGCAGGGTTGTCAAGCAAGACCTTGATGTCCGAGTTGGACATGAATTGCCTACCGACCTTGCCGTAGTATTTGGCATCGTCACGTAACTGCTCGATGATGTCGCTCATACGTTCTCCTTCAGGGCTTTCTTCACGTCAGCACTGACGGTGTACTTGGTGCGCAACTGCTTGACCAAGGTGTCGAAGTCCTTGTCCTTGTTGGCCACCACATACTTGAGAACCTTAGCCCAGTTGTCGTCGTCAACCTCAAGCTTGAGTCGCTTGACCTCTTTAGGGGCCTCTTCCTTGGCCTCGGAGGGTTGGGATGGTGCATCCTCACCTGTCCATAGAGAAAGTCCAAGGCCGTGCATCGCAATGGCCTTCACGGTGGCGCGTTGGATGGTCTTGTTGACCTCGAAGCTGTCAATCTTATCGATGGCAATGGATTTGTTGCGGTGGTCCATGACCGGAAGCATATCGATGTGCTCCATGTCGTTGACCACAATACCTACCTTGACATACGCTGTCTTGCCGTCGGTGAAGTAGTTGAGTCCCGTCTCTGGACACTCGTAGATTTTACGCTGTGCCTGAGGGTAATGCTTCTTGAGTAGGTTCCAAGCGTGAGCCCAAGACAGGTAGTCGGCACGGCCCTTCTTCTCTACGAGAGGACGGACGTCGATGGCCGCAAGGTTGTTGTAAACTGAATCCATTTTCATTTCAAGTTGTTGATGAGGGTGATGTAGTCGGGGTCGTTGTTCATGTGGCTCTCTACTTTCTTTACGCCGTGACCAATGGTAGGCAGGTCGGTTTTGTATCCGCTCTCACCCATGTAGTGCTTGATGTATGAACTCGTCATGGGACGCTGATGGCACAGGTAGTACAGCACGTGACGTGCGTCAGATAGCCGCCGCGATTTGTCTTTGGTGAATAGTTGGTCTCGAGTCAGACCGAAGTGGCCCGTCACTTTGTCGACGTAGCCCTCGAAGATATCCTTCTTCATGTTGTTGGTTTGTTTGATGGAAAAAACTATTGCATTGTATGTCTCGCTCAGCTTGTGGTACACCCTGTCCGGGGTATACCTCGCGCAGTATCCGTCACGCAACTCCTTGATGAGGTCACGCATGGAGAACAAGTCATCCTCGTGTTCCGGGGACTCTGTTGTGTTCTTCAAGGCGGATGGGGTTGTCGAAATCCTGAAGGTCATAGACGGTACTCTCTGTGCCCTCCTCCTGTGCGTTGTCCAACGCAGAGATGATGCTGTATGAGTGGCGTATGATGGCCATGGTGACGATGGTTCCCGTGCGGATAATCATCACCCCGTAATCACATGGGTCGTGACCACGCTCATGGGACATATCTGAAGCCCGCCTCATGATGCGTAGCCACGTCTCATATGCGTCAGCGTTGAAGCAACTGGCTGTATCGGTCTGCGCCTCCATAGGTTCAGATACACCATGGATGTATCCCGAGGAGACAGGGTTGCTGAATACGCCACAGGTGGTGACGCTGTGACCAAAGGCTATGGCATAGCCAATGGACTCAGCAAAAGGACGGGTGTGAGTAGTGCTTCTCATGACTTGAGAATCTCGTCGACCTGCTCGTCGCTCATGAAGTGGCCATTGAATCTGATGGTTTCCTTGATGACGTCCTCTTCGATGTTGACATCGCCATTGTACCTGAAGCCACCCTCTTCCATCTCGACGGGTACCTCAACGCAACTGTCCCAAGAAACTGTTTGTACCTCCATGTTCTCCTCGTGGGCTGTAGCACCGAGGTCGTATGCCTGACGTAACATCTTGGCAAGCTCCTCCTTGGTGTACTGAGGCTCAGGCTTGAGCAAGGGGCCGTCGATGGCAAGGTTTGCCTTCATGTCCATGAGATTGGAACGCGCTCCGTCGATAAGGAAGTTGAGCTGTTCGAGCAATGTGTCACGAGTCTGCGGCGTGACGTCCGGGGTAGTTTGGTTGTCCATAGTGTATTGAATTATTGATATACAAATATAAGGTATTTATTACTACTGTGCAAGTATTTCTACAGTTAATGTTCTAAACGAGGGGCAGATTTTTTTGCCCTTCGGTATCTGTGCGGAGTAAGAACCCCACACACTGAACCACGTGTGAAGTATGTGTCTGTTTCCAGTCTCGTCCACGCCGACAAGCTGTCTGTTGTGGCGGAATGGCTTGATTGTATCAGTCATAGGTGTTGTCCTTGATGATTTGGAATACCATGCTTGGGACAGAGTCTCGGAACGCAGTGTCTTGCATCCTCAGCCACTTGCTGATGGCCTCGGTGTCCTCGTGCTTGGAGAACTTGCTTGCCAACTCACGCATAGGTGGGCCGTCAATGTCTCCGTACCTGTCGGATGGGGCGTAACGCTTGTTGTCGCGCTTGACCTCATCGGAGATTCTCTTGGCACGGAGGCGTACTCGCTCTGCTACGTGCTTGTCAAGGTGCTTGGTGCGGGTTAGAAATCCTGCCATTTTATTTATCGTTTTGTTGTTCGTACTTCTCGTCAGGGTCACGCTCACCTTGGCATTCGCATCGGCGGGTGGTAGCGTATGGGTCAGCGTAGTGGGTTGAGTAAACAAACCCCTCGCCGCCGCAGATAGGGCAGTCATCCATGGTATCTCTCTTTGATTTGTTCCAGTTCCTGTTGGTACTCGGCATGCAACTCACTCTCATCACCATCGCCACCTCGTAGTAGCGTGGCAAGCTTGTCAAGCCATGTGGCCTGTGCCTTGCTCTTTTCAAACTCCATCGATACGTCAAGGCTCCACCTTGCCATGGCTTGGAACGAGCTGAACTTCTTGAGTGCCTCGACCTCTCTGTCTATTGCTTCTTGTTTCATTTGAATTTGAATTCGATGGTGGCTCTGATGTGCTGTGCAATAAGCTCAACCAAGGAATCATTGTCCTCGAACGTAGCCACCAATATGTTTTCAAGGTCTTCACGCTTGTAGGGTTTGGGGATACCCATGTCTTCCATCTCTGCGGCTACGTCAGAGACGCGCCACTTCATTTCGGGACCAACGTAAATCCCGTCTTCGTTGATTGCTTCTTGTGTCATGTGTTCTCGTATGTGTCTTCAGGGCCTGTGACTAAAGTCTCCATGGGGTCGTCGTACTCCACGTCATCGAGCCGGCTCTTCATGGCTTTGACGATATCTTCCTTGGTGATGTCTGATGCGTCCTCTTTGTCGTGGTTAATCGAGAGGGCGATGGTGAATACTGAGTTGAACTTCTTCATTCGTTAATCTCTTTGATGGTGTAGATGCGGCGGTACTCTTCGCCCTCGTTGAAGTCCTCGACGTTGCGGTACTCAGACCCCGTGTCGTTGTTGAAGTCTTCGAGGTAGTACTCAAGGTTGGTGAAGGCAAAGCCCTCGTCTTGTGGGTCGTCGGTCTCGACGACGAAATACAATGGTTTCATGCTTCGTTGAAATGTTCGGCACGGAAGATGACTTCCGCATCAGATATTTGTACATAGACCTGGAAGCCTACATGAACGTAGACAGATTTGTCGTCTTCTTGGTATGCGTCCACCTCAATGGACTTGAAGTGCTTGATGCAGTCTTCGATTATTGATTGTTTCATGGGTGTGTGATTGCGATTGCGATGATGGCTACGATGATGAACACGTAGTAAGGGATGGGTGTGCCGTTGTCCTCGTCTTGATAGTCGATGTTCATAGCCTTCCAATTTCTAATTCTGTAGATGTGTCGATGTCTCCGTTCTTGACAGGGTAGAGGATGTACTGCCAATGCTCTGGCTCACCACAGTAGGATATGTTGACATCGATGTGCTTACTCACGCTGAACCATATGTCGTCGTCGCCACGGCTCATGCAAGCAAGGACGTCTTTGGGGATGGTGATGTCACCGAACAGCTTGCTTGGGACGATGTGCTTGTCGCCCTGCAACAGGGCTCTAGCATTGGTCTCAATCTCTCCGAGCAGTTCTTCTCGCGTGAAGTGCTGAGTGTCGCCTTGAAGCATTCGGGTATTGCGAAGGATGGCGAGGATGTGGTCTCTCATGACTCTTGGATTTCTTTGAACTTGGCGCGGTTAGTATCGCGGTCAAGGTTGAGGGAGTGGATGTACTCCATGATGTCTGCGTAAGTATCGAAGGTCTTGCCGTCTACGTGGTATTTGAACAGCGTGTAGTCGTTGGGTTGCCCGTCATTGTCGTAGACCTCCATCACATCGACGTTGAACTCGTCCGTCAGGATGTCCATGACTACAGTAGGCAACGACCCGACACCATCGTAATCGACAAGCTTGCCGTCCTGAATGTCAAGCGTACCCTCGCAGTAGTACTTCTCCTCCGTGGCTGTGTCGTAGAACTCGAACCAAGCGTGGCCCGAAGCGTTGATGCCAACGTGGACAACGACCTCTACGTTCTCGTCGCGGTGAACATCCTGACCCGTACTGAGTACGGTGTAGCCAAGGGTAGGATAGATGACCTTGGCGTTGATTTGTTTGTCTTTCATTTGATTTTGAATACTTTGTTGAGGAAGTCAGAGGTCATGGGGCGGGAGCACTCCTCATCAATAACCCACTTGAGGATGTCCTTGCACCGCCAGTATTCCTTGAAGTGTTTCTGCTTGCGGTCGAGGGTCTTGATGTGCTGTGCCAACTTGTGACGAATCTCAAAGAGTTGGTCGTCGTCGTAGTATGAAATCAACTCTCGTACCTCACGCTCAGGAGTGTAGAGGAGAGGCTTGGC
>WLWI01005877.1_pt1 | contig 10193 bp, 5 predicted proteins | sample 6701501 | NCBI WGS metagenome assembly WLWI01 (sample SAMN12718690, study PRJNA515312) | sponge metagenome | isolation source: marine sponge | host: Mycale hentscheli | place: New Zealand: South Island, Marlborough, Capsize Point | collected 2014-11-01
ACAATGCTGTTACCTGCAGCTGGCAGGGTTCTGTTATAATGGAAGCCTATCTAATTTAATGAACCATTTCGATATTTCAGAGAATACATGTATCTTACAATTATGGCAGGAAAATAGTATTTGTAGTTATAATAATAAAAGTCTTATTTAATTTCAAAGTGTGTATATACACTGATCTCAACAATACAGTCATGGATTTTGCAGTGAACAGAAAGAAATTATAATAAACCAGATAATTTATAGCTTACTAGCATTTACAGGGGAAAGAGCAATACATTGAAGCATTATGCAGTAACAACTTCATTTAAACCATTAAAGTTCATCTAAAAATCGCATAAAATGTCAGCATATGAATGATTAGTTGAAGTGAGAGTAGCTAAGAAGGTGCCACTGTCCTACAGTAAGTATTTTCAATAGCCGACGGCAAGTGTGAGAGTAAAATGCCATCCACATATTGTACAGTAAGTTGTTATTATACACTGGGTATAGTCCACAGCACATTTTATATTTACTGCCACATACTTCTGTACACTTAGTTGACAATATACCAAGTACATAGTGATAGTTCCTGATGGTAGTAATGATAATACACAAATGTTGAACACTCGCGTGATGAGGAAATACTCGAGGAAAATATCCAATGTATGATAAATATGCTTTTACCATGGTACATTAAACTGTCCAATCAGATTGCTTAATTCGCGGTGAATATAATATTTCATACCCACCTCCTAGGAGGTGAATAAGTGAACCGTCCAATCAAAATTAGTTTTTATGCGTTTCCTATAGCCTAGAGCCATGGTACAAGTCCCTCTGTGTTCGGTCGGTATGGAATTTACACTATCCTTGGGCCTTGGGCCGTTGGTTGTGTAAATCCCATGCCAACCTCCATGTCGTGGTGGAACTTGTACATATATATATATATTGTACATAGCATTTTTTCCTTGAGTATTTTCACGTCACACAAGCATTCAATATTCTCCCATATTGAACACTGCGTATTGAATACCCCAACACACCTGTGTAGTTCTGAACAACTGTATCTTTAACCATAGGGCAGAGTCATCTCTGAAGGACGAGTTTGAACCTTAACCATTATACTGTTTTGAAAAAAAATATCCAATATCCAAATAAACAAATCATTTACACTTATCATACGACATGGGGATGACATTTCACTCTCGCACGTGAATCTCCCCATATTATATGCTGACTCCTGCAATTATCAACATCTAGTATCTTACCATAAGCAAGGCAGTAGGAACAGGTTTGGTGTGGCACAGCAAAGAGCAGGTGCTAATGGGTTAAGAATATTAATATATCTTATTAAGCATTAGATAATGAGAGATAAAGATTATAAATTATCTTCAATTTGATAGTTGAATATCAGCATACATTGTGGACGCAACGTGCCTGTTCATTGCCATGAGCACTACTAATGTTAGACATAACTGGTATTTAATATCAGTACAGAAATAACTTTGTAGGATAATGAAGTAGCTGGTTAACAGGAGGCTTATTTAGAACTTCTTCACACCAACTCTGCACATGCAGTAGCACGGCTCTACCAAATTATTAGTAGCATGGCTCTACAAAGGAATGTGGTAAACACAGGACTTGACTTATGGTTCATATACAATAACACTAGCAGATGGGATGACTGTACAAAGCTGTACAAAACTCTTTTATGTGCCGCTAGTAAGCTAGTGGGGGACTTGGGTGGGTATCATTAATCTCTTAGGACCTGATCTCATTTTGAAACCACTGGCAATTCTTGGCAGTGGGTAGGGAGAGACCACATGTTAAAGCACATCCCTTGAACATAAATAAAGACAAGTGACATCAGCTCAAGAAAGCCTTTGTCTTGTCTTACCCAATTACCACATCCTGCTGCCAAACCTTTGAAGGTCATTAGCAGAAAAGTGAGGGCTTGGCCTACTTACTCTGGGTGTCCAGATTATGCCTGTTGGCATAATTGATTAAGGTGTGAAGAGATGTTAGGTTCAAAGTGGATTTGTGGTTCACTGTGGGACCGGTTGGAAGTGTTGCTACGGTTACCAGGAATAGAAAGCTCCCAGAGTGTGAGGAAGTTATATCAGAGGATGTAGAGGAGAGGGTGTGTGCTGTTAGTTTGGTCTGAGGTCATACTGCTGGCCTCAAGTCTGTATGTAGAGTCTTCTTAGAGGGTCTTTTACAGGCAGTAGCAATAGCAACAGAAAGCAGATTGGTTGTGCACTTGTTGTTTGTTGTGTATAGTTGTTGTTTGTTGTGTATAGTTGTTGTTTGTTGTGTATAGTTGTTGGATGATGATTGTACAAACAGGTTGAATATAAGACAGGTCAGTAGAAGAGTTTTTAATGGAGCTTCTATTAGAAATCAACAATTTATTGGGCGAGCGAAGCCAGACTCACTAATGGGTCTCAATTGAGATTTTGGTATATATATATATATATACATATGGCAAAGTGCAAAGAGGTCAATGCGTGTCCACCCCCGGAGGCTACTCCAAAACGTAAACATTAGCGCGGGCGCAAGAAATTCAGGTGAAAAGACTTTGAAATAATGTTAGGAAAATAAAGACCAAAGCTACTCAGACAGAAGAGGACAGATGCTCACAGTCAGGTCTTACAAACTTAGCGGAGTTCATTTTCTATTCTATTAGTGATGGTGGTAAGTTACCTTGGTTAATGCACTGTTTGTCATAGCTATACGCCTTCCACAACAGATTTGTTCTTACTTGAAAATCCGTTTTCCAATCGTCATCAACTAGAGCTCTGGTACAATAGAGCATGGTCAGCAGAGTGTACTTTGGAAAGGCGGCTTGATAAACAGAATCCTTTGGTTTAGCGATTCTTAGCCGTCTCGAAAAGATTAATTGCTTACCCGTAGAAATCTATTGCCCAATAGTCAAGTCGTGAAGAGATGTAAGTCTTGTGCTGGTATATCCAGTGACCAAGTATATATGTGTGTACAAGTGTTGTGTGTTGATAAAGAATAGCACAATAAATTAAACAAGAACATTCAACTATCAAAGAAGTATTGTAACTGCCAGCATTCAAATTTGAATTTCAGTCAGACCAGCTCACTCGCCATTTGTGCTATAGCACATCACTAGTTTATATTATTAGCTATCAATATTGGTAGTTAAGCCAGAATGCACTAACAGTGGACTCCAATGCCCATAGAGTTAGTATGACAGTGTAAAACTGTTTAACACATGCAGCGCCCTCTGGATTCATGTTTGTTGAGTTTTTGTTATTTTGTTTGTTTGTTTTTTATGTTTAATGGTAGTCATGCCAAGAAGGCTTTTCAGCTCCATACTTCTTGGTGTGAATAACACTTGTTTTTATTTTTCAATTAATTTGCCTTTTCCAACTAACTACAAGCCTCTTACAGTTCAAGGTCAACATGATTACATACTCTCATAACACAGGTAGTGAGTGAGTGAGCATATCTCTATCCTATGATACCACTCTGTGCACATTCTAGCAATAGTGCAGGTCTTAGCAAAACATCCAGCTCCAAGTTACGGGGTGCAGTAATGTCTGTCATGTGTCTATGTGGGCTGTTTTATTTCCAATGACTTTTAAACATGGCATATTCCTTCATTTTTTGACCACACCCACCCAGTCATTATAGCAAACCATAGCAACCACTACCAGCTGCATTATATGTGGATTTTAAAGGTACAAATTGACCGACAAAAAAAAGCTTTTGTCTACATTTTGTGTGTGTTTTTGTTATTTAGGTTTCGGAAAAGCTTATTTATACAGTGGGTAGTGTTTATATTCCGTAAATCTGATCATTTATTCATGAAGTATATTTGTTATGCTGTGGGTTACCATGGTGACTAATTATTTCATCGTTTGTAGTTCAATTACATGCATGCCTTTTCAAAAAAAAATTTTGTCCTGTTAATAGCATTCTGCATTATTTACATGGAACCCAAGGTGATTTAAAAAAAAACTCAGTTGGAGAGAGGAGAAAGGGGTGGAGAGAGAAGAGAGGGGGAGGGGCATTATTTTTTACACAAGCACTATTCCATAATGTCATCTATATAACATATGGCACTGTTGCTGTAGCAACCATCAATATAAGCAAAGATGTGTTAATATATTGGCCCCAACTGTTGCATCTGATGAAAAGAACTGGCACAGCACGAAAATAACATACGCCAACAATCAAGTAGGACTTAAACTGCTGAATGTGCTAGAGTTATAGCTGCCAGCTGGGAATTGTGGTTGACCTCCCTAATAAGATCATACTTTGAAGAGCTTAAATAATAAACAGGCACCTAGTGTAGATATACACAAACACAAAAATAAAATTGGATAAGTGAGTGCAAGTTTGACAGAAGTAAGAGTAACAGAAAGAAAATAATGTAAATGAATAATGATGTAATTATGATTAATTAAAACTTAACCTTTAAAGTTTTAATTAAACATGTATTAGCTGTTGATGAAACTGAGAAAAACTACAATTATTATAATTATTTCAGCCCAGAATGACTGATTAGCTATTAAATATGATTAGATTTATGGTTCAGAGTTCCTTTACTTGCAACTAATACTTGAGGTCATGCTAACAGCCAGCCAGTAGAGAGGTTCACATGTCATTCCCAAACATAGCCCTAGGGCTTTTTACTTTTTATTCGTATTATTAAGTAAAGTAGCAAGTCTCATTCTTAACCAATGACAATACAAATATGATCATTTACAGCCGGCTCATTGATAATGCAAAAAATGATAAAATATATTGGTGTTAGAAGTTTCTGCCCGACGGGCCATCCTCCACTGCCACAACTCTCTGTTCTCCATTCCTTTCTCGTTAGCTAACGCCACAATTGTAGCTTTGAGAAGGGCTGCTTCATACTTTGTGAGCTTTCAGACAAAATGTAATATTTATTTGTACCCGCGACTCTAACCTATCGGACGATCTTTGCCACCCCTCCACACGTGATGTTTAAATCAATCGTACAGACCCTTTTTCGTGGCAAAATAATTGTATAAGAGAGAACAGAATGTAATATTTATGTCTACCGCATCTTTAAAGAAATCGTATAATGTGTCCCAACTTGCGGTCATGAACATGCAAGGTGTCATTACTGAAGCTGGTAGCAGATGTTTGCATACCATATGGTTTTGAGTAACTGTCTAAGAACGCACTCAATTTCTACTAAATGGAAAGCGAGGGTGTTTAAGGCGTGAATATCTCAGTGGTGACAGCATCGGTATATGAACAGCCATAAAAGAAAAAAAGCAGGTGCATTCATTTACAAGTCTTCTCTCTTCTATCTCTGACGGATTGTTTTGCAGTGAACATGTCTGCTAATAATTTCAGTTTTTATTTCCTTGTTAAGTACGGTTCAGATTTTACGGCTTCTAGTGCTATTATTTTTCCGCATTGTTACCTAGCCGTGGTCTGTTCCTCAGACATCCATTACAATGACTCACTTCATAACTACCTTCCTCGTCACTTCTAATTCAACCTCTTCCTTCTCACCTGAGGGGAAAAACATTAAACAGGAATAAAATATCACCATTACTTTCCAAGAAATGCCTCTACAAGTGGAGGAGAAAGACCAGGGAGAGGCTCCACTAGTGTCCACATCAGACCAAGCGAGATTAACGGGATATCTGAGAAGCGTCACTTTTCCTTAAGTTCGAGGTGGCCCCGTGGATAATTGTTGTTGCACGTGCCTTCTGTTTGAAGCATGCCAAGACTTGTGCAGCTTCAGTGACTGATCACTGTTATTAACCACCTGGGTGGTGTAGGAAACTTACACCAAAGATGTCTTTAATACATTAGGGGAGAGAGGGCTAATAGGATGGGCTTATTTATTAATAATAATATAAATATGACTAACCTTTGTGTCAACTATGTAGTTAACAGATAGCCTTACAGCAAGTAGGCGATTTTATTAATAGAGTAGTAGATAAAGCACAAGTTAATGATGGCACCTGAACACAATGCTACAGAGAGTTTGAATGCTCTGACAGTGATTGAATCATTACTGAGTATGAGAGAGCGGGTGTGGCATCCACTGTGCTGTTTAACTCCTTGAACATGTGGGGAATAGGGATTAAATTGGATTATATTATGAGCTGGCGGGGGGGGGGGGGGGCAGTGTGCCCCTAAATCATCACATTTTAATTAGTGTTCAAGATCTTCACAATGAAGTAAACTTCAGTGGTGACAAATGAAGTTATTACTGTATCAGTAATGTATATTATTACTTTATTATGTGCAAATATTTGGATCAATTAGTACAACAGACACCGATAATTGAGGAAAATATAAAATATACCCGACTTAAAATTGTTTTTTAATGATGCAACTTGGCAGTATTAATTTGTTCTTATAATTAAATATATATATTCACATTTTCCCTCCTGGACTTCCCCACTCCTTCTCTTGCTCACTGTCAATCCATTCTCCCACGTACCCCCATTATAAACGGATGTCTTGTGTTTGTTACATAGCAACATAGCTTACTATTGAATAACAACTCGGCCAGTCCTGTTTCCTGGATCTGGTTTTTTGTTCAGAAACCTGTGCGGACATCTGTGCCAAAGCTATATCCAGACTTGGTTGTAGCGGCTACACAACTTCATGTCCCTGTTCCTGAAACTGATTCTCATTATGCTTCAGGGTTGTTCTGGCAACAAGCTGCTATGTATCAGGCTAGGAGTTGCTGTGGCAACGGATGGAAGCTGCCTGAGGAATGTTTGAACTAATCCATCAACATATCCGGAAGCTAACAGCCTCAACAGACAGGAAGGGAGGGAGTGTGCCTTGCCTCAAGAGAAATCAAGAGAGAACTGTCCATGGAATACTGTGTGTGTGTGTGTGCGTGTGTGTGTGTGTGTGCGCTGTAGTTACTTTTTTTTTTTTGCACCACAGCCTTTTCTCGAAACAGTTGAACTTAAAGTGCCCACACCACTTGCTGTGAGGAAAGGCCTGTTCTCCTGTGAGTTCTTAGCCTGGCTCTAGGAGCTTTGCTTGCACGGCTCATAAAATAGACTGGCACAATCAGAACATCTCGTACACAACAACATCTCAACTCCTTAGTTACCAGATCACTTGATCTCATAAGTGATGATTTGAAGACCTCTCTTTCACCTACAAATGGACTCCCTTAGACTGGATTAAATAGTATGTTTAACAAGACAACCATAGAAAGTGAGAAAACATATTGTGACATTATGTTTTTTAGTCATGTGACATTTTCAAAGACTATATTATTGTTTGCATGGTATGGGGCAAACTTAATTATTTTTTGAAGGTGTTGAACTAGTTCCTCCCATATATTCGGCTAACGATGCCAGGGATAGCTTTCACAATGAATCAATCCTCTTTAGTCGAAATTTTTAGTATTTATTGTTTACTTCCAACTACTTCACCCAATGTTTCAGTGAAGCTATTCTCTTCAAGTGGGGAGGGGTGGGTGGGGGGGGGGGGGGGGGGGGGGGGGGGGTGTCAGCTTTATTGTGTGGAGCAATTTATGAGCAGGTGTAGTTATACTGGACTCCATTCACTGAATATTTGCACTTGTCAAATAAGTCAGTCTGGCATCTAGTGGTTGTATAGTGGTGATGCCACTGTCATGTAAGTTATAGTTTCAATACTAGAATTAAAGGCATAAATGTTAATTTTATCAGTTAGCAGTAAACACAGGAAATCCTAAATTCAATATCTAATGATTAACCATTAGTTTGCAGCACTCGTTCACTTGCATGATTCAATGAATAAATGACCATAGCTAGCAAAGGAAAGAACTGGAATGGATGAAAGTAACTACCAAGTTTGTAATTTGTAACAGACAGCTATATCTCTCTCCCCCCCAAGGTGTTCTTAGAAACCAGTATAATATGGTGGTATCCCTCTGGTATTGTAATGATCCTTACTAACTATAAATGCAGAGACAGGTTAGGTAAAGGGTCTGGCATTGTGTAGTTATATGTATGGGCTTCCAGTTCTGTTTTCAGGGAGACTGTATAGAGTTATGGCAATTCTTCGCACCACTTTTGGGGGGGACCGAATTTTGCATGACAGTGGGCGATACGAGATCCTTCATTAACCACCGTGACCGGTTCACGACTGGTAAAGAATCGCATAAAGAGTGGGCTATAGTATGTACATAGAGGTTGATATCACTTTTATCACATGCCATGCACAGTTATCAAGTAACTATAGTATAGTGATATATAAATTATAGTTACTACACAACATGTTCTCTAATGCTTGTAAATTGATTAATGGAGAATATGAAAATTCAGCCTCTACGTTTCCACTGTGGAAAAGAGTGGGGTTGGTGGGGGGAGGGGGGAATGGGTGGATTCATCTGATTTCGTAATACCAAGTTAGTCTGGCATAGCCAGACCCTTTACCTACCGCAAATCCACATATCGGTAAGGTCGGCACACCAGACTACTACAGACCAATACCAAGTTCTATTAGAGCACTATATATAATATGGACAACATTTTGCAAGTTCCCTCCACAGTAGCTACAGATGGTAGAACAAAATGTTCGAGTATGTATAGCTATACAGGCTTCCAGTTGGATCATGAATAAACTGTTTTGTAATACAAAGTTATGCTTAGTCCCACATGTGATTGTGGAGGGTGGTGTCACTATTTTTTAGGTTGACATCACATGAACACATGGTCATTACTAAGCAACTAATAATAACATCCTCCGAACAAAATAAGGAAAAAACAATAGCAATCTAAAGTCTAGGTTTAATGATTTGAATTTCCAATTTATTTGTTTAAATTCTTCCAATTTGACTTAACTGTGATGCTAATTTCCTGCATTAGTTAAATCTTCTCACTAAAAACTTTCCTGCATTCAGCTTCTTTTTTCTTTTCTTTTTTACTTCAGAGGATGTTTATAGCTATATAAATGTTTGCAAAGTAGTTATCTAAATTACAAGAGTGTTGCAATGTGTGTAGTAGTAAATACTGGTGAATATGAATAGTCAGCTGCACTGTCCTGGTTACGGTTGCAGATTGGATTCCAATAGCCCTCCAAGATGAAAGTGGTAAGATTCCAATAGGTAAGGTATGACACTTAGCATCCAAGGTCCTCCACTCATTCCTAACGGTGTGCCTTCATCATGCCTAATACAACCGGATGGCATTGAATTGGTCCTCCTGTTCCTCATTATACACATTCTCTGATCCTCGTTCTGTGAGTAGAATCCATATCCAATGACTGAAACACCACATGTAGTTCTTGGGTCATGTGACTGCAATGCAATATAACTTCGAAGTTCTTCTTCTATATTAACGGCCCTCCCTTGTTTCATTCTTGAGTGGACATCAGCAGAGCAGATGTTATACGGGATATCATTAATATTAAAGATTTCGAAATTGCAATCTTTAGGTTCAACGTTACTTATTAAGTAAGAACCAAACTTCTCCCCTAGATAATCATCCTTGGTTCTCATGGCAGGAACAAAAATAGCTTCACGTTCTGGATATTGGGGATAACGAAGATCTGCTCTCTTGCCACCCAAATCGAATGCATGAGCAACAGTTAGGATTTTGTTATTCCCAACATAAAATGCTGTACAGTAGTAAATTAAATCTGGTCTTACATCCTGAGGACCAGATGGTGGTCTAAACCAAAACAACTTTCCTACACAGCAGTAGGGATATCGACTTAATACACTGTCCGGTAACACATGAAGACTGGTAGGGGGTGTATAATTATTGTAACTATAGCGAGTATCTAACCCCATCCACGAAGGTATTTCAACTGCCTGTAATGACTCAATGTCAGACCTTGGAGTCAGATTTGGTAGGCTCATGAGGTACTGCAGGCCCGAGAGATTCTGCTTCAATTGGCTTCATGGCTTCCATTGCAGGTTTATCAGAATCACTAGGCTTACTATTAAGGATTTCCCATATTTTCAGCTCTGTAGGACTAGGACTTGGAAGAAGAGTCGATACTTTCTTTTGATCAAAGTGGTCTCTAACAAGTTCGTCTAAAGTCAACATTTCCAATGGCACTGCATTAACTATTAGGCTAGCATTTTTAGGATCTTTCCAAAATTTAAATAAAATATCAGAATTTTTGTCCATTTCCGCCATTATTGTCCCTGACGTTAGATTGAAATGCGACTGGAGCTAGCTGTGAGAGTCTATACCGGCTACGCGAGACTAATCTGGCTACGCTAAACTTAA
>WLWI01005880.1_pt1 | contig 10192 bp, 10 predicted proteins | sample 6701501 | NCBI WGS metagenome assembly WLWI01 (sample SAMN12718690, study PRJNA515312) | sponge metagenome | isolation source: marine sponge | host: Mycale hentscheli | place: New Zealand: South Island, Marlborough, Capsize Point | collected 2014-11-01
ATCATCAATCTCACAAGAATCAGCTACAATTAGGTCAGATGAGTTGACCAAGTAGATAGAAAGCGATTGTCCTGACAAGACAAAATATAATACCATCACTAGCTGAAGAAGCATGACTGTAAAGAGATATGGATCACTTTTGAAAGAAAATTTTTTTTTTGTATTTATACTGTCCCTTGTCAAAGTGCTATGAAAACATTGATTTGAAGATACATTAAGCTAATGGCTAGTGTGTAAACAGTTCTATAGTATATTATTAAAATATAGCGCATCTTACTCCTATTACACCAAAAAAGATCGAGTTGTTTGTTTTTTATAACTGTAAACATATGTGGAGCAGTGAATAAAGAGTTGTAAAAACTTAGCCTAGTCAATGACATGTGTCTTGTCTATATAGTATCAATACATTGGCAATTTTGAATTAATGAAGACAAGTCATAAATTTAGGTCCAAAAACTTGCCTGTTTTCCATTGGGAAACATCAATTTACAAAGAAATTCCATTCATGAACAAAACAAAATTCAAACATTACTGAGCTGAAAGTAAGTTGGTTAATTTGTAGCAGCTTAATTTTTAGTGGACCATGTGTATGTATGTGTACAAGAAAATGTAAAGGAAAGAATAAAAAAAATTTATAGTGAGAGGAATGAATGAGTTTGCAGTCCATTGGCTTGCGAGTGTAGTAAAATGTTAGCTAGCAGCTGCCTCTTGAATTATCAAGACACATATCTAGTAATAATTTTAACTAGTGGTGCGCTCGAATAGCGCAAATGCATGGCGAGCGAGTAAATATATGAGTATAGGTAAAGATGATTTGTGAAGGAAATCGCTAAATAATAGCAATGATTAGGCACGAAGAGTTAACAATAACAGAATTACCTGAATAAACTTCGAAAGCAGTGGCAAAGAAGCGCAGCTTGACAAAGACTTCACAATTGTTTCAAGAAGAGAGTAGCTATGAAATTTTTGGTTGAAACAAAGTTGCGTAAGGCAGTGCAGCATCCGTGCTCGTTAATTGAAAAATACTGGAACTGTGAACGCTTTACCTAACTTACGTAATTAGAAGCGCGGGCGAAATATTTTGACGTACGCATACATACCTATCTGAAATCTCAATTGAACACGACTGAGAGTCAGCTTCGCTCGCTTCGCTCGCTCGCTGAACTAAAAGTATTTTCCGATAATTACATGTTAGTTTTAGTTTTTACTAAAATTATTTTATCCAAATAAAAGTCAAGTAGCTGTTTTTACTAAAGTGATTTAGAATTGAAGACAAAATTAGCTAATTTCATTCTAAAGTTTAATACCACTACTCCACATGTTTTATTGTTAATCAGAACTTCATCCAAACCATATAAATACCACTCAATCAATCTTAGTTCTTAGATAAACTTTTAGAACCCATTAACATGTGTTTGTGTAGAGCACTTACGTAGAATTCACTGCTGTTGCCATTTATGGACTTGCGCGGTAAAGGGTTTTTACACAATGCCCCTAACTGCTTGTCAGAAAAGGAGTTCATTTGATTTTTCTGTCAACCCCAATGAACCATACAGTCATGAGCATCAACAATTACCTAAGAACTTCCTGTCAAGATTTTTAACCTACAATAAGATATTCCACTACACAAGGAAATACACACAAATTCAGCCAAACAAGCATGTATTCTTATTAGGAAATTGCTACCTGCCTATCAATAAGATTTTGAAGTATAGAATATTATTCTCAGGTAATATTATTGGCTTGTGATGAATGCAGGTTAACAAGGATACTTTGATAGCAAAATGTACTCTACCACATACCAAGTCTTTTCTTTTGCATCTTCTTGCATGATATCTTGAATTCTAAATATGCAAGATTCGCAATGTTTTAGTCTTAATTGTTATCATAACTATCAATTATTCATATATCCTCACCTTCTCACTTAATTGTTCAACAGTTTGATATTCCATAAAGAGTGCTTTACAGGTATGTCAATAAGAACAGATTTCTCTTTCTAACAGCCAACATTATTAATTAAATCTTAACATGACGTTTCGAATTCTTGCCAAAGTCCTTTTCAGGGGTCAACTGGAGGACTTTGGCAAGAAGTTGAAATGTTAGGATAAACAATATTGGAAGTTAGAAATTATAATTATTTCAGCTGAGGATGACTGAATCATAATATGCAATATTGTACAATACTAATTTCATTGCTTTTGTCAAAATGAGGTACCATAGCTGTGTGTGGGAGGAAGAGGGAGAGGCTGGCGATCCTTGAATAAGCCCTGCTACTCCACCTACAGCAATCACTGCCATCAGAGTACCTCGAACTGCTATGCTAAAGTCCAACCCAGCTTCACACACTTCAAAAAAGCATGCAGAGGGGATTAGGGCAATGACACAGAACTAGGAACTGACTAAAATGGTGAATACAAGAGATATGTGAGCTGGCAGACACCCCCAGCAGAGACCACAGCCTTTACAACATTAGGTGGAAATGACTGATAGTTACATTCAATTACTTATTATTTCCTTTCATCATAAACATCTGGTGGTGGAGCTAATCTTTCACTTCTCTTTCAAACTGTCCTTCAAAATGATACCTGGGAAAACAAAAGCAAGTAGGATCAAGACGCGATACTGTTTGCATCCTTTCTCTTTTTATTTCCTATAAACCTTAAATATAAAAAGAAGCATATACAAAAGAAGCATCTTAAACTCACAGTTAGCAATTAGAAGTCAACTTTGAGAGTAATAAGTAGAAAAAAGAAGCAAAGCAAGCTAGCATCTTGGTAGGTTGATTTTTATGCCTCAATTATTTCTTTTTAGTAATAAAATCAGCCATTTTAAGTTTAGATAACTTTAGGACTGACTAACTACTACATACTAGTTTGTAATGCTGGTCTTAAAAATCATTTACGTGTGAAATTGTATGCTGTAAGTTGCTTATGTATAGCAGTCTTAATATCTTTCAAAATATTGCAAAAGGGAATTTAAAAATAAAAAGGGCAATTGAGATGTAGCACATTGTCCTTGGCTTTAGCTACCAGTGCTCTAGCCTCTGAGCTACGACAACCCATGATGAGTTAAATATGAGAATCTGTGGTTATATATTGATGAAATGTTATTTGGCAGAGACAGCACACAACCTTATCTCAAGGTCACTACTGGTTGCTTGAGATAGATTCTTGAGGAACCACTGAGGAGAATTGAATCCACAGCAGGTAGTACTGGCAGGATATCCCTGTCCATCTCCTGGTTAGAAGCAGATGGCTATGTACCTGTATTTTATATGGTTTACAGTATGTATTTGGTTATAATAAAATACCAAATAGGTGATTTTTTTAAATATGCCACAATATGACTGTTGGTGAGTGAGATGAAGAAGTTAAGTGTGTTGGGTTTGGGAAAGTGCACAGTGTAGAGTAAATAGACAATCAGTCACTTATAAACTCATGAGCAGTCCATTAGTGAACTGTCCATTAGCAGCTCTATTAGACTTTCTATTACTAGCTCCAATGTGAAGTTGGCTACCCAAATCTTCAGTTTTCTGAACATAGTGGGCATAAAGGGGCAGATTATTTTTCAATTTATAGATGGATTAGCCAAGGAACATTCCTCCCCTTTACATTGACCCTAATTTTGCTATAGTTATAAGTCTTGGCAATGAAGAGTCATGATTATCAGTATATTTCCCAAATCCAAAATGTAACAATTAAACCCTCCAAGCATTGTGGTCCAGGAGTAAAATATCAAATTCCACCTAAGACCAAGTATTATATTGCACAAGAAACTCGTTGCTATGGCATTCACACATGAGCAGTACATAAATAAATTTATTATTCATTGGATACCGCAAAATATCCCTCATCTGATTGGCCATATTATTACGCTCTTGCCTATGGCACTCATGCAAATACTAAGCCAACAGACTCGTGATATTCTCCTGTATCAAATGAATAATATATATATATCTATTGCCTTAAGCCACATCCTGTTTACTTTAATGCATTTCCTATGTGGCAACAGGTATTAGGCCTTGTTCAATAAATAATAAATTATATATTATTCATTTGATACAGGAGAATATCACGAGTCTGTTGGCTTAGTCTCTATGCGGGTGTTACAGGCACGAGTGTAAATACAGCCAATCATACGAGTGATATCCTGTGGTATTCAATGAATAATAAATTTATTATGTACTGCTCATTGTGAATACCATAGCAATGAGTTTCTTGTGTAATAAATATTTGTATAACCTGGGGGATGTAATAACCCAACGTGATAACTCTGAACACAGGTGATATGGGAAAATATTGCCAGCCACATCATGTTAACTTTAATGCATTTCTTACATGGCAACAGGTATTAGGCCATGTTCAGTGTATAATAAATACATATAAACAATGTCCATTGATTTGTTTGTGTATCATCACCTTATATTATACACTTTACCAACTGACAGATTCGATGCTATGATTTGTCTAGACAGCTTCAATTTAGTCAGTACTGAGTGAACTGGCAAATAATGTAGTAAATACGACAATAAAATGTCAACTGTACTATTTATCACTTTGAACAGTCACACGATAATTCCATCACTTTAAATATAAATTACTGTGCTATGGCTACGAGTATGAGTTTATTGCCTCTCTTTCAGTTCCAGGAAAAAATATTTCACGGTTTGAGGTTTACTATTATCAGATTCTAAACCAACTGTCCCAAGACACAGCATTAAAAGATTTTAAGAATAAGATGGCAATATATCTCCACACAAAAAAATACTACAAAGAATATGATTTACTATACAAGAAGTCCAACTAATAACTATTGTTAAGTTATTAAATTAATCCGGCAAAGATGTGTATTTGTCCATAAATTTATAATTCTAAACATGTCCTCTTCATTTCACATAAATATCCACTGATGATAAAAGAGTGTCTTCAATAGGTACTGTGTTAATACCACACAGCCTTATCTCCAAGTCATCACTTGTACTATCAGGTAAAGTAGTGCAGAACCACGGAGGAGAGTTCAGTCCACAGCAGGTACTACTGGCAGGGCATCCTTGTCCATCCCATAGTAAATCGTCAGGATAGTATGATCCTAACTCATCAGTGCAATCACCTACGATATGTCTTCCTGACTCACAAAAATAGTCATTGCCTATAAATGAAGGAACTCTATAGGGCCATTCTGTATTATTATTTGAACAAGGACATAAATGGTGGCTGAAGTCAGGACAGTGGTAACCGATAGCAGCAGCAAATGTCCAAATGTGTCGTCGTGATCCCGGTGCTCCATGAGTAATGGATACTCCTGATACATATGTTGACTCAATGTTATCACGTTGTATATAGAATGCATTTTCACGTCCCTTTTGATAAGCATTGATTCTACCACACACTGAGGAGTAGATGCGTCCATTGACTGGGTAGATCACAGAGTCACATGTAGACCATTCACTAGATGATCGTCCACATCCTCTTACAGGAGATGAAGTGAGGTTCCAATTGGAGGGACACTGCTGGTTAGTGTCTGACATATTCAGGTAGGCTACTCTAGTCCAATTTCCAACACCTCCACAGGAACATGAAAGTTCTCTGTCATAGTGGTGTATCAAGTAATTTTTTATTTTTTTCTGCTCTTCTTGAATGGAACCATTGGGTGGGCAGGTAGTTGAGAATACAGAACCTGGTAGACGACCAAGTGCAAGAACATTGACTATGCAAACCATGCAAAGCCAGCCAAGCACAGAAGTCCTTAATATTTTCATGGTTCTTGAATAAATCTTCAACTGTCTAGGGTCATTTGCACTTTATAGTATCTACTAATTATTATCTAAAGAAAACAATGTTGTGGAAAAGTTTAACAAGACATCTTCAGACAACCAGCTGTAATCATAGCATACATGCTCAAGTAAGTAATTAGTGTAATGTTTATTTTTTCCTAAACTGTGCAAACAATGTCCGTTTATTTTCCATGTGTACTTGTTTGTTATTTTTAGGTGTTTTGCTCTCGTCAAAGAATGGAAACAGTAATAATACTAATAGCAGTAGCAAGATAATTGCAAAATTGTAGTTGGCATAGGAATTGTAACAATATATCTTGATCAACTATCGCTGCTACAAAATAATTGTACTAAATTTTATTAGGATAGTAATCAAGTGATGTAGAACTAATGATTTAAAAGAAATAACTTCTATTATTATACTATTTGAAGCTAGATTTAGACACTAGTATTTTCATGATTGTATACAAAGGTTATAGTGAAGGCAAATTTGATACTTTGATAGACTTATTTATTGCAATGCTACAAAAAAAATTATAGCAAGTAAAAATCAGTTGCAAGCATTACCCAGACGATCCATTATGGGATGGCCAAGGATGTCCTGCCAGTAGCACATGCTGTGGACTCAATTCTCCTCCGTGGTTCTGTAAGAATCTACCTCAAGCTACCAGAGATGACCTTGAGATAAGGCTGTGTGCAGTAAACACTTTGCAAAATGAAGACACGCTAGTATCATTAATGGATATTTACATAAAATGAAAGAACACAAACTGCAACATTCCCCTACAATTTATGTTATGATTATTTTTCGTTGTAGTTGTCAGACAACAATCAAGCATTAGCTGAACTCACTAGTGTTATTTTTTTTATTGTGTAATGATGTATTGATTTGACAATCAGCTTTACGTATTAACAATCCTAGTTAGAAGTAGATATCTAGATACCTTTATTTTGTATAGTACACAAAATGCTTATGATTTATGATGTGTATTTGGTTTTAACAGACAACCAAAAGGCAGAAGTTTTTTATATGCCATATGACAATTTTAGTGACATGAAGACAAAATTTGAACCTGAGTGTGTTGAGTTTGGGACAGTGCACAGTGTAGAATAAACAAACAATCAGCTCACTAATTAACTCACAAGCAGTTCATTAGCAGCTCTATTAGACTTTCTGTTACTGGCTCCATTGTCAGGAATCTACCTCAAGCTATCAGCCAGAGATGACATTAGATCAGGTTGTGTGCTGTTAACACTTTGCAATATGAAGACACACTAGTATATTTTCACACAAGAGGAAAGAAAAAAATAGCTGCAATTCCTTAAAATACATTGTAGTAGTTGTCAGATGACAATTAAGGCTGAACACAGTGTTATGTTATTGCTAATATTTTAGCAAGAAGGGATGTCACCTGCCATGACATGTATGCTCCTTCTTACTCCAATCATGCTACAGTGGCGGCAGGCGAGGTGGCTTCTCAAGCAGAAGATAGGAAGTGCGTGAAACATGCCAGCCTTCCAGTCACTCATTCCTTCACAACAGTGGCAGTTGAGACCAGTGGAGTATTCGGCCCCAAGACCTGGAAATTCTTAAAGGAGTTGGGCAGGAGAGTCAGGAGAGAGACTGGGGAGGAGAAGGCATCTTCCTTCCTCTACCAAAAAATATCAGTGGCTGTCCAATGCAGGAATGCCATTTCTATTTTTGGTGGGCATCCCAATTAACTCGAACTAGATTATTCATATTATTATTATTATTATTATTCATTTATTCTTTTTATTTTATTATCATTTTATTTAATATCATTTTGTAATTTATGACCTTTTGCCTTGCCAGGACTGTGGGCGTTCAGCAGGAAACCTGAGTCTTCGCTTAAGGTGCGCACACTGGAGGCAGCTAATATAGTAGAGCTGCCACCAGAATCAAGGTTCACAAGGTCCCTTTGGCTTATCCTACCCGGCTGGCCGCTCCCTCCCTGAGGACGAGAATAAGATAGGGTTAAGTATAATTAGACCTCAAAGGATTGACCTGGAGCACAAGACTGAAAGCCACACACGTGGAGAGCCATAATATAGAAAACTACTCCACGGGCGTGGTTGACACAAAAAAAATGTATTGGTGATACAACATACTAAAATCACATACATGAATACATACTAATTAACTATTTACAAAAACCAAAAAACAACTGTTGTCCATTAAGTCTGAATGCATGAATGCATCTGTACATGTTCTCTCACGCACTTCCCTAAATGATCTGGGTTGTCCTTCATGTGGGCCTCCTGCCCAAAAGAACTTTATTTTTATTGCCTATGTATATTTGTTAACTTTTGCCATATAATAGTAACAATTTAAAAAAATTGTATCATATCTTACCAGATATCATTCCAGGATCTCTTTTTTTACATTCAATATAAAAAATGTACAACTAATGGGTCAAAGCATGCCATTATTAATTGATTTGAAGTGCCTAATAGACAAGAGTTTGCTCAGTAGTACATCACAAAAACCCTATCAATTATTTATTAGCTTCACTGCTAGCCTGTTGTAAATTATTATATTGTACTTAGTAGATAAATTAGTGTCAAAGTCTTACCACTACTAATTACAATCTGCTGCTGTGAAAACTTTATGGTTAAGAATTCCCATCTGCAATCATATCTCTCTCTCTCTCTCTCTCTATTTTCTGCATATCCCACTCTGACACATTATCTGGGTATGCCCAAGCCTCATCAATCAGAAAATTTTAAATTACCAAAAAATTGACAAGCATGTACCCATCAGACCTAGACTATTGTGCATAGGCTGGACTTGTGAACGAGTAATGTTGGTATCTATCTTACTGTAAAGAATGATGAAGTATACTTTTAGTTGGCTGTATATTTGTTGACCAACACTGTTAGTTCTCTTGGTCCTCTTCCAGCCACTGTGTACTCCAGTCCAGACTCTAGTGGTTCTACTTGTCCTTCACAGGACACCATCAATGAGGAACACAAGAGAGTTAGAGAGTCTATTCTAGACTACTACAATAGGCCATGTTCCTGTGGAGGTCCAGGCTGGACTAGAGTAGCCTACCTGGATATGTCAGACACTAACCAACAGTGTCCCTCCAATTGGACACTCACTACATCTCCTGTGAGGGGATGTGGACGTACATCTACAGGATATACATGTGACTCTGTGACCTACCCCCCAGTCAATTGTGTGTGGGAAAATCATTGCATATCAGAAAGGAATAGCAACAGCTTTTATACACAATATAATGACATAGAGTCAGTCTATGTGTCAGGAGTGTCCATTACACACGGAGTGCCAGGATCACGGCAACACATTTGGACATTTGCAGCAGCACTTGAATATAATTGCACTACTGGCTCAAATAATAACCATTTGTGTCCCTGTACGAATATCCATTTCAACTGGCCTTATCAAGTTCCCTCTTTCATCGGCAATGATTATTTTTGTGAATCAGGAAAACATTCCTAGGGAAACTGTTGTCTTGATGGATCAATTGAGCATTACCCAGACAATCCATTATGGGATGGCCAAGGATGTCCTACCAGTAGCACATGCTGTGGACTCAATTCTCCTCCGTGGTTCTGTAAGAATCTACCTCAAGCTACCAGTGATGACCTTGAGATAAGGCTGTGTGCTGTTAATATTTTGCAATATATGAAGACAATGGATATTTACATAAAATGAAAGTACACAAACTGCAACATTCCCCTACAATTTATATTATGATTACTTTTTGTTGTAGTTGTCAGACAACAATCAAGCATTAGCTGAACTCACTAGTGTTATTTTTATTATTGTGTAATGAAAGTCAGTGTAATGATTTCAAGGATGTCCTACCAGTAGCACATGCTGTGGACTCAATTCTCCTCCGTGGTTCTGTAAGAATCTACCTCAAGCTACCAGTGATGACCTTGAGATAAGGCTGTGTGCTGTTAATATTTTGCAATATATGAAGACAATGGATATTTACATAAAATGAAAGTACACAAACTGCAACATTCCCCTACAATTTATATTATGATTACTTTTTGTTGTAGTTGTCAGACAACAATCAAGCATTAGCTGAACTCACTAGTGTTATTTTTATTATTGTGTAATGAAAGTCAGTGTAATGATTTGACAATCAGCTTTACATATTAACAATCCTGGTTAGAAGCAGATGGCTAAACAGTATTTTGTGTGGTCCACAAAAAGTTTATGATTTATGATGTGTATTTGGTTATAACATACTACCAAAGAGGCAGATTTTTTTATATGCCACCAATATGACAATTTTAGTGACTGAAGACAAAATTTGAACCTGAGTGTGTTGAGTTTGGGACAGTGCACAGTGTAGAGTAACCAAACAATCAGCTCACTAATTAACTCACAAGCAGTTCATTAGCAGCTCTATTAGACTTTCT
>WLWI01005881.1_pt1 | contig 10192 bp, 14 predicted proteins | sample 6701501 | NCBI WGS metagenome assembly WLWI01 (sample SAMN12718690, study PRJNA515312) | sponge metagenome | isolation source: marine sponge | host: Mycale hentscheli | place: New Zealand: South Island, Marlborough, Capsize Point | collected 2014-11-01
AAAATATTTAGTTATCATTCAAATATTTTAGATTAATTGCTATAAAAAAATGCTGAACTATTCCTTGTGGCCAGAAATTTAAAAATATATGGCTTCTCAACTAAATGGTCAAGTTGAATGCCAAAAAAAATTATTGAGGTCCTCTTGAAAGTTGGCTGGGCCTTTCATTTAAAAACTACAATCTATGACAAAAGAAGAGGAAGCTATTCACAGGGCAATTTATCTTCCATTAGTGGTAAGTAGTGCAGTAGTGACACCCTTCCACTCCTGTATCTCTTCCTCATTAAAGAGAGGTTGTGCTCTGCTTCACCAAATCAAAGCCAACTCATTCACACATTCGCTCTTGATAGAGAATTTGGAAACAAGTGGGCGGTGAACTAATAGTTATATTTGTCTAAAGTTAGATTGGGAGTTTTAACCAGCATAACTACCTCTTAGTTGTGAGCTTCAGCAAAATTGTTAAGCAAGCTAGCATAGCTTCGTTCAACAAACCTTTGAATTCTAAAGTTTTGTCATAGCTACATAGCCAAGCATCGCCTGCAACCAGCAGAACAGACACTCACACATAATAGATGCCTAAGGTTACTAAGAGAGTCTAAAATTTTGCTTCAAATAGTTGCGTATTTTGGTTTCCTTAAAAACCAAAGAAAATGGGAACTTTGCTCAACCTTGCTGATGGGATGACTGATTAGAAATATTACACTTACAGGGATGTCAATTTGAGTTTCCAGGATGTCTGCTGTCAATGCTTCGTGTTAGCATGACAGAGAATTACCTATTCATACAGCCAAAATTAAAATGAAAGTATAGCTTCTGGAGTTGCTTAGCTATATTTACATTTTTTCATAATAAAGATTATTATAATATTGCCGAGTGGCTAAGTGTGTAGTTGATAATATAATAGTGTGTATTTGCAGTGACACCTGTGTGTGTGTGTGTATGTGTGGTGTGTGTGTGTGTGTGTGTGTGTGTGCACAGAGTCCAAAGCTACAAATTTTCCAGTTTGGCTGTTGCCATTGTTGGCTCATGTATCCTGGTGGCTATCACTTTAGGAATTGTTAAAGTGTTCATGTGCTTTAAGCACAGACAAACCTAATTATTGACGTTAACATATTAGTGTAGTTATTAGTACTCTGTATTATATATTTTATTACATAAATGTAATTTGATGTACTTAAAATGGATAATGGACATAACATAATTCTACAGTTATGATTGAATGCTAAGGTTTAGCTGTCCAATGTGTCCAAATATCCATACTGGTAGTGGGTGAAGGGAGCTAATCTAGAAACTCTAAATTGTTCATCCATATTCTCAATAATATTCAATTTTTACTGAAGAAGCACATATTATAGTTTGTGAGCATTTCAAACCCTTTCAACTGTTGAATGCAACGTATCAGAGCACCCTATGCTCTAAATAAATGATACTGATTGTCATCAGCGATGGGCAAATACAATTTGACTTTGAAATATAACATTGCTGAAAATTTTGACTTCAAGAAAACATTATAGAATTCAAGAGGTTAGTTGATGCATATTTGCTACATTATATAACCATCTTACAGCCATTTATATATAAATTATACTGGTACGTACCACTGGAATTCCACCATAATAATCAATGGTGTCTCCTCCACTCACTTGCCCATGAGACACTGGTATAGCTAGGCTAGCATACAAACTTGAGTTAGCTGATGACTGTCTGATGTAATTTTGTCTGTCACTCAGGTTCCTCCAATAATGTTCGCCAGATACCAGTAGGAGCTGCCACAGAGCCCGACATTCACAAGTGAGTTACCAGGTACGGGTTTAGTGAATGTGTAACCAGTTCATATGGTACAGTATGTGTACCAGTTCATAAGGTACAGTATGTGTACCAGTTCATACGGTACAGTATGTGTACCAGTTCATATGGTACAGTATTGCATACCAGTTTATATGGTGCAGTTTTGCATACCAGTTCATATGTTAGTATTGCGTACCAGTTCATATGGTGCAGTATTGCATACCAGTTCATATGGTGCAGTATTTGTACCAGTTCATATGGTATAGTATGTGTATAATTCATATGGTACAGTATGTGTACCAGTTCATGTGGTGCAGTATGTATACCAGTTATTATGGTACAGTATTGTGTACCAGTTTAGATGGTGCAGTATTATGTACCAGTTCATATAGTACACTATGCGTACCAGTTCATATGGTACAGTATGTGTACCAGTTCATATTGTACAGTATGCGTACCAGTTCATATAGTACAGTATGTGTACCAGTTCATATGGTATAGTATATGTACCAGTTTATATAGTACAGTATGTGTACCAGTTCATATGGTACAGTATTGCATACCAGTTCATATGGTACAGTATTGCATACCAGTTTATATGGTGCAGTATTGTGTATCAGTTCATATGGTCCAATATTGCGTACCAGTTCATATGGTGCAGTATTTGTACCAGTTCTTATAGTACAGTATGTGTACCAGTTCATATGATGCAATAATGCGTACCAGTTCATATAGTACAATATTTGTACCAGTTCATATAGTACGGTATATGTACCCGTTCATATATGGTACAGTATGTGCACCAGTTTGTATGGGTACCAGTTCATATGGTATAGTGTTGTGTACCAGCTCGTTTGGTGCTATATTAAGTACCAGTTCATAGGGAACTGTATTAAGTACCAGTTCATATAGAACTGTATTGAGTGCTAGTTCATATTGAACTTTATTGAAAGTAACCGAGGTAAATGACGAGCACGGGAAGTGGTTAGGTTGGCGCATGGGCAGAGGATTAGTCAGCAGCACTACAGGTATTATCTAATCAAGGAAAGGAGTAGTAGCAGCTAAGCTCAGCCGGACGAACCAGGAGGTATGTCGGACAAAGGAACCAGAAGAGGGGCGGAGATGGTTGACAAGGACCAGCGTGTCCAGAGGGCGGTAGCCAGGGCATTGGAAAGGCAACTCCCGGCACTCGTAGCGAAACTTGCAGGACAGACACCGTGGGGGGGAACAGCCAGCTAGGAGGTTAGTAAGTACACTCCTCTACACTTTCTACCTCTGGGGATGGCGGGTGCTATCGGGCACCCTATATTTATAGTTGCCATGCGGGTGGAATAGAGCTATTTGTGGTTGGTAAGGGGTGGCGAGTGAGCAGCTGGTAAAGGGTTGCATAGTAGTGAACTATGGGCGATGGAGCATCAATAGCCAGAGCGGCTTTAGGTGGAGGGTGAGGGCCAGGCAAACAAGCCAGAGCTTGAGGGTAAGTGCCAAGCAAATAAGCCTGAGCTGAAGGGTGAGTGCCAGGCATACAAGCCTGAGGTGGAGGGAGAGTGCCAGTCAAGCATGCCAGAGCTGGAGGATAGTGTCAGGCATACAAGCCTGAGCTAGTAGCTATGTACAGGTCCTACCAAGGAAGAGTGGCTGTCTGACTGGAACTGGTGGCAGTCTACTATCGAAACATTAAGGCACCTCAGAGCCTGTTAACTCAAGCAGACCGATGGCGGCCTATCAGTGGTGGCAGCGGTGAGATTCTCTAATTAATCTCTAGAATTCTTAATGGGCCTCAACATCGGAAATAAGCTATATCATCTACAGAACGAATCGAAATGAACTATCACCCGATTGAATCGAGTTCGAACGGCAATCCTAACTACCAATACCACCTGCAAAAACTGCGGACTTGCCGTGTTTGTTATATTGTATCAGACCATACCAGGGGGGGTTCGAGGGGTTCGGTGGAACCCCCCCTTTAGAGTGGCCGGAAGTAAATATTTTAGCCACACCCCACATATAACTTGTGGAATATCATCATCTGTTCAATCGTGCTGAACCTGCGCGTGAATTATCTGCTGTTTCTGGCCTATGTCTGAGTCTAAGTGACCTAATAAAAATTTAGCTCCTTGGATACAAAATTTCACTCTCACATTGGCATGAGTAAAACTACGTTACATCTATTCTTTAAGTGTAACGTAGTGCACTTATTAATTAGTAAGAGTTGTAGCACCGGAAAGCATGCGATTAATAGCACAAGCAACATGAATTTTTTCAACAGATTAAGAAGGGAGCCATGGGGAAGTATCTGAGAAAGTTAAAACTCAAATATACAGATAGTAAGTGCACTATCTAGTGTAGCTACACTGCAAATGATTAAAAAAACTGGCCTACTATTAGCGAGTGATAGCACGGGTAACCTGTTCTATTAAGGATCAGTAGCACTCGCAAAGCTATTGAAATAGCACTCCGATTTGCATTGTGTTATTTTAATCACGTTGTTCGTGCTGTTAATTATGAATAGCATTGTTACCCGTGCTATCACACACTAATAGTAGGCCAGATTTATAAATACTGCACGAAACTACTGTAAGCTAAAGATCGTTTACAGTGTGGCTACTATGTATAGTGCAGTAACTATCTCTGTACTTCAGGATAAACATTCTCTTGAACTTAGCTTTAATTGATGGCTCCCCCTAATTTGTTGAAAAAAACTCTAATAGGGGTATAGCTTCTGTTGTCTCCAACTAGAAACTACAACTGTACATTTCCAAGGCTAGAGCTGCATGCTTGGCACTTACTCTTACTTAAGCTACCGTGGCATTTCACCTTGTCCCGTGCTATTTCACTTAGTTATAGCAATTTTTCTAATACATTTTGAACGGGAGGTTTTCACGCCGTACTATTTACATTTTCAAAGACTAGACGCTCTTGGCCTTCTGACTGCTTTGGCTTTTGGGATTGATTCTGTTTCTTGTGATTACACCTACTTTAGTTTCCTCGTTAATTCTTCTACAATACTAAAAAACAAAAGATAAGTGCACTAAGTTCAAAACTATAATGGTGATATTTGAGAGAAAAGCGGTATTATTCTCGTGTAACCAGGCTTCTAACCACTACGGTGAACTGTATATAAACAGTGCAATATTAATACGCCTTATTCGTACTACAAGTTGGACTAGTACCATCTCTTACACCTGCCGTTCTACCTCCTTCCCCTACTGTCTCTCTCTCCTATCCACAACCTTGTATCTCACCTCATCCTCTAAGCCTACGTCCAAGGAAACAACTGGTTCACCCCCAGGCTCACCACTCCCTCTGGTGCCTTCCGTGAAAGGGGAATACTCTGGATCCAGCTGTGTCTCAGGGGGATGTCTTGAGGGTACTACAACAGGTGCTAGGCATCCGGGCACCAACAGAGGCGTAGAATAATTATGTTCTCAGTGTTAGAGAAATGGTGAAGGAAATCCCTATGTATCGGGAGGAGGGTGACCTTACAAAATTTATGCGGGGACTGGAAGTAGAGCTCACAGAGTGGAAGGTTCCTTAAGTTGAATTGGAAGCCTATTCTTTTAAGTAAGCTTCCTGGACTCCAAATTGATATGATTGAGAGAGGTGGAAGTTATGCCGAGGTTAAACAAGGGCTAGTATTGAAGAATGGGTTGTGTGCGAGAGAAATTGAGATACAGTTGAGGCTGATAGGAGATAGATTAGCACGTATTAAGGCCTTAATTGCTCTAATGGATTGGGTGAGAGTGTTATGCCCAACCAGGAAGGAGTTAGAAGTGTTTGTGGTTAAGTGAATTTTCTGTAGTGAGATTAGTCAGTAGTGAATTCATCCACACCCTGAACCCTTGAAGAGTCGAAGGAAGTGGCAGGAACGTTAAGGGAAAACAACCTGTCGTGTGAGAGAGTAGAGTGGAAGCAACGGGCAACCCCAAAATGCATTTGCCATACGCAAGAGCACAAGTCTTTGGACTGTCCAGATAGAAGGAACCCCGGTGAACAGGCTAAAGGTGCTGGTGTAAACATTGGCAAGCCTACTAAGTCAATGAGCTGGGCTCAAAGGGCAGTCTACAGTTACATTGAAGAGAAAGGTAAACGAAACAGAGTGGGTCATTGTGCCTGACACAGGCGCTGACATCACGTTAGTCCCTGGACACATGGTTTACTCATCTCAGTTGATACACCAGTTTGATAGGGTAAAAGGGGTGTCGGGTCAGCCGGTCATAGTGCAATGTACTGTGGTGCCCTACGAGTTTGAGGGGCACACCTTTTCCAGAATGGTGGCTGTGGCTAACAAGGCTTTAGTGAGAGCCAGGCAGCTCTTTCTGGGGGATGTCACTGATACAGACAGATTAGTGACAGGGCACTCGGGTGTCACCCCCAACCCCCAGACAGCACTGGCAGACAGTTGAGGAGTCAGTCAATGCTGCCCCAGGGCCTACAGGCAAGGCATCACGGGAAGAGTGGCAAATTGGTGCAGTCACCAGGGCGGCAGCCAAGAAGGCAGCAGCTGCTCAGGAGACGGCAGAGAGAGAAAATTCTGAAGGTGCGAGCCTTACGAGTATGGCAGCCTTGCTTTTTGAGGAAAGTCAGGTCAGAAATGCTGGATAGCCATCTGCAAGAGGTGTGTGTAGTGCCAGTGAGAGTGAGGAGACTGTGTGCCTGCCCATTGTGGAGGGTGTAGCCGGGTCTAAGGCCCCACCTTCTGCAGTAAGTGGAGCCTCAGGAGTACCCAAGGGGAGGTGCCCACTCAGAGCAGAAATGTGAAGGGAGGGGTTCCCAATAAGAGTGTTAACCAGAACAACCAGCCTACTGCGGGAGGTGTGGCCTCACAGAGTGTTAAAGGGGAAGACTAGCCTACTGCGGGGTGTGTGGTTAGGTCAATGGGCCAGCCTACTTTAGGTGGTGTGGCTCTACCCAGAGCCAATGTAAGAAGCCAACTGGGAAGGGGTGTGGTTTCCGAAGCAGACTTGTCTAGTGTGACTAGCGAACAGGATGTAGCCTTACCTAATGGTAGAGGTGGGGTGAAGCAGCAGCACCAATAATGAAAGAGGTGTGGTCATGAAACCGGGGCATCTGCAGGGCGTTTCTGCTCTGAAGTAAGCTGGTACAGGGTCGCTAGCAAAGCAGGGAACTCTCGTCCTGGAATAGGGTCAGCCAGGCAACAGGATGCTGTCCCTGTAGCCAGTACAGGGCTGTTAGAACCTATTAGTAACGCTGAAGAGGAGTGCCATAGTGGGACAGGGACATCACCTGTGCCAACAGAAATTAACTTAAGGGAGGGTCATGGTGGGGTGGTTAAGGAAGCCACGCCCATGGATTTACATTGCCATTGTGGGGCGGGGATGCCTCCCATGCCCATGAAAACTTGTTGGCAGGATGGGCCAGCGACACTGGCTGAGCCTAACTGCCGAGCAGACCTAGGCTGTCCGAGTATGGCAATTGCAGTTAGGAAGGCAGATCTGTTGAGGAAGCAGAGACAGGATGCTTCGTTGAGGACTTGTTGGGACTTAGCAAGCGAGGGCCTTAGAGGCTACGGAATACGGGATGGACTACTTAGGCATACTGTGATATGTGATTTGGATGAGGAGTGTGCCAGGGTTGTCGTTTCTAAGGGAGAGAGGAGAAAGATACTAGAACTAGTGCATGAGAAGTGTGGTCATGCTGGTATAAAACGAGTGATGGCCATAGTGAATAGGCACTTTACCTGGCCTGGTCTGGGTGCAGACATAGTGCATCATGTGAAGTCCTGCTTGACTTGTGCAAGGAGCAATAAAGCAGGCAATAAGCTGGTCAAGTTACAGGAGAGGCCAGCAGAGCCATTCAAAGTTGTTGCCATAGACATTGTGGGGCCATTAAACCAGGGAATGGGTGGTACCCATTATGTGTTGACCTATTGTTGCAAGGTAACTAAGTGGCCAAAAGCTGTGGCAATGAGTGGGGTGACTTCCGCTGAGGTGACGGAAGCCTTTATAGCCATAGTGTGTAGAACAGGTATCCCAGACACAGTCCTTACTGATAATGAGGCGGTGTTCACAGGGATAGTTTTCAAGTAGTTTTGCGAGAACCAACATGTCCCGACTTATCGTGGGCAATCTCAATTAACTTCTCCCTTTTACTCTGGGGAACTACCAACATCTTCCTACGACTATCATCACTGGTAAGAAAGATCAAATTATTTTCCCAGGAATAACCCATCCTGTTGTTATCAACAAAAGTTCTCACACTACTCAAAGATCTATCACTCTTAACCTCTTCCACTAATTCCAACCTCTTATTTCCTTCTACCGCAACTGGCGATCACACTCTTCCTCATCCGAAGGACTCCTTCCACGTTCCTCCTCCACTTGCAGATCAATTCTACAACCTCTACAGCTACCGAAGCTTCCATCTTTTCTACCTTCTCACCAACTACATTTGCTATCGTACTCGCTACGCTTTCGGGACTGACGCTCACTTCTACAGGTTCTACTACTACTGAATGACTACTATTTGCAGTCCTACTACACACTTTGGGTATTACGCTACTACTAACTGAACTACTAACTAAGACAGACTCAGATACTCCCGCTTCCCTACTACACACTTCAGGACTTAAGCTCAGCACTACTCGGACTCACTTCCGTAAACACTGGTACCTCTTGGCTAATTTGGGCCTCTACTAGAGGTGTTAACTCTGTTTCATTGGGTGCTACAATAACAACATCTTTACTCTATTCCCTTGGGATTGCCTTACTTGCATCACACTTAGCATGTCTCTCCTGCTCACGGGCACTCTTACAAAGAATTTCGGGCGGTTTTCCACCTAGGGGAATTGAGTACAGGACTCTACATAATTTATCCATGCTGCTAGACACGGTAATTTGCTTACTGAACAATTCACCCAATACCTCTAAATTGACTGTGGCTAAAGGGGTTCTCTCTGGAGTCCATGTTGCTCCTTCTATTGTCACAAACTGATCACTTAACTGTGCCTCACATACAAATCTACGGGGCACAACCGTCATCTCGGAACCCATGTCTGTGAGGAATTCTACGTCCAACCCATTCAACTTCCCTTTATAGTCACAATATCACCTCGTGGACTCAATGTTTGTCCTAAGTGGTGTCTCACTTTTCTTCCCACCCCCTCCTGACTTATGGGTTTCTCCTTATTGGCCTTCTCGGGACAATCCATTACCAGATGCCTCGGCTGATTGCATGCATAACATACCATTTTACGACTAGACTGATTTTCCACTTTAACTCGACACTCAAAACTGCCATGACCCATTAATCCACATTTAAGGGTGCTGGCACATAGCAATGCCTGGGCGCCTTTAGTAGTGCACTCCAGCTGAATAGTTGTGTGCTATCTACCACAAAGTCACGCCCCGCTTTGTAACAAATTAGTGCCAATGAAATGCAGCTGTGCCTCACTCACCGCTACGCGCATACTGATAGAGCGGGGCATAGTCAACTTACAATAAAAAATTCTTGCGCTCTAAAGTACATACAGCTTAGGAAATAGTTCACGTGGTAAGGTGAGTAAATAGAAAAGTAAAATAAAATTCAGCAAAAACTCAATGTTATGGCATGCACGCACGGGTAAGAAAATGATATACAAAAAATCGGCTACTAAACTATGGCGGTAGCTGTGCAGTACTGCCCATGAAGTCCAAAATTGTGACGAGGTATTTCTTGAGACTCGATCGACTTCCAGTCTTCATTCTTGGTAGGTGCTTTCTCCTAGTAGTACTTGCTGGCCTGCACAAATACAATAATTCGGGGGAAAGTAGAATAAGTTTAACACGCCCTAGCAACCGTGGCCTATTTGGCGGGTTTTTCACGCTCAACGAGTGTGCCAGCACCATTAAAACACTTACATTGACTATTGTATGACTTGTTATACTGTTTAAAAGACTTACTACCATTATACACACTGCTACTACTATGACACTCAGTCTTTGGGTTACTCAAAGGTTTCTCACCGAAGGACTTCAAAGTAGATGCAACTTCAGACTAATCAGTGAATGATGACTGCTACTAGTCAGGGTATTTTAATCATGAACCAGGAATAAATTCCTTACCAAGAAATGTTAATACCAGGATGTTGGTAATGATGCCTATAATAAACCCTCAAAAGATTGAAATCCAATTCACCTAGGGGAACTTGCTACAGCCACTTCAAGTTTTACTACTCAGTACCTTATATGGCAATCAGTGAATGCAGCCAAATAAGTTTAAACGCAGTAGCTACATGTTTCTACATGCTTCGGCACGTTAACTGCCTCCCTTTCCCCCCTACAGCTGCAATAAAGTAAATAATGCACACTATTACTTGCTTGGTTCATGCTAATGCAAGTTATGTGCATGCTTGTGCAAGTTGTGTGCATGCTTGTGCAGGTTTTGCTGTACTGCAAGTACCTTT
>WLWI01005882.1_pt1 | contig 10191 bp, 4 predicted proteins | sample 6701501 | NCBI WGS metagenome assembly WLWI01 (sample SAMN12718690, study PRJNA515312) | sponge metagenome | isolation source: marine sponge | host: Mycale hentscheli | place: New Zealand: South Island, Marlborough, Capsize Point | collected 2014-11-01
CCAACGTAATAACTATGAACACAGGTGATATGGAAAAATATTGCCCTAAGCCACATCCTGTTTAGTTTAATGCATTTTCTATGTGGCAACAGTTATCAGGCTCTGTTCAGTACCTAATAAAACCCCATACTATTTTGATACACATCCTATATGGGAATCATGGTAATCTGTTCGTCATCTTTTATGGCTGCTCTTGCACTTACTGTGTTTGCTCTACCATGACATTGGCAAAACAATAAATAAACTGCAATATTTGTAATCAAAGCTAGGATATAACAGTGCTGTGAAATAATCAGAGCAGCTTCTTCATGCACTGTTTTGGTGTTTTGCCTTATAATAGTGAGAACTCAAGTGATTTGTATTGAATATTACTTAATCCAGCTGTACTTCTAGTATTGCAAACCCCTCTTCTGTCAACTTTTACTTGCAGAATGTTAAACGTAATTGTAACATTTTTTACGTGGAATTGAAGTAGAAAGTATTAATTTGAGTAGATGTGCAATATTATTAGTTCTATCTGAGCATGTATCACTCACACTAAATTTTCTGGTATCAATCTAAGAGCAGATACACATCATAAAACATTTTTTCCATTCTGTCTCTCTTTTCATTTACTTGTTTGGTGCAAAAAAACTACTGTATATATTTGTGGTTGTGATCAATACTTTATATTTACTTTCAAGAATACTGGATTAAGACATTAAATCAGGTTAATCAAGAGAGCTAGAGAGGGAAATTGATGTAACCAAGTGGTAAAGGATAGTAACAATGAATAAAATACCTCATATGCTTTTGTATTCTTAATTTGCAATATGTCTAGCGCCACTGTGTGGCAAGGTACTTATATCAAATATTGACCAAGACTTTCTAGAGATTCAAATTATATACAAATGACTACATTTGGTGTACTTTTAAGACTGACCATTTCTTATAATTTCAAAATAATATATTTTCACTATAATATCAAGTTGCATAACCCTGCCAGAGTGGCATGAACCTTATTTTGACTTAATGTTTGTATTGGGTTCCAAACTAAAATAATGAGCAGGAATAATATTACAAATTCATCTAATAACTTAAGAATTGATGATGATTAAAGCACAATTGAGGAACATACACAATTTTCATATAATACTTCAGTCTCTCAAGTATCTCTTGTGTTTCTCAGACATGTGTGGTAAAACACACAGGGCATGGAGTGTAATATAGCTCATTATATTTACCTTTTCTTTAGTGATTCTACCATGTTCAAGATATGTTTCATATAGATACAGGAGGCTCACTAGCTGGCTGCAGACTGAACTTTTGAGGTTGTGGTTGAATATGGGCAGATTGCTCCCAGTATTTTCTTGCTTCCTAGGATGCAATGTTATTTGTGTGTATTAATTGTAGCATTGTGGTAACGTAGGAGCATGATGAGTTTAAACACACATGTACTTTGCATTTATGAGTTATCCTTAATTATAACTGAAAAATTTGTACTTATTTTTTAGCAAATATAATCAAAATAGTGTCTACTGGATGTGATAATTTACAAACTACCCAGTGTCTTATTGAAACTGCTGGATCTGCAATTTCTACAGCTACTGCAGTTTCTACTGTGGTAATGGCTACAACTGGTAGTGATATTCAACCTTCTAGCCAGCAAGTAGCTAACACATTGCGTTCTCTATGGCAATGTACAAATTGTGGTTATGAAACACCAGTCATAACTAAACCTAAGTTTTGTCCCTCATGTGGTCATGATGTTCAATATCAAACTTTGTCTAATTGTCATAGCTGTAAAGTTATTTTACAGAAGGGGGCTAAGTTTTGTATGCAATGTGGTACTCCTGTCATACAGGAAAGCAATCAACAACAAGTATCACATCTTTTGCCTGGGGTACCAGGCTCAGCTGTACTGATGGCAACATCATCGATAGAACCAACGTATGAATCTTCTCGATCTGCAAAACCTGAAGGAAATAATTCACGGAATGGATCTGACACGGAATTTGGAACTAAGAATCAAATCGTAGATGAAAAACCCAAAAATGAGAACGAAAAAAGTCTTACAGATATACAACCAAAAGTTTCCATTGATTTTCAAGAAAAAGAAAGTGAAGTCTCGAAAAATGGAAAGGAAAGTCATTGTAATAATAAATCTATAGCTTCATCTACTCAACAAAATCTTGGAAACTCAATGCAGTCAATTTCAAGTGTACACAATGATAGTGAAGAATTAAGTTCTATGAAAATTTCTTCAAAACCATCAAACAAGGTAATAGTGCCATAATTTTATTTGAATTCAATTAAAAAAATTTTTTTTTATAATGTTTGTATTACAGTACTATAATCTTTCCCTAATGATGTTTTTTTAAAGGTAATAAAAAATGATTTGATCCACACCACGTTTAAGCACGTGATATAGCAGAATTATCAAGTTTTGCTCCTATTACTGCTGTGTGTGTATGCTAAAGTACTAGTTTGTTGAAGACAACCCCCTCAGGATAGTGTCTAGCAGTCTGATGATATGCTGTAAAAACCTGTGCAGTTGATTTAACTGCATCAATGGCAAACAGTACACTTCTTTGTCTCTTTTTGTGGCCCATTATTCTCATTGTGGTTTGTTCTGCTTCTGTTAAGGTGATCAAGATTTACTTCCTACTTATGTGGCTTTGTTTTTCCATTTTATTGGGCACAAAGTTGCTGTAATACATTCTAAAATGGTCATCATTGAATAATTTATGTGACCTCTGTGTATTCACAGCAAATTTCTGGCACCTATTGTAATATATAATAAAGTAAAATAAAAACCAATAAAAATACTAATGCTTTAATTTATATTTAACTCATTGTACATATGTAGCTATGTCATTGATCCTCTGATGTAATCTGAATTATAGTATAGAGCAAGTAAATTAAGTGAGCACTCAAGTCAAATAATGGGATTGTTCATGTAACTATGTGTATTTGCGTTCAAAAAATTGTTGAGGGTATGTAGTGGGCTTTTCACCCTGGTTAGAGTATTCACTGGCATAATAAGTTATTCTGTGAATCGTGCATTGGAACAAGACTGTAAGAAGCTATTTTTATTAGGTCAAGCCACAATGTAACCAGTGGATGTGATTTGTGGGTGGCGCTGTGATTTTTTTAAGCATTTTTAATGTGTGTAAATCCTTATGCCCTTCACTGCTGTAAATTCTGTAAGGTGGTTTGAAGTACAGCATAACCTCAGAGATCCGAACATCAGACATCCGAATTAACCGGTTAACCGAACGGCGAAGCGACATTGTGGTGGGTACTGGGTCGTCAATTTTTTTTTGTGGTAATTGCAGCATAATGGCAAAAGGAAATTACTATCACAATTTGGAAGAATAATAGACCAAAGAGTATTGTTAGCTAGAGTTGCTCAGGACTTTGACTTAGGAAAGTCCACAATTTCAGACATTATAGAGAGATTGGAAGATTATAGAGAAGTGTTCAACAGAATCAGCTGACCCTAGTTGCCTGAAAATGAGGTGCATTGTCAGGAGAGATAATGATAAAGAGTTTATAGTGTTGTGTGTTCTGATTTACTCAGAAAAACTCAAGGGTACACCATTAAGAGGTCCTTTAGTCATTGATAAAGCTAAAATACTGTATGCATAGTATTTAAGTTATTTAAATATTTTAGTACAAAGTTACGTACATTTCAGTGTTACATGCACCTCTCTGAGGGTCTACTTTACTGCTTTGGGGAACATTGTTGTTTATTCTCGTTTGCGTTGCCCCACTTGAATGTTATAACCTCCACAAGAGCTCAATAATTGTTTAGTGAAATTTGAACTTTACCACACAATATCTTAGGGTATCTGGGAAAGGTGTTTGTTAGCATTCGATGTCTGAGCGCTAGGCTATTAATTGATGAAGTTAGTAGACCCGCATTAACAGTGTTCGGGCTTATGGCCGAACAAGAAAAGGGATTGTCTGGTAAAGTATGGACTTTCCCAGGAAACATTGAACTCCGCCTAGTCTAAACCACTGTCTCATATGTCATCTATATACTCTATGTTCAAATGCAAGTTTATTTTAAGTTCTGCATTAACCAAACTATTGCTTGCGGGTGGTAGAGTACGCGCTTTTGATCAGCTTGGCCAAGACTGCAATTGCCGCAGGTGACAGTGCTTGCGGCTGAGTTGATTACTTGCGTCAGAGGTGTGCCAAACATTTTGGTCCTTCGAGAAAGGTGAACTCTTGTTGTGCGTCGGAGTTACACCCGCACGCACAAACAGTGACTTACACACTTTACATGCAAGAAAATGAGAGAAAAGGCAGAATACAGTGAGTGCTGCTATATGCCACGCCCATTCAATCATTTAGCTACCATTTAGAATCACGCGTGCTCACATTAGCATACAAATTTTATCGCACTCGATTCAGATTTGTTATGTACGTTCTTAGTTCCAGTGCTTAACTTCTTTTGTTTGGTGTTGGGACGTCTCTGCTGTTGGAGGTCTGTTTCATCAACTGTAAGTATGCCTACTCTCCCAAAAGTGTGCCCTAAGTGTTCATGTAGCATGTCAGAAGTCGAAATGATCTTGTAGCTATTTTTTTTCTACCAAGTCAATTTAATACTAAAGCCAGAGAATGCCATGAAGTCCTCAGAAAGTCATAAAAACAGTATGGCTGAGTATCAACCACGTAAAACAACGTTAGAAAGTGTGGATCAGTCCCAGGATTGTATAAGGGCTAGTTTTAAATGTTCATGCCTTTAAAAAAACACTTGAAATGCCAGATAAATCCCAGAGATGCAAGCAGGCCAATTTAAAATGCCAAGTTAAAATTTATATTCATAAATAGAACAATATTATTGTTGTTATTATAAGTGTAATAAGACAATCGATGTATTACGATCACTTTTTTTTGTTACTTTGATTAAACTTTCAATGTTAGCTTAGCTCAATTTAACATCTACCTTGGATAGAGGAAGGCATTGATGAAAACTAAATTATGGCAATTATTGTTCATATGTAACTAAAAATAGTTTGGATTTTTAAGGATAGGAATTTACATAACATGCATGTAATTCAAAAAGAAGTATCAAGATATTGCCTCCCACTAACTTAAACTGGGGTGTCCTAGTACTCCTGAAATAGCTACTAGTGCTTATGAGAGTAGTAAGGATTGTCTCAAGAATCATAGCAGACATAGTATCAGCAAGTATATTTATCTACATGTGTATTTAAACACACTACTACTATATAGTCTAGGTATTACTTGTGATTTTTATTGTAATTTTTGTTTTGAAGCAGAAATGCAGTTATGATGAAAAGTCTGAAGCAATAGTTACAGCTCAAAGGTAAGGAGAAATGTTGATTACAGTGGAGCCTCATGACAAGAACACGGTTAAGCCAAATTTTTGGTAAAGGATTACACTTAGGTTTTGAGTTCCAGCATTGCTCTTATGTTTAGCATGAACTCCCTTTTGTGCAAAATTCTGCTTAACAAGTACAGTATTTCTCACCCCAGTTAGTAATGTAATGATTTTTTACTTGAAGAGGAGGTGTCATTCACCCTAAGTATAACCTAGCTAACAATTTCAAAGTTTATTCGACTACAAAAATGAAACCAAAAATAAAGTGGTTGAGGCCGTGGAAGAAAAGAGTCTTTGGCATGCCTATATAAATACCTCAAAATTGAGAAAGTAATTGATTCAAAGCTGAAGAGTCTACAGTTAAGTGTTGAGGTATTATTAGTAGTAGTTAATCGGAATGTAGCTCAAGGACACTATTTTACATCTTTAAGTAAGCAAACTTATATATTTCCTTTATGAAGGCCTATTTTAAGATAAGGCTAGAGAATCAACTGAAAGCTATGTCACACCTGGTTATGACATCAGGCCAGCAAGCTATAGTTGTGAAATTTCTTAATATGACATTCAAATGCTGCCTCACATAATACATACCAGAAAATCTTACTGAATAGTTCCAATAGCATTTATATTATACTGTGACATAATTGTTTGTAATTTTAATTATATTCATTGTTTAACATAAACTCCTGTTTACAAGAACACTTTAACTTTGTCCCATTGAGTTTGTTTTAATGAGACTCCACTGTATTAGCCTAATTGTAATTTTGTGTCTCTCATAGCAGAGGAGTGAATGAGTTTACAATTGTATTATGTTCATAATGACAGAAGTTTATGTATATTACTTTTTTAAACTTATAATACACTTTTGTTGAGCTTTATAATTAGATATATTGTGAACATTTTAGTGACTACCAATCATTTCCTGGACTCTGTGAGGACAATAGTGGAGTTCAAGTAACATTTTATGCAATTTTGCTTGTAAAAGCTTGGAATTTTGATGAGAATAGTGCTGTACATTTACGTTTCAGCCATCCTAAGCTTGGGCGTTGGAAAGAAAATGTTGGAAAATTTGCACCAGCAAGGTTAGTTTCTTCAAAATGGGATCAATTTAATGTATACAATGCATGTTGCAATACTTGATATATAATAATAATTCTTATATACTCAACCATTTCATTATGAAGTTCAGAATTACAAAGAGTAGTACATTTTATATCACTTGTTTTAACAAGATGTGATATTTTGTGTATCGTTTTGTTTATTTGTTATTAGGATTTTAAAAGCAAAATGTATCTATCAAATCACCAAAGTTGCATACTCTAAGCACTACTAAATACTATCTAGCTATGACATAAGACCAAAAGAATGATTTATTTAGCTATTCATCAATATAGCTAGAGTAATGAAGACGATATATGTAGATGCTGTCTTTATAAGAAGAAGCTAAAAATGCAAGAGACACTCACTGGTATATAGTTTCAAATGTGAAACTCCAATATAACTGTTCTATCCCTTTTATTTTATCTTTGCACAGCCTGCAGTTATAACAGTCTGTATATATATAATATATAGTACTTACTACATGAGTCAGAGTGTGATATGGCGAAATATTTCATGAGCGGCAGGCTAATTTATTTTCACGAGCCAGAGGCAGTGAAAATAAAGCCTGAGAGTGAAATATCTAACCATATCACTTTGATGAGTGTAATAAGTTGTTTATTCTAACCTAGATATCTTCACTACTGTAGTTTCTACTAGGACCTTAACTCACAAGTATAGAGTTGGCTGTAGAAGTTCCCCAAATCCCCAGCCCTTATTTTAGCAGCTGCTCTAACCTGAGTAGGCTACACCTGGGGAAGGTAGCTGTAAAAACCAGAACAGTGGTGAACTTGAGTTGCTATAACTACATGGGTGATGAGCTTGCACAATACAGCTTGAAGTAACAGTGGGAAATATTGTGAGTTATTTCATGGGTCAGGTACCTAAATATCGTTGTGAAGATATCTAGGGTAGAATATATAAATATATATATTTATTCTACTCTAGATATCTTCACAATGATATCTTTAGGTACATGACCCGTGAAATAACTCACGATATTTCACGTTGTTATTTCATGCTGTACTGCGCAAGCTAGGTACCCTGTAGTTATAGCAACAGGCCAAACTTATCCATTTTCTAGGTTTTAAAGTTACTTTCCCATGGAGTAGGGTACTCAACCTGGTTAGAGCAGCTGCTAAAATATCAGCTGGGGGTTTGGGGAACCCTTCCAGCCAACTTATACCTGTGTGAGTTAGGTCCTAGTACAAACTACAGTAGTGAGAAGATATATAGGGTAGAATAAACCACTTATTACACTCATCAGAGTGATATGGCTAGATATTTCACTCTCAGGCTTAATTTTCACTATCCTCTGGCTCGTGAAAATAAATTAGCCTGCTCATGAAATATTTCGCCATATCACACTCTGACTCATGTAATAAGTACTATATGTATAAGTAATAGCACGGGTAACCGTGCTATTCGGGATCAATAGCACGAGTAACGTGATTGAAATAGCACGAGGCGAAGCCGAGTGTTATTTCAATTGCTTTAAGAGTGCTATTGATCCCTAATAGCACAGGTTACCCGTGTTATCACTTGCTAATAGTAGGCCAGTTTAAAAAAAAAGTCTTTTGCAATTATAGCTACACTGTATTGTTCACTCACTATCTCCTTATTTCAGGATTACCTTCTGCTGGAACTTTATTTCAACGTAGGACCTCTCCTAATCTGTTGTAAAACATTCCGTCTAATACTGGTAGAGGTTCTGTGGTAGAGAATGACGTTGTCTCCAACTAGACACTACTCGAACTGTACGTTTCCAAGGTTAACGCTGCACGCCTGCGCACTTACCCGTACTATTTCACTTAGCTACCGAGGTATTTCACTTACTTTCCACTTAGTTACTGCGGTATTTCAATTAGTTACATGCTATTTCACTTTCCCCGTGCGATTTCCATTGAACAGTGATTTTTCCCATTCATTTTTGAATGGGCAACTTATGCGCCGTACTATTAATATAATATAAATTATTATATTTAAGAATTTAAAAGTAATAACCATAGCTAAAAAATATTAAAAAAGGAAATGTAAAAATAAACAATTGCCAAAAATTTCTAAGTCATTTACTGTAACTACTCCAGTATTGCACATAAATAGTAAGCAATAAACTAACAATTTACTATTACAATGTCCTTGTTGATTTGTTCAAGTGCAGCTGTATACAGTTCTGTATTTTGGGGGTTATCTATAACTTGATCCTAGATTGGTAAACTAACTCATGTTGTACTACAAATTTACTGCTATTCAATATTCTTTAGAGAGCCTCATAATGGATTGCAATTGATGACATGCACGATGAAGTTTTGTAAAGAAGTTGCAGCAAAGCCGATTGCATATAAATACTATGTTCAAACAACTATGAACACAAGGGATGATAATTTTGAAGATCTTCTAATACAACCTAAGTTCGGCAATCTCGTCAACAGACAGTTGAAGTTTTTGTTAGATAATATTCCAAAAGGTAGGCTTACAAAAATATGGTTTAATGATTTTCTGTCTTTACTAGTGGTGTGCTTGAGCACAAATGGCGAGCGAGCCTGATAGTTAGGTAACATAAAACTACAGTATTGTTACTATGTTTTAGCTTAGTTCATGCAAACACTATAATAGCAGTTATGACCTTTTATTTCAGCAAACAAATACAAAATCACTCTCTTACCTGATTAATGGTAACTTTTGTAGTATCAAACATCTGCCAATCTGATAATTTCAATTACCAGTAACTCTTGAACAAGCTAGGATAAAAAAAATAAACCAGTGTTATTATTTGTAATTTTAGCCAACAAATATGGAAATAACTTACTTCAATTTCCTGAGTATTGATAACTTCTGTAGTATCAAATTTAAATTACTTTGACTATCTGAACTACTTTGAATTCTTGACAACAAGCTCTCAGCTACAAAAACAAAAGACAATCAATTTTAGCACACAAATACAAAATTACTTTCTTACCTCATTTTCTTGAGCAATGGTAACTTTTGTGGTACCAAATTTGAGCCATTCTGAATATTTGAATATACCAGTCACTGTTGACAATAAGCTCTTCGCTACATAAAAGAAAGGCCAGAGCCATTTTTGCATATTTAGCTAACAAATATGGAATTACGTACTTACCTCAGCTTACCTCGAGTAGTTGTAGCTTCCTTAGCATTAATACTACGGCATTCTGACTACCAATGGCTCTTGACAACCAACAATCGGCACTCCGTATCCCCCTAAAACGGCGAAGTTTTGAAATTAAGTCTGGAAAAGGGTCTTCAATGCCATAGTAACCGGTCAAATCAACTTTTTGTTTCTTTAAAAGCAAGCGTTTTCGCTGGAATTTTCTCACACTTCTGAGCTTAAGTATAAAGTAAGGCTTGCTTAATACTGTAGTTTCAGAATAAACTGGGGTCAAGCCTAAAAAGCCGAATGGGCAACTTATGCGCCGTACTATTAATATATATGGCATACATACCATCATACACACATATATATACATACTATTGATTTGCTTGAGCACAAATGGTGAGCGAGCCTAAAGACTATACTATTTTTATATGAATGATTTGGACTTCTAACACTGAAGCTACTGAAAAATAAGGTCCAGTTTTTAAATTTCGCATACAAGGTGAAGGAATTTCAGATACGGGTACTGATCGATAAACCAGAGGATTCTTTTTAGTGCAATTTGGGACGGGGTCGACCACATAACTAACACAAAAACGCGAGGGTCAAAGTACAAAATTACATACGTACGTCCAAACATATA
>WLWI01005884.1_pt1 | contig 10190 bp, 7 predicted proteins | sample 6701501 | NCBI WGS metagenome assembly WLWI01 (sample SAMN12718690, study PRJNA515312) | sponge metagenome | isolation source: marine sponge | host: Mycale hentscheli | place: New Zealand: South Island, Marlborough, Capsize Point | collected 2014-11-01
ACTAGCTAATACATTGTCTAAAATGAGGACTCTAAACCCCATACTTTTAACTCATTGTCCATAGTAAGGACCGTAGGTGACATAAAGTATTATAATGCACGCGGAAGTTCGCCAATAAAGGTTTTCCCTTATGATGTTTGCATTTTGTAGTAGCTATAAAAAAAACTTAGCTACACAACGAAATCTCTGTTTTAAGAAAAACCATTATAATGCTACAGATGATATATTTACTATACATTTAAATATTTAGGTGAGATCTACTCCATGTATTTATGCTTGTAATTACTAAATTATCATATACAACATTACCAGGGTTCTTTTGTATTTAAATAAAAAAACACACACAACAACTTTACCTATTATAATGAGCTATATGTTTGCACTTCTTTTGTAATTATAGATTGAGGTAAACTATGGGTCAGTGTGTTGTCTGCCTCTGTTTGTGTCTCTGTTGACCAGCCTGCAAGCCAGTCTTGCATTTTTATTGTATTTCTCCTGCTTTATTTTAAATCGCAAGTGTTTATTTATTTTTCTATTATTGAACAGAGTCACTTATTCTTTGCTATGGAATACCTGAGTGGTGGTGACCTCTTCTTCCATTGTAGTAATGGCGTGGGGCTAGGACTTGAGAGAACAAGGTAATGTTAGATAATGTAAACTGTCACATAAAGCAAATAACGTCACTGTTTGCACAGATTTTATGCGGCAGAAATATCAGCAGCATTACAGTTTCTCCACAAACATGGAATCATTTACAGGTAAACTAAATTTGGTGTCAACATCTAAGTCATATAGCTAGTCAAGTCATCCCAGCCTGCCAAAGTTACTGTAGTTGCCCCACATCTGATGGAAGCCATCGATCAAGAAGTGTTTGAAGGATTCACATCCTCCACTTCTACTTCCACCAACAACTCCTCTACCAGGGTTAAACATGAGCAAGTAATTTAAAGAATATAATCCAGTATTAGTTAATATTAATTTTGCATACTAACAATATTATTATACTACTTTTTTTGTTTTCTTGCAGAAGGCCATTGGCCTCCCTTCCCCTCTCCCCTCTCCTCCCCCCATCCCCAATCCCATCAACCCACCCCTCTTTATCTTTTCTCTCTCTCTCTCCAATTGATCATAGACAATTCTTCAATGATATATAATAACTTGTGGAAACTAGTGCCATCTATTAAGTCATCAGTTTATTGATAATAACTTCTCTTGTAAAGTAAGTTACTTGTTGTACTCATAGTTTGCCTTTTCTATTAATACTATTGACAGATATTTAAGTGACGTTTGGAGGATTTGGATGCAGGATCCTGTAATGAGCCAGAAGAATTGAAATTCTCCTTTTCTTTTAGTAATGGTTATTACTACGCACAGCTTATTCAACATAAAGATGGAGCATCGGTGGAATTAAAAACATTCAGGCTACCTACCGTGTCCGTATGTCGCAGATGATTCATATGAATATAACTCATGGAAACTAGTGTCACCTAGTCATCACTTAATTGATGATATCTTCACGTGTAATGTAAGTTTACTTGTTGTCTATGATAGGAATAGTATTTTTTTTCTGTAAGGATTCAAAAATGAATTTAATCAAGTTAATCTTTTTTGTAGACATATTTTCAAACCGCGACCTCAACTTCAAGTCTTTTCCATGTCAATTTTCATCTACTGAAGACCACAACAGTGACAGTAGTCACTTCTGTTCCACTATACCTCCTCCTCAGTGCTGAACAGCCAAGAAATAATGGACGTTGATAAAGTACTTATTTCAAGCATTTTGAAACATACTTAATACAAATAGCGAGTTCCTTTCTAATATGATATACACATAAAGCAATGAACTATTTTATGATTTTTAGATTTAATGTCAAAACACTTTTGAAAAAAAATTTTTGAGGCTATAAACAACATTATTAAGACTACCCAGTAGTTTCAGGGGAAAAAACAAACAAAAAAAAAAAAAGGCCATTAGGCCACGTAGCTTGGAGCAACACTGGACCAATGGCACAAAGTTAGGGCATTACACAGACATTGTAGCATTGGCGTAGTGATGCTCCAAGCTATGTGGCCTGAATGCTGTTGTTGTTTTTTGTTTATTGTCTAAATGGAACCATTTTCCTGACTCACTTATAACCAATGGCTGTGTGACTCAACAATATACGATAAGCAATATTTAAAAAAAATCAGTAGGTATTAAATCAAATGTGATGGATCAATCAAAGTGTCCAAAGAAAAAGCAAATTATTAAAAATAAACAGAGAGAGAAACCTCAGTAACATCAAGAAGTCGAACTCATAATTCCTATTTTTAGCCATAAAGTTAGTCACTGAGCTATGGCAGCCTTCAAACCTAATATCCATTATGTAAGCTTTTAATGGCCTAAAATTGCTGCAGTCTCGTAAAACAGATCTGATTAAAGAATATTTCCTTTATGGTGTTGACTTGAAACACTTCCTCCTTTGGAATGGAGCCAAAAGGTAGAGTCCACCAACAATCTCAATCAATGAGAATGTTTTACAAGATCAGTATGGACCATCAAAGTAATACTTAAAATCCTCTCAATTGGCAGCCATTTTAATTTATCTCATTGTGCCTATAAAACACCCGAAAGTGACAATGATGCACATTTACTACTATTAAAGCACCATATAAAAAAACCTCAAGTAATCCAGTCAATACAATTCCACCTGGAGCATCTGCTCTAACTTTATCAAGAAGCTTAGATTACACCATGGTAGGGATGAGAGGTAGCCAAAAAAGAGCTCGAGACCATGGTGAACGATTGGACAACTAAATAACCAAATAATTACCACATAATCGCTTTATTAACATTTTCCCTACCACCTACAATGCATTATATTATCACTATGTTACTATGTGTTTGCTTTATATTAATTATTAGCATTTGCAATGAAGAGTAAAACTCACTATGCTAGTTTCTGTTATTTATTTTTGTTTCCTCATTCCTCATTCGCCTTCTATATTGCGATGGGATGCAGCAAATGGATGTCTTCTTCAAGTGTCCACACAAGTAAGGGAATATATCTTGTAGCACTTGTTTCTTAATATCCCTTATTACATGAGTTAGAGCATGATATGTTGAGATATTTCAAAGCAGCTGATTTTATTATCATAAGCCACGCAAGTAAAAATATAGCCTGCAAGTGAAATACCTCACCATTATATGGATGAGTATATTCTGTACTGATATCTTCAATACAGTAGTTTGTGCTAATACTAATTATAATAACTCGTCTTTTAACTACAATTACCCACTTAATTCATTTTCCCCCATACATGACTCATGAGTCATAATGTCCAGGCCCCAAGGAATGATTTGTTTTTCTATTGTAAGTTTGTGAATCTATCGCAAAACAGGTAGCAGTGAACCAAAGTCCTTTAATAAAGTAGTTAAAAAATATTATTCACTTAGTGGCTTTATGAATTGTGTTCTTTATTATTTTGTTGATGTGTTGTTGCCTTGGTTTTGATACGTTATGAGTGTGCTGTGGAAAGTAGTTAATGCTTACTAGCCTTGGATATTATGGTCACAAAATGGTCCTTCTCCTTGGGCTGCACTCTCGGACTCGGACCATTATGAGCCATAATATCCTCGGTCAGATTATATAAAAAATATTATTCACTTAGTGGCTTTATGAATTGTGTTCTTTATTATTTTGTTGATGTGTTGTTGCCTTGGTTTTGATACGTTATGAGTGTGCTGTGGAAAGTAGTTATTTGTGACCGTTATTGGGAAAATTGGGCACACTGTGATTTGTTATAAATGTCAGGAAAATATCAATTTAATACTTTGAAATGTATTAAATAAGCCTACAGAATGGAATGGTTAGGTCACATATATTGACTAATGGCTGAAGTATGGCTATTAAACTTTTGGTGAGCTTAATATCTGAATGTAGATGAATGTGTATGTGAAGAAAAAATGTTGACAGGGCCCACATTGTGCCTAATTTTCCTGTGGACAGTCACATTTTTAAATGTAGCAATTACACAGACGTTTTGCAATTCTGAAGCAGAAGATATGCAAGGCTTGTCATGCATGCAAGGCTTGTCATTTTATTTTATATCCAATTGTTTTTACTGACAGATGTGAAACTTTTAACTCTTTCATCAGGGCTCAAAACACTTATGGGAACAAAAGTGCCCCAAGTCATGACATTTCAGTTAGTTTTGCCACCACAGAACAGTTGAGGTATATTTGTGAAGATGGTTATATCTCAGGAGAAAGCAGGCGAGTTTTTTTCAATTGAATAAGTAATGTTGTAGCTATGTGCACTTTTTCCTAAAAAATCATTATTTGTTAAACTTGATTTACTTTGCATGCTATTACAAATAATTTCTTAAAATACCTTAAACAATAGACTTAATTAGTGTGCAAATACATGATGTGACTAGCCCAACATCAGACAACCACATGTTCATACTTAATTAGTGTGCAAATACATGATGTGACTACCCCAACATCAGACAACCACATGTTCATACTTATAATTACTTTTTCTTACTTCGATCATTTAATTTTCAGTTGTGGAAAAGGCCTCCAGTCCTTATACACTTCTCCAGTGTTACAAACATTTCTCAATAATGTTCCAATTAAACAAAGCTATATTGAAAAAAGTATTTATCAGCATGGAACATTGCGAAAAGTAGGTTATTATTATGTTTGTGTCACTCATTTTTCAGCATCTTGGTTGTATAATGTCACAGTGTAGTCAATGTTCACCAATAAAGTTCTCTGCTCTCCAGTTGAGCCTTCTTGATGTTGGTGTCTTATCAATGAGGGAATTGCACCAGTCTTTTGATGTCCATCATGAAGGTGTAGATATGGAAATGAAAGTGGAATTATTTCAGGGCGTAGTACACAAATTATACACAGTGGCAAATTACGTTAAACTTCTTTCCAATAGTCATGAGGTAATAACCGTAATAGTGTAGGAGGCTAGATACAAACCAAAGTAAACATTGCAATTAATCTGATGCAGCCAGCACATTATGGTAATCAGAGCTAATACCAAACAGATTGATATTGGATTTCAGTTTCTTTACCTGTACTTTAAATTCAAACCCCTGCCTTTCTTTTAAATCATTTTTATTTTTTGTTTGGTGTGTGTGTGTTTTTTGTGTGTGTTTGTTGTTTGTGTGTTTTTGTGTGTATGTGTGTGTCCTTAGAAACTGTGTGCTTGCTGTCTTATGATTATTTGTGACCGTCTACAAGAAAATTGGGCACAACGCGGCCCCCATAAAAACATTTTTTTTGCACTTACGCATTTGTCGGCATCCAGATATTGAGCCCTCCAAGTTTTATTGCTGTACCTTTAGTTGTTTTCGCTATATTCGACCTAACCGTTCCCTTCGTTATTTTTAAGAATTCAATCGATCTTTTCCCGACATTTACGCACGCCACGTTGTGCCCGATTTTCCCGTAGATGGTCACATTTTTCCTTATGTCTTAAATTTTCACTCTTTAAATCTTGCAGATTGAGTATGGTCAGCTTTTGGCAGCTGCCAAGAATTATAATGGCAACCAACTATGTGTGATCAGAAAGATTGAGTTTCTTTGCTCACCATGATTTCATAACTAACGAGTTGGATTGCCCATTGCTGACAATGGCTGATAACATTTTCATATTGGAATCTTTTGCCATTGGAAATGCAGTGTCAATAATCCATGAATGCAGCAACTCATGCAAGTTCGTGTCAAAGCAATGACCAAGGAACATAGAAAGAGAACAGTGTCTTACTTCTCAAATAGAGTTTCAACATGATTATTCTAATTCAATGTATTTTTTTAAATGAGTATTGTGTAAATCAGTAAAAATTACTTTTACCCTAATATGGCCACATGTATATTCAAATTTGTGTAATCAAAAATATTAGCATTTTACATTAACATAGTAGATATTTCAGTGACTTCATCCAAGTTAGTTACCAACAACAACAACATGGTCCTATACGCTATATATATACGGGATAATTTTTAACGTATTTTATAATCTATTTTTGTAATTATGACATGGGTAGTAACACAAGACATCACCAATGGAAGATGTTAAGGGACACCAGCAAACAAAAGGAAAGTAAATTTAGAGTTCTATTCCGGTTTATTTATTGTAGTGTACCTTCTATACATTATATTTCCATGCAGCTACTCATCCTTGTCATACCAATACCAACCACCTCTAAAAGATATTGAGGTATGTTTGTATTATTCATTTGTAATTGCCATTATAAAAAGAATGCTATTCTCACTCAGGTTTATTTTCTGGATACAATCATAAAAGTTAGTTTTTATAAAATTTATATTTCTTTTTTTGCTGAACACATATTCTTTTCTTTTTCAAGCATGTGAACCTGTATCACTCCATCCTATTCCCCAGTTGAGGTTAGATTCCTTATTTTTATTGAGGTTTGTGTTTATTTGTTAAAATTATTTTTTCAGTCAGAATGAAGCAGTCTGTAGTCTCCCTGATGTTCAGCTTACCTTCATCTGTACTTGCACATCTTCAGATGTCAACACTTCATCTTAAGCAATCAGTTTGTCTCCAAGGTTGGTCACATGGAATTTACATACATACTATTCTGATTTTATATTTAGTGTGAGCTCCTTGTACAGCTTTCGTTTGAGTACCGTATAGCTGGAAATATTTACTAGAATTTAATTCTACAGTTTTCGGATTTCGCAAAAAAAAATTTCCACCAAACATTCACTTACCTTTGATTGTTTTGAAGATTGATCTTGACCCACAAACATTGTATCAGCAAACATCCTAATTATTATAAATCGCAAACTATCATTACTTCCGGCTATACAGTATATTCAGACTTGGGGTCAATACTTGAAATGTATTTGATTGTTGCCTATACAAATATTGTATCTAGAAAGTTTGTTTGATTGCATTACAAATACTTAAAAAAATATACAAACATGCTTGCAAGGATAAACATGTGCTGATTGGTGTCCCACACAAGTACAATTATGTTGTGATTGCAGCAAAAATGTATTTAATTGCAATCAAATGCAATTGCAATGTGTTTGTGGCCCCAACTTTGGTGTATATATATGTGACCATCTACAGGAAAATCAGGCACTATGCGATGTGCGTAAATGTTTGAAAAGATTGATTTTTGATTCTTAAAAATTTATTAAATAAACCTATGGAATGAAATGGTTAAATCACATATATCGGAAACGGCTGAAGCTATGACTATAAAACTTGGCGAGTTCAATATGTGGATGCTGGTGGACGTGTAAGTGCAATAAAACTTTTTTACAGGGCCCGCATTGTGCCCAATTTTCCTGTAGATGGTATAGCTTATCACTTAAATTAATTTTGAGGAAATCATTTAATGGCTGACTATGACTTTCATTGTGTTTTTGTTAATGTCATGAACAGAATTGCCGACACAAATTAGATCCAAAAATAGTTACTCAATAGAAGCAGTAGCTAACATAAGGTGTAAGGAAGCTTACGCAGAATACAAAAATAGCTAATGGACTTTAGTGGCGGATCCAGTATATTGGTTTGTTTGAACCCCCTTCTTACACACTACCACATCCCTGACTACCTCGCTCATTACCCCCAATTACCTTTCGGCATTTTCAGTCGTGAGAGCCTTTTTACCCGATGGGCTACCCCTAGCAGCCATTTACAATCAAATTGACACAGTTGTAAGGTGTCACTGAAGCTCTTGGTTTGTTAGTTTGTCAAGTAGGGTATTAAATTAGCTGTCAAATTGGTTGGAGATCGCTATGATCCAGAAAAAATTGGATTTTTCTTTCTACCAGCTTTACTGTAGATGAGTGAGCACAAAGACCAAGGACTTACAAATAAGTTTTGCAGATAAATTCAAAGATGCTATAATCACATTTTTTTTCTTTTCTGTCATAATTTCTTTGTCCATTGATATTCAGCAAGCTGTTTATTTTGACACCACAACTTACTTTCATTACAAGTGACTATTTAATATTTAATTGAACTCCTCAAATGATTAGGTGGGTGTGGTTATTGCTTCAAAAAGAACAACCTGCCCCATTTTTAAGTGTCTAGATCTGCCACTGAACTTGCTTGATATACAAAGTTCAGTGGACCATTTTCAAAAAAAATTTCTGAACAAATACTACGCACTTTTGATTTAATATGGTCAGTCACCTTTAACTTAACAATGTGTGTGTTTGTAGCCAAGGAAGATGAGGTCATTTCTCTTTCAAGTGCACCCAGCACCTCTGCATTTCGTTGAATGGATGGCTGGCTATTCAGAGTGGAGTGTGACTGAACCTTGACCTGGAATAATTGATCAGAGAACTGTTTAATGATGTATTTTTGTGGCATTTATAACTGTCACCATTCTACAAGATGTTTATATAGTTTTCATCTTTTCCCTGGACTGGCATAGTGTATTTGAGGCAGAATGTGAGACAGGACCTACTGGCAGGCCCACACTCAGGAGGAAACAGGTCAGAATAATGACTTGTGCACCCATTAAAGAAAACCACTTCATAGTTGTAGGATCTTCAAATCTCTTTTAGCTGTACAAAACTCATTAAGAAATGTGATCTAAGTTAGGCAACACCCAATTTGATTTTAGGTGTTTTTTATAGCAACCAAGCCAAGAAGGATAAATTGGCAGCATGCTGCACTGATATGCCGAGGTGTAAAATATTCATTTCAAGTTATAGCTAATAGCTTCAGCATTAGTCCAAGGATGGCTCAACAAAGTTGTTGTCATTAGCAATTGATGACACAGTAGAGCCTCTCTTATCCAGGTGCCTTGTTTTGGGGGAGTGGGTGTCCCATAAGTTAGAATTGCGGGTATCTCATAATAGATAAAACTAAATTACTATACAGTACATGGATGAAAACATTGTTAAAGGAATACATTATGTTGTAGTTTGAACATGTGGTGGAAATACCTCGTCTTAAAAAAATGACTGTTGGGGCGTAAATCCAGCAAACAGTTCCCTGGCTTCAAGTTACACTAACCCAAATGATTACAACCAATGTCCCCCGACACCACAGCACATTCAAGTTACAATAGTGATTAGGCAATACACACACACACACACACTGAGTGATACAGAAAGAAACTCACAAAAAACCAAAGTACAAGTAAGGTGGATACACAAGAAAAAAGAAACAAGCAAAAACAACAACAACAACATGAGGAGTCAGTCCTAATGAGCATGCTCAGTTCAATTAATAGAGGTGTAAATGCATGAGCAGCATATGTGGTTTGTATAGTTAGGAGGTGGGGCTAGCAGCAGTACTTCCAGGTCTCTAGCAGGCCTGGATACACTCCCGGGCAAGAGAAGCTGGGTTGTTGTTCACTCTGATCAGAGGCATGAACTGCTCTCTTTAGACAACGCCCTTCGGATAAGATAGTGGCAACACGAACAAGTCCATCAGATCCAGGGTCAGTCTCGATGATGCGAGCCATGGGCCAATGTCTTCAGAAAGTTTCTGATTCCAGTAGGAGTACAATGTCACCTGTATTCAGGTTTCACTTTCTCGTCTTCCATTTGTCCCTCTTCTGAAGAGTTTGTAAATAGGTACAGTGTCAACGCTGCCACAGATTGGTAGACAGTCTTTTGACTAAATTTCAACGTCTCAAATTGCATATCTTTGATTGAGAATCGACCTTTAAGAGTGCCATTCAATAGATTAAGAAGAGTGAAACGATGCATGGCACCTTGTGTCTTGTCAGCCCACAGCATAACTATGGAACGCCGTTTGCGACAAAAATATGCACCCAGCCGCTTGTCTCCAATCGATTTCCAAAAATCGATATAAAACGCCGTTTGCGTCAAAAAAAAAACATATTAAAATCGATTTTCAAAAATCGAAATTCAAAAATCGATTTTCAAAAATCGAAATTCAAAAATCGATCTCTGAAAATCGAAATTCAAAAATCGATTTTCAAAAATCGAAAATTGAATTAAAAAAAGACGATTTTTGAAAATCAAATTAAAATTTTTTTTCAGGGATCGATTTTATCCTAAAATATGGGAGTAACTATTTTTACTCCAAAACTGGTAAAGGTAGTCTTAAAGCGTTGTAAAGGTAAACCAAAATGGCTGAGAAGTTGTCTGCTGCTGACCTAAGTAAGGCTAAGGAAGCCATTGAAATACTTGGTCAATTTGTGTCAACTGCCTCTACTTCATCTGGATC
>WLWI01005885.1_pt1 | contig 10190 bp, 6 predicted proteins | sample 6701501 | NCBI WGS metagenome assembly WLWI01 (sample SAMN12718690, study PRJNA515312) | sponge metagenome | isolation source: marine sponge | host: Mycale hentscheli | place: New Zealand: South Island, Marlborough, Capsize Point | collected 2014-11-01
CGAACTTGGGGGGCCCCGCCAAACGTGTTCTTTGATCATCTTCATGAACAAGCTGCCCTGGCTTCACCGATACTCTGAGATCACCATCAAACTGGAAGATCCCGTCCCTGGTGACCTCCAGCATGGATCCGTCTTTCAGGGTGAACTGAAACGAGTTGGCGCCATGGGCGAGAACGTCAGCTGTGGGTATGGCAGAAGTAACAGCTGCGGCCAACGCAAATTGCAGCCTCTTTTTAATGCGTTCGTCCATTATACACCTTCAGTTGTTCGGTGATCGGCGATCCTGCACGCTAAAAGCTATCACTAATTTGCTGCAGCGTCATTTAGTTTTGTAGAGCATTCCGAACATCAAAATGTTCGCGCCGACTGCAGTCTATGACATCAAAACTGTACTGAGATTTGGCCCCCGCCGGACAGTTCTCGATACTTACTGCGGGCAAGACCTCCGGCACTTCCATTCAACTTCAGCTTAACGGCCCTTGCCAGGTCTAGCGTGAGGCCGCCGGAAACGGTTACATCGACCTGGCCGTTGTTCGTGCTCGAATTCACTTGTCCAGCGTTTAAGGGCGGCCTGCCGAAAAGGTCGAACTCCCAAGTTCCCTCAACGCCGATTGACGGCTCGATCTTGCGGCCATTGCCAAGGTTGAACCCCTTGGAGAGGGTGGCGCCAGGGGCAAGGAGGGCCCCCCCCCCCCCCCCCCCCTTATGATGTATGCTTAGTCAGCAATTATCAATGTATGTTTTCATGTACATACTGAAAACAGTCAGCAGGAAGCACCTGGGAAATGTAGTGTACAGTCATAAATTAGCTCTGCTACACCAGATCATATCACACCCACAGAAAACATTATTATATTCCATACTCCTTCTCTATTCATGTAACTAGCAAGGCTAAGTGTTTCTCTTGGAATTTTATACTTGTTTCTCAGACATTGTATTGTTTGAACTGTTGCGTTGATTAATCTTGAGTATACTCAAGTAGGTTATATTCCGTCAACGTGACACTATCTGCCTTCCACCAAATATATAAACATGCGTCTTGAAGAAGTAAACTATTGGACACCAGCACCTAATGAGAAACTTTTGAAAACTTGAAAGAGTGAGGGTGGCAGGTTGGGTTAGGCAAAGTGTCATGATCTATTCCTTGGATGCAATGCTGAGTATCCCTATCTGGTAAAGAGCAATGTCATGAGTAAGGAGAAAAAATCTTGCACCAAGAATTGAAAGTTAATAATAATAAAATTAAAAAACCCAGAAAAAAGTATGAAGCTATGGCCTGGTAGTGTATTACCCCCTTCACTCTCTGAAGTCAGTATTAAACTGCCACCATTCTGGCCTGCTGACCCAGAAGTTTTTGCTACTAGAGAGGAATAACTGTCCAAAAGAACAAGTTTGATAATGTTGTCAGTTCTCTAGGTCCTTGATGTCTGCAAGTTTGGTGAGGTCTATGGTTGTATCTGCAGCAGGTGATCATCCTCACATGTGGCAGAAGGTTTTGCAGAAAATGTTCTTATCCACTAAAACGTATTGTTAGTACTTTTTTTACTTACATAGAATAGGCGACAAACTAACAATACGTTTTAGTGGATACAGGTTCAGAAATTAGTGCAATATATACCTCCTACCCATACTGAGCAGCTGCATACTCCAGACCCACAACTTCTGATGGCGGTTAATAACACTTCAATTTGAACTTATGGAAAGCGATCTCTTGCCCTCAACTTGGGACTAGATGTTCCACACCTTGGATTTTTTATTATTGCCAATGATCAGAAGCCCATCTTAGGTGCAGACTTTTTACAACAATTTGAATTAATGGTTGATATGTCACGCCGACAACTTGTTGACGGTCATATTTACCTTCATATCCAGGGTACTAGTTCGTCTGTTTCATCACTATGTGCTTCTCTCAGTCCAAGAGATATCAGTGATCCTTACCATGCTCTCTTGTCAGAATTTACTATTCTCACCCAAGTTAGCTCTCCAGATGTACCGATCAAGAGCAATGTTGTACACCATATTGAAACCACTGGAGCCCTGTTTATGCTCGGCCAAAACGTCTTGCACCAGACCACCCCCATGCCACCAAGAATGAATCCGAGCACATTCTCCAGCTGGGTATCATCCAACCTTCTTTGAGTGTTTGGTCCTCACCTCAACATATGGTACTCTAAAGACTCCTGGAGATTGGCTGCCTTGCGGAGACTATCGAGCTTTCAACCATTCCACAACTCCAGATCGTTATCCTGTACCTTTTTCTTCCTCCTTATAGGGTACCACGGTTTTCTCCAAGTTGGATCTTGTTTGTGCTTATATCCAGAATCTGGTTGCCCAATGTAGACATTCACAAAGCTGCTATTACAACACCTTATTAACTTTTTGAGTTTGTGAAGATGCCCTTTGGCCTCTGAAATGCAGCACAGACTTTTCAACGATTCATGGACCACAGTGTTTCTTCTACCTATTGCTACATTAATGACGTCCTTGTTGCCAGTAGTAGTCCGGAACAGCACTTACAAGATTTTTGCACAGTATTCAAGTGACTTTCCTCATATGGCATTGTGGTCAACCCAAACAAATGTCTCCTGGAAGATCCAGCTCTAGACTTTCTAGGACATTGCCTTGACCGCCACGGTATCACTTCGCTGTCTGAGAAGGTCCAAGTTGTCTGTGATTTCCTCAACCTCATTCCTAACACCAACTTTGTCGATTTATCAGATTGGTTGACTTTTTCGTGTCCTCACCAATCATAAGCCTCTTACATTTGCCCTCAACTCACGCTCGGATTGGCACTCTCCACATCAGGCTCATCAACTAGATTATAATATTTCACAATTAACCTCGACCATCAGTCACATTCAAGGCTTAGACAATATGGTAGCTGACACACTCTCTCGTATTGATGAGACTAATGCTCTGCTCTCGGGTCAACCACCCTCTGTGGATTTTGTTGCCATGGCAAGTTCTCAGACTAATGATCTATGGTCATGATCTTCTGCTTTGGTGGTGGAGGCTATTCCTCTAGCTGGTTCTGAGGATTCCTTATATTTTGATTCCTCCACAGGAGTTCATCGCCCCTTGGTATCTATTCCTTGGCGTTGGATTGTTTTTTATTCGCTACACAGGTTGTCCCACCCTGGAATTCGTGCAACTCAATGGCTGATTACTGCAAGCCTGATTCGATGTCATTCATCTAGACTTGGTGGGACCCCTGCCTCCCTCTCGTGATTTTACCAATACTTAAGTGTTTGTAGACCGTTTCACTCACTGGCCAGAGGCCATTCTACCACAGCTAAGACTGTAGTTCAAGCCTGTATTACGGTAAGAAATATTAAACCTCTGGTAGTCAGACTCTACAAGTACTTCAAGTAGCCCCTTAGCTTCCCAGTCGACCGGCTGTAGCTTTACTGTTTGGCTCCCTTGCTGAGCTTAACCAAGATCAGGTTTGCTGGTCCTTTTCCCTGTCCTGTTCATCCGGGGACTTTACATCTGTATTTTCGTGGAGAGTGGAGTTATGACTGCTCACACCAACACCTTTGGAACTTTGTATGTTCAACTCACCTGATCATCAGCTGGTAGCTATCACCACATATAAAGAAATGTAGTATACAGCAACCTGTGTGATAGGCATTGAGTTGCATGATAGGTGGAGTGTCGTCAACATTCATTGCGAAAGAGTGGAGCTGTCAGAGAGCTGAAATAAGCCCAGAAGCATCGAAAGGTCACCAAATTGTATGGTTTATAAGATAGCAACAACTATTTTGGATTTGAATTGTGATATAAGTACTAACAAACAAATGACTCAATAATGATACAGTTGATAACATAACAAGGATGCGTTCAAAGTCACTTGCTGAATCTTATATTGAAGTCATGCAATAATGTTGCTATTTTGGGCCCCACCACTGAAAATGAGCTTCCTCAGGGCCTGTAATCTCTGGTATATTAACTGCATGAATTTAACAGTAAAACAATTTTTCATAGCTTTTTTATGTACAAATTGTGACAAACGATGTGATATATATAGCTATGTATGCACAGATATCTATAAACAAACACTACATCAATACATATAATCCTGTTCTACGATGTAATACCTCAGCTAAAAGTGATACAGCTACACATTGTTCAAATTGCTGTAATCACATTTGTTCTGTACACTCACATTATTTTGTACACTGACAAGAAATTCATACATGGGGATTCATGGATCGATTTGAAAGAGTGTCTGAACAAGCTTTCCTTCGACTGTGCCACTTCTCTTGACAACGACTGATATATTTCTTCATGATTTTCTTCAGTTTACTAGGTATGAGGTAGTTTAAAAGATGGCAGAATCCGTAAAGTGGAAGAAATAACCCTCCGATCTTCATTACGTATGTAGTAATTTTTTCAATTTCTTTAAATCGAATGGGACCTAAGGTATCATTTTCAATTAAAACAATTAGCCCACTATGGATTACAATCATAGGTATAAGGAGTAAGATGTTCATTTGGTTGTGTTTTTTCTCTCTGTATGGTAAGAATAAACTTATCAGTAAGATCCAGATGATTAGAATAAAATTGATTCCAGAGAAGTACAGCGGATAATCTAACAAAAGGTAGACTACTAAGCTGAGAAAATTACAAATATATCCCACCACAGAGAAGGACCGTAAATAGCTCGGTTTGAATTTGTAGCATCCCTGAAAGGCATCCATTAGTATCCGTAAAGCCGGCGAATTTATGCCAGAAATACTGAGAAATCTTTGGACACATTTGTAGGGATAGAGACATAATAGTAAGACTGGCAAGAAATTGAAGACAAAACTGGCACTAAATGCAACAAGTACAGATGGCAGATGTTCCATACTGAAGTATTCTAGACTTGGGTTGAGAAGCACCAGAGTAGGACTTCTTTGGAACTCCATGTCATAGGGATGAACATAGCTGAGAATCTGCAGTGTCAGATGAAGTATCTTTGTAAAAGAAAGCATAATGAGGCTTGCAAAGGCTTCAATGAGCGAGTGCTGAATGTTCCACTCTTTTCTGAAAGAGTGCAAGCAACAGTGTAATGGTTGGCAAAGTCGGGCACACAATCGGCTTCTCCCTTGAACATGTACCACCATGTACACTAATATTATAAGCAACAACGGATAGAGAGCAGCTAAGTAATCCAGCATAACAATTTGAAGTCCACTCAAATCTGGATGCAGGCAGAAATCAGAATGGAGAGAATGAAAGAAGTCAAGATTCCAAAAAGAATAAAGTGCTATAAAAAAATTAGATGTATTATTAGGATTGAGAAGTATGAATAGAAGCAGAAAACCTCGGCTAGCAATGAGCTGGCTAACTGTGATATACACTGACATCCGACCAGAATTTGCCGAGAACCTGAATAGAATTATGAGAATCACAAATACCGTGAGAGGAAAGTAGACTACAATTATATACCTTAACCAGTTGTACTTGTAGCGCCTGCAGGGTACGCATGACAAATTGTATGAATAGGCTGGTAGGCCATAGCCCTCAATACACCTTGAACAAAGAACCCCTCTGCGATTGAATCGACCACAAGTCACTTTGTTAATATCCAAGGTAGAATTGACATCAAATATGTCATTTAGCTTGTACATTATGTTGTCTCTTGACCTGCCATATATACAGCTGTAAAGGCAAGGAGCAACCACAGTCTTCATCGTTATCTCATCCAATGTCATACAAAAGCAGAATCTGATAGAGATGTCATGAGTGATAGGGTTGCATTTCACTACCCTGTTGACATCACTACCGCAAACACACTGTCCAGTGTCTCTGTCTCGATGGTGCCATAAAGGACAGGGTGGGGCTGGTGCAAACTCCTGTGACTGTGCACATATAGCGATGCAACTTATTACAGTATAGAATATCATTTTCAAAAAGTCTAAGTTGTGCTCTGTTGTTATTTACAAGTGGTTATGTAGTAGAAGGTGGAACTATGAATGCCCCCAGGTGGCTCAAAACAGTTGCTGCATAATGATCATAATGTGTAGGAATTGTTTTGGAAACTAGTGATAGAGACCAAAAACTAACAATAATTGACTACATCTGGTCTTGCAAAATGAAATGTTGCATGTTATCAATGTATGCCACCATTTTTAAAAACACTGTTAAGACAGACATCCTTATTAAAGTAAATAATCACATATTATTTCATTTGTAGATTGTTGCTTTTGTGAAGATTGTAATTAATACTTTACATGCACACACATTTTTAAGCAACAACTACTTCAATTCTCTGTTCAGGTTACCAATCAACCTGAACAGGCAAATCTTGAACATGCTTCTTGTTGATTTCAATAACTAAATGCTCATATAACTGGATGATATTCATGCAAAACACAACCCAATACTTATATCACTGTGCTCTCATCGTATGACTTGTGTGCTTCAAAGAATGTTTGGCTAACTGTTTAGCTACAATAAAACCTCAGCTTGTGAATTTAAGCCCCACAAACATTGGTCCTTCGAGACAGATACTCTGCCAGATCAACGATGACTCTACACTGTCCAAGCTCTCTGCTACACCGAGTTACAATAACCTCGCTCTCTGCGGTATCTATGACAACATCACAGATTGAAGCTCACTGCATAATCTACACGACAATGTCAACCTACTGAAGCTGAATCACTGAGCTGTGCATCTGATAACATCCTCAGCCTTCAAAATGCATTGTTATTAGTAGTTATAATAAACTTCACCTCAATAAACCAATTCTAGCAGGACGGTTAGCAATTAAACCAAACCAAGATCCTGAATCTACACTCCTCAATGGATGAAATAGCAGCACCCCCAAATATCTCCATACTGGAAACAGCTAAATTCAAAAGGGTCTATAGCAATTGCCAAATAAAAAAAGTTTTGAGCCTGAATAGATAATTTCCTGTCCAAAATTTTCGACTCATCAAGCAGGAACTTCAATGTGAACTAAAACTTGCACTGTGTGCCACAAAATTAGCATGAGTCCCTATTTGTCTTGAAAGTGTGAAGATAAACTGGCTAAAGAAAAATGGCAGAGTGAAGATCTCAAGTCCCAGTATAGGCAATTAGCTACCTAGACATCTTGAAGGACTTTAGGACAGGGGGAAATTCTATGAAAGCATTCACCATTAAAGAAGACTTTGATATCTGGAAAAAATCACCAACATTAACACACGTGTCTTTTAAAAAGACAACTGGTGTGTGTTGTTATGTCTTATGTACTGAATTATTGTCAATCCCACTATGTGTGTATAGTGCTAAGTATCACCCGTGATTGTGTTGATCCTTACCTATGTTCCTTTGTGTATAATGTGTGTGTGTGAGTGAACTTTCAAAGTTGATAAAAGCCAAGTTTTGCAATGACAACATTTTAATGATATTCAACTACAACATTCCCTACAACTAGTCTCGCAAGCCAGACCCTTTACCAGACACTAAGCGTAGCGTCTGGTAAAGGGTCTGGCTTGCGAGACTACCCTACAACCATGTTGCCCCTCTGATCATCAATGTTATTGGGAATGGCAGCAACTATATTTCAAGCTTCTCTGGACTCAGGTGCGAGAGAAAGTCTATCCTCATGTCCCAGACTTCGACAACACTCTCAAATTAGTGGAAGGAGCTTAACTATGGTTCGGCCTCAGCAAGTGCTACGTGCAACCTGCACGCCAGGATATTGATGATCTTTATTGATCAGTCACACTAAAATTCTCTGTAAAAAGCTACCATCATAAATACTAGCATCAACGGCACCATTGTCGTCCGAGCAGATGCAAAGCGCAAAACCCGTTTAACTCCCCCGGCTGCCTAATTCTGCGACACCAACGTCTCCTCGGAAGGTCAGATTCCAGAGTGAGAGCATTAATGTAAATATTAGCATAATGAGATAGTTTTTGTCAAAAAATAATTTATAAGTACTGTAATAACAATAATTTAATGTAGTCTTCCTGAGACTGGCTTTGGGACTTTTTTTTTTAGATTTAGGCCACAGCAGGGAAATTTCCTGTTTCTCATCCAGGAAGTAATAAAAATTTTATGCGGGCGGGCGCTAAAATTACAAAACACAGCTGTATAAACTTAAGTCTGAACTTCACATGGTAGACTTCTCACTCAGTGCTCAGGTCCTAGTACATTTTGTTGTAATCCTACTGGCTCTAGCTAGTCTGCCATGTATGTCACTGTGTCAGTCCTACAAGGAAACAATAGGATTTATCCTTGGAAAATGTTTCTATGCTCAGAAGAACAGACATTTGTGTCTATTTTTGAAGACATCAGGAAGAATTTACCTGAAATCGATGAAGGTACAAAAATAACAAGGTGCACCTTATCTAAATCTATTGATTGTGCCCAGAGTGTGCTAATAGAACTGGGGTTTAATGTGGTAGAGTGCTGTTCTCTGAATGGACAGTTTATTAGGTACTTTGTAGAAAAAGTAGAGAAAGGATGCAATACATCAACCCAGCGGAATGCATTCACAATCCTTATGACCTCAGCCAAAGAACCTAGATTACCTCCTAGACTTTTGACTCCTGAAAGGTATGAAAGTGGACGTGGAGACTATCGTCTTCATGATGACATTGACTCTTTGGGTAACAAAAAATTGGGATTTGAAGCAGGAACCGAGATGACAACAGGGAACAAGTAGTCAAAGCCTTGTCAGAAGCACTATTATATTTTCAGCCCCACTACAAGACCCTCAATGATAGAATACCCCATTTTGTCCCATCCTACTTTGATTGCTTGATGATCACAATGTATAACAACCCTGCAGCTCACAAGCACCGTGTAGCACCAATCAAAAGGGAGGTGCTCATCCAAAATAATGATTCATTGTGTGGTGTATTGATGCTTCCTGCTCTCCAAACTACATGGTGGAAGGAATTCACAGATTCCCTTCGTCTTCTGTCTAAAAATTGCAACAAGTATGGCTATCAAATACCTAGAAGAGAAGGCTACAGAAGTGCAAAGAAATCACCATTCTCTCTCTCCCTGTCGTTCTATTCTGAATAGTACATCAAGCAACCACAAGTTTGTAGTAGGAGCAACAGTTCGAAAGCCATGCATAGCTGAACGCTATAAAGCTTTGTAACAAAAACTACTACTTTGTATTGCTGTGGTGGCTCATTTTTTCCAGAAGCAGATGAAGACATCAACTTACTCTGTGCCCATGAGATACTTGATGGCTAAAGTGACAACATTAGTCCTCACTACTATGCTTCCAGATTGAAGAATACTCCTTGCTGCTATCACTGTGGTTCATATGGTGATTTACGAAGTATTTCGGATGCTATGAAGAAGAACTATCAAACCATTCACCCAGTATGCAGTGAATGTTATGAGACTGGCATTAAGGAACGAACCAGAGGCCCTTGTTTTGGTGGGAAGAAGCGAACTGCTACAGAAGCATTTAACCTGTAACTATATTGTCTAAACCAATGCTACAAATACCATTTCATGAACATTATTTTTCACACTTTTCTTGTCTATATCAGTGAGGTTTTGTGTTTTTCTAAGTCAAAAAATAACAAATCAATGCGAAAAATGCCATATAATTTGTATTGTGTTTTTGGGTTGATGTTGGGGTGAAATTGTATGAGGGAGGTGGATGAGAAACAGGAACTTTTCCTGCTGTGGCCTTACTAATACTTTCGTCTACTGTGATTGATATAGCAAGACTTGCTGACAGACTGCTTTCCAATGTGGTAGCTTGCCTCATTGGACTTTCAACACCTACAAATAGCTACATCTTCAGCTCAATATATTCTTATTTCAGTTTGAGCATAACAAAAATCATTCACCAATCCCATGATTCATAATGTGTATGATGAATCAAACTCTGGAAAGTCTTTCTATACGACTGCACTCCTTTAATTTAAGCTAATAGCTAATTAGTCCAGTTTCAGTCACAATTTAATAATAGTAGCTGTAAGGCCCTATGATTCTTTTTGTATGTTGTAGTACAGTGTTGTTTTGGTTTAGCAATTCCAGACTTTCTTAGTTTTAGTTATTCATACTAAAAAAAATATCTTGAATGCTTAGTTTTAGTTTTCCCCCCAAATTCTCCCAGAAGATTTAGTTAGTTTTTAGTTTTTCTTCAATACCATGTAGAAGATTTAGTTAGTTATACTATCAATTGTCTTAGTTTTAGTTAATTTATGTTGCCTCTCAAATTCTGCAATAATGAGACTCCTTA
>WLWI01005886.1_pt1 | contig 10189 bp, 11 predicted proteins | sample 6701501 | NCBI WGS metagenome assembly WLWI01 (sample SAMN12718690, study PRJNA515312) | sponge metagenome | isolation source: marine sponge | host: Mycale hentscheli | place: New Zealand: South Island, Marlborough, Capsize Point | collected 2014-11-01
GTGCATGTCCAGTTGTGTCAAAGCATTGTGTGTTACAACCACTACTTAGCTAAAGAATATCACAAAGAAAACTTTTAAATAACGTGTATTGTTTTGTTGTTGTTTTCCTTCAATTCAAGCAGTTGCATAGAGTTGTTACTATGGCACTGAAATCCTTTCACCGTGTATGCGAAATTTAAAAACTGGACCTGATTTGATTACCGCTAACGTAACAGCCAGCGGTAACAGGCGGGGATAGTAGGGCTCGTAGGCTTCCGCAGGAAGGCTTAAATGCAAAGCGAAGGGAAAAAGCGGTAATTTTCTGGTGGAATAGACGAGGAGAGGAGAAGAAGGAGAATGAGTAATAGAAGGCAAACAGGGAACGGTTAATATTGTGCTAAAAAACGGGTGGAATCGAATCGTTTAGTAAAGGTGGTAAAAAGAAAGTTGAATATAGAAAAGCAAAAGTTAAAAGTTTAACGAAGCCTAAGTCCCCAATCATGATAGAAGGACAGAAAGATTCAGAAGCAGGTGAGGTAGACAAAGGAGGAGGAAGGACTCCTTGACCTGAAGAAGGAAGGGGCTCCACTGTGTGGCGGGGTTACATGCTAGTACTTAATAATTAATATTATATTTCTGCACTGTAAATAATAAAATTGAAAGAATTATATATGTAATAAACTGAATATGTATGTGTTTGTGTCATTATATTTTTATTTTGTTTTATTTTACTTCTGTGTAAAAGACTAATGTAGCTAGATTCATGGTGTAGCCAACTATCTAAACTTTAAATTATATTGTGTGAAACAAAACTTGCCCCTTGCCCTTGCTGAAATGTCAGAATTATCGCTTATAACTGTCCAGGGAGATAATGCTGGAAGAAAATTAACAGGGGAATAACATTTTTAATCTGGGGAGGCAGTTACCACAAAATATTCCACATGATATCCTCACAATAAATTATCCTACTTGTGAAATATTTCGCTATGTCACACTCTAACTCATGTAATAAGTATTATATATAGTTACAGGTTTCCATTCTATTATTTCAAATTTTTGCCAAGGTGAATATTGCCACTTAAGCTGTCCCTTGGCATTTTTGTTTTGGTGATTTCTTTTCGTTAAAATATTAACCAGTAGTTACTTTTTAGAAGTCAAAAACCTAAAGTATTTGTTAAGTAGTAGATTGCAGATCCTCTATCTTTCCAAATGAATACTACACACAAGGTCAAAGTAGTCACTATCATCTGAAGACTGTCTGCATATTTCTTGAGCAGGCTAATTTATTCTTATGAGCCTGAGCTAGATATTAAAATACCCAGTAATCACCTCAATTCTATGTTAGATTACATAATTTTACTAAATTAGAGTGTTGTATTGGAGTTGGTAATTCGGGTCTAAAGTTGGTTGTAAAGGTCTGAGTATTAAATAGTTTGGAATTATCACACCTTGGCTCAAGTAATTATTAAGTTTATTTTAGGGACAATATAACTTACAATATATGGCCTCAGAAGAACTCAGAGCTATTATAGAAGTCATCATCATTTAGTATGTTACGTGCTAGTGAACAAATGAAGACATTTTATTCTAATCTATTTACTTTTGTGGCACAAATACACGTTCTACATTAAGTGCAAATAACTGCAAAAAGCTTACTCAATTCCTTACCAGTTCCAAACAAATTAGTGAAACATCCATAATACATTACGTAATACTATATAAATACATATAGTTATATTTATTGTATTGTATTTTCCAAATTAGATGTTGCTCTGAACTTCACCATACCAGTATATCCAAGTCGACAATATGTTTATGTGGGATGTAATGTAGCTATGATATGTAAGGGAAGAGCCAGAACTGTATCAATGTGGAAAAAAGAAAGTTATCCTTTTTGGCAGCCTTCCAGCACAATACAACGTGGTTCTGTTAGTGTATTGCTCCTGAAGAATGTTAGTGAGAGTGGAATATTTAGGTATACTTGTTTTAACAGGATCAACAAAAACACTGTATTGGGAGATTCAATTTTGTACGTAGGAGGTAAATCATTGTAAGTCAATGAAGATTATCCAGTTTTTTCATTGAACATACATACATTGTTTACCTTCACAAGACTTTAATTTGTGTTAGTGTTAGTTAATCAGAGAACTACTTATAGTGCTGTTCTATTTCCAGTTCAGGATGACCATCAAATTACTCCTTCTCATGTCGCAGTAAACGTAAAATCATCCATGAAGCTTGTATGTAATTCTAATTTTTCAGTATGGATCAAGGATACATTGAAAAATCAACCCATACTTGCACGTAGTGTATTAATTATTGAGAAAGTTTCACTAACTCATAATGGTTATTATTTCTGTTTTGGCAACTATAATCACTCGTCCAATTATTTTATAAGTAAAGCAACAGTGAAAGTTTATGGTAATGTATACGTACAAAAATGATATTACATACTTGATTTACTCTGTCGTGTAAATGTATCAGACAACTCCCTAATATCTCCAAATGTATCCAGAGTAGCTATAGGTTCGACCCATCACATTACATGCCACAGTGATCTCACTGCACAATGGACGTATGAATATGGAGATTTGCCTATCAATTCTTACACTGGTAATGACACAATGCTAGTATTGTACAATGTCAAGGAACACAACAAAGGCAATTATGAGTGCAAAGGTGTCACAAACGATCTTACTTTTTATGCAAGAAGTGTACTAAAAATAAAAGGTACAAAATAACCTCTGACAGTTCCATTGATTTCAATATTATACATTATTGTACACATCCAGTGAATAATACTCAAGTGCTACAAGTACATCCATTGAATCAAGTAGTACAAGTTGGTGAATTGTCAGTAATAAGATGTGAAAGTAAGAAATATCCAAATTGGTCCTTCAATGAAGGACCTTTAGCGGCTAATAGAATACTCACTATTGATGGGAGAAAATTATACATATTAAAAACACAATTATATAATTCAGGCAGTTACACTTGTTGGTATGATGAGAACAACATCATTTATTACGGAATAGCAGAACTACTAGTTGTAGGTTAGAAAAATAATCAAATATTTATCACAATATTTTCTCCATTGAATTATGGCATTCTCTATCAAGGTATTCACTCTCCTGCTCACTTTTACTAAATTCACAAAAATACTTGTGAACTGAATTAAATTTTATAGACTCCACAATGGAAATAATGCAGTTTTGGATAGTACAGTTATTTAGTCTAAACCATAACTATAAATATAATTATACCCTTATTGTAGTATAATTAACCAATTTCATTAATACTTGTGGAAATACATTAACCTTGTGTGATGTATATCTAATTATAGAGGCATAGTGCTGCCAAGCAGGACATTACTGGAACAAATACTTATATTGACTTTATTGTGCATAGTTTTAATTGGTGAATTATTCTTATTCTCATAAACAGAACTCTTGTATAAAGAATAGCTATTGGATTTAGGGTTAATGCGAAGTTTATGTTCTTGTTTTAAGTTAAATGTTTTATGGGATTTTATATAAAATAATCTTCATAAGAATAGTAAATTGATAATAACATATTGTACTTGTATTGATGCAATAATGATATGACTATATATGATATGAAATATATCTCTAGATGTGTGCTGATATCTATCAAATACTGTTTCAGTTATATTTTCATGTGTTGCCACAATACCTTGAGAATTAAGTTCAACATCAGGTATTGTATCACTGTTATCTACAAAGAGAATTTCAGTGTGTCAAAATTTCACTGAGAAACAAAATAAAACTTACCTATAAATAATAACCTTCCGTAATCGTAAATAATAACATAATCTTCTTCGTAATACTGGCATGTGAATATTCCTTGGTAATTATTATTTTGTACATGTACCTTTAGAAAATATATATCTGTCATATATTGTCTACCTTTAGTAAATTCCATGTCGACAGTGTCCTTACCATTGAAAAGCCATCTCACGGGTGTATTTGAGATACATTTAAATGTCACCATATCATTTAGAGAAGCAATTGTGTATGAAGGAGATACCATGTTTTTAAGCCTCACTGTTTATATAATAATTAGGCATATAAATATTTTTTGTACTTTGAGTGGAACATATTCTACAACTAATAGTATTTACTAATAATAGTTTTGCTAAATCGCTGTTTCACAAAACATATAAGTACTAAGTGTTAATTAAGTCTTCCCTTAAGCACCCGTCATTATTCAATAGGGGGAGTTCTCACAATTAGCCTACTAAAATAATATGACACTCAATTCATTAGTTCATTACAAGAGTGAGCATATTTTCATGATCTTAACCAACACCCAATTAATCAAGTCATTATTACGGCAAATACATTAAATACAATGGTTAAAGTTTTACATGATATAATATATTTTAGTTTCAATGTATGTGAACTGTGACAGAAAGTGAGACAGACAGACAGACAGGACAGACAGACAGACAGACAGACAGGACTGACAGACAGACAGACAGACAGGACTGACAGACAGATAGACAGACAGACAGGACTGACAGACAAACAGGTAGACAGACAGACAGACAGACAGGACTGACAGACAGAACTGACAGACAGACACACAGAACTGACAGACAGACAGACAAATAGGACAGACAGACAGGACAGACAGACAGACAAGATTTATAAACAGACAGACAGGATTTATAAACAGACAGACAGACAGACAAAACAGACAGACAGACAGAAAGGACAGACAGACAGACAAGACTTGCAAACAGACGGACATACAGACAGGACAGGCAGACAGGACAGATAGTCAGGACAGACAGACAGACAGGAGAGATAGACAGACAGAAAGGATAAACAGGAAGACAGTACAGATAGACAGACAGGCAGACAGACAGGCAGGACAGACGGACAGGCAGGACTGACAGACAGGCAGGACTGACAGACAGGACAAACAGACAGATAGGACTGACAAACTGACATACAGGTAGACAGACAGGCAGACGGACAGGCAGTCAAACGGGACTGACAGACAGGCAGACAGACAGACAGGACTGACAGACAGTTAGACAGGACAGACAGAAAAACAGACAGGACAGACAGACAGACAGGAGAGAGAGACAGACAGGACAGACAAGACATACAGACAGACAGACAGGACTGACATACAGACAGACAGGACGGATAGGCAGACAGACAGACAGACAGATAGGACAGCAAGACAGACAGTCAGACAGACAGGACAGACAGACAGACAGGACAAACAGACAGGACAGGCAGACATGACCACCAATGGACATATCGACAGGTAGACAGACAGGCTAACAGTGATAAAATAATGGTACATAACTTTAATTTTGACCACAATCCGTGCAAAAGTTACTTGATCATTTGTTTTTGATTCACATTCATATATTCCGCCATTATTTTCTTGGGCTTGAACTATAACCAGTATTTGGTTATCTTGAAGTATATTCCCTGGAATCTTGCCATTGTTAAATGTCCATGATATAGAACTTCCATAACATGCCAAAGATACACTTTTATGATGATTAATTGTGATTTCTTCCAGTTCATTTGTGATGGAATTGTCTTTTGAAGTATAATACAGAAATATGCAAACCATTACTTTTTTGTGTTAATTTTTTTAACTTAATTAAGTAAAAAACTACGATATTATTATAAATGATAATTGATTTAACAATAGTTATGTACTATTTGTGAAATAATATAGCTTTTATCTTCCCACTATCCTGAATCCACCACGGAATTTGAACTGTTTCTGATTGTGCTACAAGTAACGATTAGGCTAGCTATGGAGATAATTGGATATTATAGCTATATCCATTTTTTATTATATACAGTATCGATTTAGTGGGAGTTATTATGAGTTCTATAGCATAAAGAAGTGTGGAGTGTGAAAAACCGATTGTTGATCATGGCCAAGTTTTGCACTATCATAAGAATAGATAATAACAAACTATACATACTTAGCTAGCTTATTCTACTTGTGTTCATATCTGCACCTGAAACTCTGTAAAAGGCAAGAATAGGAGACAGAGAATTTTAACTGAGTAACATAACAATTGCAACAGGTCATTTAGGACTTGCTGAATTAGACAACGTGTATATTAGAGTAATAATAGCATAGCATCTCTGAATTGCCACAATCAGAATCAGTATTTTACAATATTTTTGTTACTTTTTCTTCTTGCTTTATCAAATATTTCAAATAAATGAAATTCAAGTTTATTACAATTATAATTACAATACATAATAGATGTTTAGCATTTTTTTAAATAATGATCTTACTGAATACTTTTATCTGAGCTCTAGAAGTATATCCAAATAAACATGTATGGTAATAGTAACCAGAATTTATTGAAGTTACATTTACTACTGTCAATATGTTACTAATTATGTAAACATTTGGAAGTAATAATTTATCATTATAGTGCCAGTTATGTAAACTTATGTCAGAACAATAAGAAATTAAATTTCCTGAATTTCCAGCCTTTATTTCCAAGACTTGTGGGTCAATCCCAGTTGAATCTATTTATAAACTAATTGTCAGATAATTTCATATATTATAGTACATAGCAATAATGTAATGAAGTGTAGAAAGTAACTTCAGATCTGTGCAATTTTAAACATGAAATTCTATAAATAATTTCTGAACAATATTGAAATTGTCCGACAGGTACCATGGTTAGCTTATTTACAATATCGAATATACCAAATATCATTATTTCACACCTAAGGTATGTTTTCACTGATAATGATTATAACCTGATTGTAGAATAGCTCATCATTACGCACTTGACTCATGCAATAGTATTGTATTATATGTACATAATAATAGCAATTTTTCCCGTTTGAATAGCCAATATTCTTAATAAAAACTTAACCCAAAGTTTCGACTTCTTGCCAAGTCCTCTTCAGAAGTCAACTGAAGTCAAACTCTCCATGTCTTTTACATAACACATTAATTTTTTTCAATTGTGTAATTTGGAAAGAAACCTATGTTATACAACTGGTTATATACTCAACCATAATGTTAAACAAACAAAAATGAAACATGTCTTTTACATAACACTTCTTTGATGTCAGCACTTGACAAGTAGCAAATAAAGTAATAAAATGTCCTAGACAGGGATTCTGCTGGAGTCGTATATATAACAGTCAGTACTGAAATGCTAATTGGAGTCTTGGCATCATGCAATACTCTATCCTATGCCAAAGGCTATTTCCATAGTAATTTGAAGCATGTTGTTTTTTGTTTTATTTTGTCAACACTTACTCTCTATATCAATTTTAGTCATTATGTGTAGGTAAAGAGCCCATGGGTCTACATAGTGCTAAAACATTTATTAAAATACAATTACGTTCACTTGAAAATGAAATTCAAAAATATAAATACCTAACTCATACTAATACAATTATACCTAATACTCTGAGATTAATTATGATTATAAATCCTGTCTTGTTTACTTCCGAATATTCATAACAATAGTAAGTTCCATCATTTTCCAATTGAGCATCTGTTATCTGATACAAATTTCCATGGCCAATTGGTTCTGATTGAAGAAATGCAAAATACCATTGTGCAGATTGGTAGGAGCCACACTGTAGTGTGATATTGTTATGTAATTCAACATACAGTTGCTGTTGCAGTTCACTCTCTCCACTTATTTCTAAAGTACATATAAAGAATATTATTTTCAATGCAATTATATACACAAAAACACTTATGGTCTCATTCTTTTTATCCTCAAACATTTATTTTCTAGTTTGTTAACTATGTAACAAATTGAAAATAGACTTGTGATACATGGTTCCTTAATAGCTTCAATTTATAAATATACTTTCAATTTTAGGAACTTTCCTATTTTAAATTTGTCAGCTTACCTATCCATTATCAGTTTAAAATGGCAAGGATTACATCTCATGTGCTTACTTTACTTTCATTGTTGAGAGGTTATAAATTATTAACCATATAATTTCAATTTGAATCTAATATTGAGTTTGTAAGTTTCTCGTATTATTGGCTCTACATAGTACAAAGTATAGTTAACGAACCTCCCACAAAAATTTTCCCAGTTTCAGATGTTATTTGCAGGCCACTATTACTATTGGTATGGTACATACAAGTGTAGGATCCAGTATCCATGTGATTGGCTTCGTCAAATATCAGGAAATGTTGAGCAATTATGTAATTAGAGTCACTGATACTCTTGCCATTTTTCAACCACATTAAAGAATCCTCACACTTAATGTATACTCTAGATCCAGCAAATACCACTTGATGCTTGGGATGTAGCTTTTCATGAGTTGAGGTTATGTCTACATATAAACAAGAATTGTAATCAGCATGTTCCAGAAAATTAAGATAAAGTTAAGCCAGTGTGTCCACTGAAATACGTCAAATGTTTGATACCATGTACCAAGTACAATGCCTTACGGAATTTGTTATGGTTGTAAATGGACTCTTTTCACGCTGTGGTATTTTGTTAATGTAAAAAAAATATTGACCAAATACCCTTGATAAAGTCTAAACAGGTTCAATACACATAGAGTAGTGTAGTGTAGGTGAATAAATTGATAATAATAATAATACAAATATGTATTGCTCACGTGTGACTACATGCCTTATTAAAATAGATTGAGTTTTGTTGCATGTTTCACAACATATATATATTAGTCACTACACACACCTACCTGGTTGCACTATCATGCGTACTTTATCTATGAAATAATTTAAGGTTGATTCGTCCTGCCCATAGCAATAGTAATCATGTATGTCCTCTTTTAATACAGCATTGAATGCCAGATAATTGTCCCCAACAACGCTAGCATAAGTAGTAGCAAGTGAGTACCATTCACTGTTAGTTTTTGACAAACAATGGAAGTATGCTGCCATACCTTCAGATACATTCCAGCTTCTAGGAAAAATTCGCTGCATTGGTTCTGTAAAACATGCCTCTTAATAAGATATTTATGTTTATTACACAAAATACATTACTTACTGCCTATCATAAGATGTGTGGTTTCAGTTTGCTTCTCCGTATTGTTGGGATTTGTTCCATGGCATGTATATAAACCAGTGTCAGACTGATTAGTATTCGTTAAGATTAACAAATTTTGTCCATTCCACTGAGAGTATTGTGCTTTACTAATAGAGGTGTTGTCCTTAGTCCAGTACAGTACATGTAATAACTCACACTTTATGTGGATTTCTGAACCTTCCATACCAAGCACAATTTGATGAACATCGACCATCTTAGAATCATAACCTGATTAATAGTACTGTTAAATAAATAGTCTCCTGTAGTACCAGATACACAATAGACTATCTACTGTATGAGTAACATGTAAAGTAACTAGAGGTGTACCGATAGAAGATTTTACCTATATACCGATAACCGATATTTTATCTAGAATCAAGGCCGATACCGATAACCGATAGATATATTCATTGAATTTTAAAAATTTAATTTTTACATAATTAGAAGTATAATGGTACTCGTCTAGAGTCTTCAGTGTCAGGAACAAAGTAGTGCCAAATTGGCGACCTCTTTTTAGACATCGTAGTTAAGTTTCTTTGTCTTACGCCGTCTAAGAGCAAGCAGAACTCATCCGTTCAGTATCCACGCGGCGAGTATGAAATTTTTTCTATCGGTTAATTATATCGGTACGGCGGGTAGTGTTGACGACCGATACCGATATCGAAAAAGTAGGCCGATAAACCGATAAACGATAGACCGACAGATTATCGGTGCACCTCTAACAACAACAACAAAACCAAACAACTCTTCATTTTGTTCATAGACCAATAAATTTGTTACATTGAGAAAGAGATGTAACTTTTGATTACTAAACATCAACTGCACACGATAGTGACTTAAATCACAATTGCAAGTATTGACTATAGCTTTATATAATATTAGCTCCACAGAACAAGTTCAGAAAATGTGAAAGCTGAGTGGCTGTGGTGTTATTGTCTGCAACACCCACAACAGAATTGTAAATAAATGTTAGTAGTGTAACTTGTAGAATACCACACACACCTCAGAATCTCAATATACAGCTAACCTATATGAGTCAAGCTGACATGAGAGGTCATATTGCAAAATGGTGGTCCAATATACCTACCTGCTGCAAAGTTCAATTTAACGTCTCACACACCCCCCCGACCTCCCATGACCTCTGACCTGCAG
>WLWI01005887.1_pt1 | contig 10185 bp, 11 predicted proteins | sample 6701501 | NCBI WGS metagenome assembly WLWI01 (sample SAMN12718690, study PRJNA515312) | sponge metagenome | isolation source: marine sponge | host: Mycale hentscheli | place: New Zealand: South Island, Marlborough, Capsize Point | collected 2014-11-01
CATTGTCGTGCTTGTCTTACCTACTTCAATAGGTTTTATCTAGAAAATTAGGGCGTGGCAGTTTATATAGTGTGTCAAAGAAAGTCCTGTTTTTTTCCCTTTTTAGCATCATCTTTATAATCTATATGTTTATATATATTTGGATGTCATTTTGTACTATGACCCTCGCATTTTTGTGTTTGCTTCATGGTCTACCCCTTCCCATACCTCCACTAAACAGAATCTTTCGGTTTAGCGATCCCGTTTCATTCAAGGAAATTTAATTGTTTACCCCTTCGCATTGAATGACACAAGATGCACTTAGGTCTTAATAAACTTACTATATTAGATTCAACAACTGTGCAGTAATTCTTTAGAACTTCTTGTTTAATTCAAGCTGCAAAGTGTTATGGTGAAAGGTTACTATTGAGATCCTTTACCAGATGTAATTTCAAAAACTCTGCCATTTATAGTAGCTGTGTATGTTGTCAAAAGTTACTGGTAATTTGGATAGTCTGACTGCGATACTAGAGACAACAGAAAATACCAGTACTCGGGTAATTGAGGTAAGAAAGTAGATCTGTATTTGGTAGCTAAAGTATTTAATGGTCACAACGGCTACGTACTTATATTTTAGAAATGGAATGATAGATTCTTTTGGAGTGCTTCATTTGTGAACAGGCTCGCTCTCCCTTTGTGCTCAAGCACATCACTAGTCAGAACAATGCGGTCAGCTTCTATTACCAAACCTGGTAAAAGGATCAGAGCACTGTAGTCAAGCTCTGTTGTCACAGGTGGTTACACTGACCAATAGCATGTACTACTCAAAGATGGGAAGAAGCCTTCCTTACTAACAATCCCCACAAGTGGTCAATTGTTATCTTTATGTATCCACAAAAGTCTGTAGTAAGTTCATCGATGACATTGGTTTTAAGTTTCCTGAATACAGCCTGTTTATCCCACACACTGCCATAGTGTGTCCTGCTTTAGTGACATGAAGAGGATTGCAGTGATAAATCCAATGTGGGGTTAAGAGAATGTGTTTGTATGTTTGTAGTGTGCTTGTTGGGGGCCCAAGGGACAACTGCTACTGTTTGCTGGAAGGAGACCATTCTCTGTACTACATCAGTTTCCACGGCAATGAGACTGGATCTAAAACTGCCATCAAATGTGCTGACCTTTCACCTCACATTCTATTGGGCAGTGAAACCAACGATGGTACAAGGTAGCATGTGTGTGTGCGTGTGTGTGTGTGTGTGTGTTTGTGCTGATAAGTTTGTAGCAGTGTATTGGGTCTAGCTATATAGTTCAGTTGAGAATGTTTTGCTCTCTGCCTTTCCTGCTCCATCATTCATTTTGTCTTTTCTTATTTCCCCTTCTTTCCCGTAGAAGTGTTTAGTCAGGCAAGTTGTGAGGCAATGTATCAGAGTTACATCCTCGGTAGTAACACAACCACACCACACCCAGTCTTCATTACAGGTATCTTTATTTTGTGCAGCAAAGTGGTTGGAGGTTCAGTGCAGGATATGGTATGGGATGCCACCGGACGCAGGCTGGTTGTCAGGTTCACAGGTTTGTCTACTGTTCGTGTTGCGCAGTACAAATGGAGGGTTTAATGGTTTCAATTGTGCTTTATAAAGCGGTTTGGATAGCTATATAATAATTGACTAATAATGTTTCAGTTTTCCAGAGATTGCCAGGTGCAAGTCATCATGTTTGTGTGTGTGTGTGTAGCTGACAGCGAGGGCAGTGAATTGGTGGCATTATTTAGAACTAACATAGGACACTATCTCTTGGTCTCCTGCCAGTGTGAGTATGTGTGTGAGTGTGTGTGTGTGAGTAGTGTGTAACTAGCTAGACCTTTTCATTTTCTTAGCTTATGTCATATTTGTATGATTCAAGTGAAGACAGGATCAAGTGTTGGATTGAAATTGTGTTATGTTAATGAGCTATAGTGGATTGCATGGGATCTGCTAAACTGATGCTATATGAATATTTACTTGAAATTCGTGTTTTGTGTGAAGTTGATGCAGCAACAGTGGTGATACTTTACCAATTGTTTAGTTGCTCAGACTCGAGCTTTGTTGTCAAGAGCTACCGGTAGCTCTTGACAAGCAGTCCATGGTTTTGATTCCCGGTGGTGACCAAATATTTTTAATTCTGTATTGTTTAAATAAAGCCTGTGAAAGAGAGAGAATACATCTAATAAAAAACATGTTCTTCTTAGGAACTAGAACTGTGAATTATACAATTAAAAAATATTATTGTGGTGCTTGTTATGTTCAAGTGTTTTGTTTTAAGAAGATGAAAAGTGTTAATACTGTTCTCTAAATTTGATATAGTAGATTACTACTTTATGTCGTCTCATAATGTTATTTTCAGAGGATTTGTGCGTGGTCTGGAGGGAGAACTCCCAGATCATTCAATTCAAGAGAAATGTGGAGAATGGCGCCATTAGCAGTGGTGCTGTAGTAGTGTGGGTGTGGCCATACATACATGTGTCCTTGTGGGTGTGGTCACATGTACATGTGCCCTTGTGAATGTGGTCACATGTACGTGTTTTCTTGTGGTTGTGGTCACATGTATATGTGTTCTTGTGGGTGTGGTCACATGTACATGTGTTCTTGTGGGTGTGGTCATGTGTACATATTTTCTTGTGGGTGTGGTCAAGTATAGGTGTGGTTGCTTGTGCATGTGTTCTTGTTGGCACGGTCAAGTGGTCGAATAAGTTTCCTGCAGCTCTATTTCAATGACGATCTCTCTCAGTCAACTCTGCACCCACAACCTTCCTTTTCTGTGATGCAATCTACCAAACCACACCCACCAGCTGTGGATGCCTCAGCACAGGGTTCCCTGCATGGGCGTGGCTCTGTTCACATCTTCAGATGATCCTTTCCCTTCCATCAAACTTTACTCTGACTAATGAATGTGCCACCCTTTACCATGTTCACAATGTGCTTCCCAATACTTTCAAGGAGATGGTCCTTAGAGAAGGAGTTGAAAGCCTTCCAACCACCTCCTTTGTCAAGCGCATTCATTCTAGCTTCTTGACAAAATGAATACCAGTCTCAAAAAGAAATGTAAGATTATATCAATTCAAAAGAATGTAATAGAGTCATCTTGTAAACTGCTGGTTGTAGACACGCTCCTTGGTTCTGTCAAAAGAGAAGGAACTGAGACTGCTGTGGTGAACCAGGAGGCTGAGGTTACCTTGACAACCAGCCAACAGCTGATAAGGCCCAATGTGGAAGTGGTAGGGGAATTGAAGTCGCTGTTTATGATGGATCAGTAGTCAAGTGTGAGGTGGACCAATCAGGACCTGGGGAATATCACATCAGGTACACACCCATTGTGCGTGGGAGGCATGAGCTAAGAGTGTCAATAGATGGTAAGGAAATGCGAAAAGATCCTTTCTCTGTATTTATTACAATTCCTCCTACTGAACTAAAGAAGCCCATCCAGGTGTAGACAGATGTAAGTCATGCGTCAGGAGTTGCCATCAGTCATGAGGGAGACCTATATCATTACTGAGTATTTTGGATCTATCAAGTTGATTCAACAACAGAAGCACGTGCCTATTGTCACTCGAGAAAGTGCTAGACCGAACTCTTTGTGCGGTAGGGAAATGTTTACTGTACAGCAGATGCAAAGACGAACTCTATTATAGTTTACAATACAACAGCAGATAAAGTTGACACGTATCCACTGAAGCAGCAGAAGGGACCAGATCATTGGGGAATAGCGATAGTTGGCAGGGACAGAGTGATGCTGTGTGAATGCAACAACAAAGGATCATTTATGGTGTTCAACAGGAAATGGAAATATGACACGTGTGTTGAACAAGGTTCCAGGCAATTCATGGATATATCTTCAGATAGTAGCAGTAATGTTTATGTGACAGACTATGTCAATGCTTCCATTCTTGTCTTCAACAAGGAATTGTCTTTTGTGCGTTCGTTTGGTAGTTGTGGCCGTCGAAGAAGGGAATTGATCAAACCTTACGGTCTGTGTGTCTCTGACTCGTATATATGCATCAGCAACTGGGGTACCAGCCACAATGTGACAGTTTTTTTCATGGTAAATTTATCTCATCCTTTGGTTGCCGTGGTGGTGAAGATGGCAACTTTGATTCTCCATGTGGAGTGTGTGTGGATAAAGATGGTTTTGTAATAGTAGCAGACTATGGGAACAACAGGGTTCAAAGTTTTTAATTTGTATTGTATGTAGCTATCAAAAATTAAACACGACTGTCAATATTCTGGATTGTGAATGGGACGCACACGCACACACACACACACACACCACGAGCTATCCTACAGCATAGTTGATGGTTAATTGTTTTAAGCTATCCACCTACTCCCTCCTGAGACCTACTCCCTCCTGAGACCTCCTCCCTCCATGAGACCTACTCCCTCCTGAGACCTCCTCCCTCCTGAGACCTACTCCCTCCTGAGACCTACTCCCTCCTGAGACCTACTCCCTCCTGAGACCTACTCCCTCCTGAGACCTACTCCCTCCTGAGACCTACTCCCTCCTGAGACCTACTCCCTCCTGAGACCTCCTCCCTCCTGAGACCTACTCCCTCCTGAGACCTACTCCCTCCTGAGACCTACTCCCTCCTGAGACCTACTCCCTCCTGAGACTTGAGCTATTCATGCAACTTGCCGAAGATAACAAAATCAACCTTGACAAGAAGTGAGGGAAGTGAAGAAGTAATCCTGTAAATGTGCACGAAGAAAAGAAAAACATGGGGCAGATGAGGTTTATCTGCACATTCTTGAAGAATTTGGCTTTTGTACATACCAGCAAGTTCATGAAAATTGAGCACTTGGGCGAGAACTTGAGTATTTCTAACAATGTATAGTAGAGTTGGGACAGTCCCACTTTTTAACTTTTGTGATTTTACTATATCCCCCTCTGTTGAATGAAAGCTGTTTACTCAGAGGAACTGTACACAGCGCAATGAACAATGCTATATAGCCTGGAAGGATGTTATAACCCAGCCAAACTAATTACCCAAGTACACCATTACACGGAAAAATAGCCTGTTGAACTCTGTGATTCCCATTACATTTTTCTAAGCGTATTTACAGAGAGCTCCCAAACAGTCCAAAATGAGGCAAGGGAAACAGCTGGGGACCACGTAATTAGCAAATTTATTAGTGCGACGTGTCCAGAGGACTATAATGAAATGAGAAAAACTGCTGGAAACCATGTAATTAGCATATTTTATAGTCAGACGTGTCCAGTGGACTAAAATGAAACAAGACAAACTGCTGTGGACCATGTAATTAGCATTTTTTAAAGTCGGACAAGTTCAATGGACCAAAATGAAATGAGAGAAACTGTTGGGGACCATGTAATTGGAATATTTTAAAGTCGGATGTGTCTAGTTGACTAAAATGAAGCGAGAGAAACTGCTGGGGACCATGTAATTAGCATATTTATTAGTCGGACATGTCCAGTGGACTAAAATGAAACGAGAGAGACTTCCGGGGACCATGTAATTAGCATATTTTATAGTAGGACGTTTCCAGTGGACCAAAATGAAACGAGAGAAACTGCCGGGGACCATGTAATTAGCATATTTATTAGTCGGACTAGTCTAGTGGACAAATATTAAATGAAAAAACCTGCCGGGGGACCATGTAATTAGCATATTTATTAGTTGGACGTGTCCAGTGGACTAAAATGAAAAGAGATAAACTGTCGGGGACCATGTTATTGGCATATTTTAAAGTCCGACGTGTCCAGTGGACTAAAATGAAACGATATAAACTGCCGGGGATCGTGTAATTAGCATATTTATTAGTTGGACTGTCCAGTGGACCATAATAGAACGAGAGAAACTGCTGGGGACAATGTAGTTAGCATATTTTAAAGTCGAACATGTTCAGTGGACGAAAATGAAACGAGAGAAAGTGGCGGTGACCATGTAATTAGCATATTTTATAGTTGGACATGTCCAGTGGACGAAAATGATACGAGAGAAACTGCCGGGACCATGTAATTAGCATATTTTAAAGTCGGACGTGTTCAGTGGATCAAAATGAAACGAGAGAAACTGCCGGGGACCATGTAATTAGCATATTTAATAGTCAGACATGTCCAGTGGACTAAAATTAAATGAAAAAACATGCCGGTGACCATGTGATTAGCATATTCATTAGTCAGGCGTGTCCAGTGGACCACAATAAAACGAGATAAACTGCCGGGGACCATGCAATTAGCATATTTTAAAGTCGGACGTGTCCAGTGGATTAAAATGAAACGAGAGAAACTGCCGGGGACCATGTAATTAGCATATTTATTAGTCAGGCGTGTGGACCACAATAAAACGAGAGAAACTGCCGGGGACCATGTAATTAGCATATTTTAAAGTCGGACGTGTCCAGTGGATAAAAATGAAACGAGAGAAACTGCCGGGGACCATGTAATTAGCATATTTATTAGTCAGATGTGTCCAGTGGACTAAAATGAAACGAGAGAAACTGCCGGGGACCATGTAATTAGCATATTTATTAGTCAGACGTGTCCAGTGGACCACAATAAAACGAGAGAAACTGCCGGGGACAATGCAATTAGCATATTTTAAAGTCGGACCTGTCCAGTGGATTAAAATAAAATGATAGAAACTGCTGGGGATCATGTGATTAGCATATTTATTAGCTGTACGTGTCCAGTGGACCACAATAAAACGAGAGAACTGCCGGGGACAATATAATTAGCATATTTATTATTAGTTAGACATGTCAAGTGGACTTAAATAAAATGAGAGAATCTGCCAGACACCATGTAATTACCATATTTATAAGTCTAACGTGTTCAGTGGACCAAAATGAAACGAAAGAAACTATCGGGAACCATGTAATTAGCATAATTTAAAGTCGGACATGACTGGTGGACTAAAATGAAATGAGAGAAACTGTGCGAGACCATGTAATTAGCATAATTATTAGTCAAACGTGACCAGTGGACTAAAATGAAACGGGAAATACTGCCAGGGACCATGTAATTGGCATATTTTAAAGTCGGACGTGTCTAGTCGACAAAAATGAAACGAGATAAACTGCCAGGGACCATGTAATTAGCATATCTATTAGTTGAACGTGTCCAGTGGACCATAATGAAACAAGAGAAACTTTCGGGATCCATATAATTAGCATATTTTAAAGTCCGACGTGTTCAGCGGACAAAAATGAAACGAGAGAAACTGTCGGGGACCATGTAATTAGCATATATAATAGTCGGACGTGTTCAGTGGACTAAAACAATACGAGAGAAATACCATTAATCAGCACTTAATGACATAAAAGTTTATTGTATAATCACTAAAACAACAACAAAAAAAACAAAAACAAAAAAACATTTTCATTAACAACACTGCTAACTCGATCATTACAGTTGCTGATACTGTCAGACAAGAGAGGTGATGGTTCATTGTGCACTGCCAAACAAGAGAGGTGATAGATAGATCATTGTACACTGCAGGCAAGATACTGTCAGACAAGAGAGGTCATGGATCATTGTACAATGCCAACATGTTCAGCAGCTGAACATTTAGCTGGAATTGTATTAGCGACCATTACTATTCTTGTATGGAATTGTATAACACTTGGTTCAAATTAAGTTAATAATTTTTATTCAAAAATAACAATAGAAATAAACTTACAACGTTTAAATTTGAAATATGGGATATGATACATAAAGCATAAATTCAACGAGTGTTTTCAAATGTAGGTCCCTGTAGTGTTGATAGAATTCAATCCACAGCAATTCTATTACACAAACAATACAATAATTCAAATGTTACAATAATAACAATATACCTACTGGAGCTGTTGCTATACTTTATCTGCCACTTGTCTACAATAGTCCACTTGAGACAATACAGTAACAAACTCTTTGAGGGAAGTAGGTCTAGTTGATAAGACTGTACGAACTACTCAGAAGGTTCCTTGTCTTCTCTACATCAATCCAGTTCTAACATCATCTAGTTAACAGAGAGAGAGAGCCCAAAGTATGAATTAGGAACGAGAGGAGTGTGTGAATATTGAAGGTGGTGTTAAAATTGAGGTGTAATCCCTAGGAATCTTCTATGGTCCCATGGACAGTCCCAGCAAGAAGGTATCTTGTGTTGACAATGCTATCGTGTTGCTGCAGTATTGAGCCCCGAGTTCTTCAATTATGTGGAAAGTTCTTCATTTGTTCCCAAGCCACACCTCCCTCGCATGATTAATAGAAGTGTGAAGGTGGTTTTTTCAAAAGTCAATAAAGGGTGTGGTCACAGGGGAAAAGCAGGAAGTGTAAAGTGCAATAACTAAACGCTTCTAGCTCTAATCATTCATTACATCATTGTCCAGTTACTTATCATAACTTGTTTTCACTGTTATATTCATGGACTGTACACTTTCTTGAGAATAAAATAATACAGTTAAGATTAGCTATTACGAAAAAAATTTGAATTCCTTTGATCCGGTAGATCTGGTCAGTTAACTATTTAATAATAATTGTAATATTTTGCTGAATATAGCTCTGTCTACTCATACATCACTTTTTGTTATTGGTTGTTGCTTTTTTGTTTGGTTTTGGTTTTGTTTGTTGTTTATTGTTGTTGTTGTTTTTGCTTTTTGTTCTTTTCGTTGTTTTTTGCTGTTGTTGTTTTAATCTAACAAGTATTATTCACGTGGAGTACTGAATGTGAGGGTCCAATTCTATCAGTTAATTCTAAGTTTTCCAGACACTTTTGGTCAAAACATGTTAAGAAGTGTCTGGATATGTGAAGTTGTCTGGTATGTGAACGAATGATATTTATACGGTCAGCTGCTATCTAGCTTAACTTCATGTTTGTTTAGGGTGTGGTTTAATTTCTGTGTTGCAGACTGTAGTTATAAGTTATTAATTATTTTAATGTGGAAATTCTATTGTAACTTGAAAAATAAAAAAATAAAATATTGCAATGAAAACATTCACAGCAAAGAAAATATTCAAAGTGAACATATTAAAAGTATCAACTTATGAGAGTAAAAGTGTTTCATATGAATGTCCTCACTGTAGTATTGCATTCTTCCACATAATTAAATCCACCATTCTATTACACAAATAATATACTATAGCAATAATACTACAATACTCAAAATAGACTTACTAGAGCAGTTGCTGTATTTTATCTGCAACATGTCTACATTCTCCTGTTTGGAACAGTACATTAACAAACTCTTTGAGAGCTGAGGGTCTGGATGATAAGACTGTGCGAACGTTGCCTAAAAGAATTCTTGCTTTGTGCTTGTCAGTCAAGTCCACGCGTTGGACAAGTTGGTCATAGGCATCTTCAGTTACAAGTTCAATACTGTAGCAGTGATCAGCTACTGTCATAACACAAGGCGTCACTGAGAGGACCAAGTCAGGATACACACTCAAAAATACACTCAAGTTATTGCCACCTAATAATAAATCATTTACAATTATACTAAGTTACTAACAATAACCTCACTTACTGTCAGGGATCACAACTACGGGATCTATCTTTACTACCACAGGATCTATCTTCTCATATTTCTAATAACAAATAAATCAAAGTTAGTTAAAGTGAAAACACATATTCTATTTCAGCATACCTGTCCATACCAAATAAGGTGTCTATTGGTAAGTATCACTACTTGTGGATTGTATGGATTGATAAGACATGTCATAACCTCTGGAATTTGATCTGCCTTATCAACCACTCCAATGTGATTTTCTCCTTCATGTGAACGACAATCAAAGGCAAACTGGTAGTCCATGTTGATGTTGTAGTTCATTCTGGAACTAGCCTTCTGTAGAGTGTCTTCTATTTCTCGTTTTAGAGAAGTACTTTCATGGTGAATGGAGTCTTGGAAAGTAGGATCACAAGAAACTACGACTTCAAAATATTTACATCGAGATATAAATGTTACACGAACTTTTTTTGTCCCATACAGAAAGTGAGCCATGTTTTTCTTGATACCTTCTGTAATGAAAGTGAAGGACGTGTTGGACACGATACATGCCATTGCAGCAGGAAAGAGTCCCATAGGAGTAAACCCACTACTGAAGTACATCAAGAGAGGTTCCACGATACAAGACCTACAGGATTCTTTGTGGAATTGGTCAAGTTCCTTTGCACTAGTGTTTTCTAACACGCAAGGCATGATGTATTCTTTCTCCTCTTCTAACACTGAGTTAGTA
>WLWI01005889.1_pt1 | contig 10183 bp, 11 predicted proteins | sample 6701501 | NCBI WGS metagenome assembly WLWI01 (sample SAMN12718690, study PRJNA515312) | sponge metagenome | isolation source: marine sponge | host: Mycale hentscheli | place: New Zealand: South Island, Marlborough, Capsize Point | collected 2014-11-01
TTTGTTTGACTCAAGGGAAAAATTATTTCAAAGACTACGTAAATGTTGCACCAAATACCGAGTCCAAAATTCGCACAAAAGTAGTGCACAGCTTAAGGGCTGAGGACTGTGATGACACTTTACCAACTAAAAAACCCGGAATTTTTTTTTTTTTTTTTTTTTTTAACCGGTAATTCTGACATTTTGAAAAGCTGATCCTTTACCAAACGAATACTCATTATGGAAATGCATGAAGCAACCTTTTAATCCGGGCAGAGTAGGACCAAGGAAACTACCAGTATCATGTCACTTAATTCATACATTTACCACAATTTACCAAGCACAGAATTTAGAATGTTGACAGTACCTCACTAAAAATTGCTGGGACTTTCTTCCAATTGTCAGTTGTCGAATTAATTTATGCTTAACTCGCTACAGCTGTACCCAACTTTCCATGCACAGATTCTGCGAAATTTCGTATAAACATGAAAGCCCACTCAGTGGATTGTGATGCCCCCAACTTTAACTGGATAAACGAGGTTTGACTGTACATACTGCACATGAAACCTCACACAATTATTGCAATATTCTCAAATTTATGAAGTTCACAGAAGAACTAGAACAGGGCAATATGTTATAGTTAAAGCATGAGCGCTTAGTTTCTAGTCGATTTATTGCACGACAGCCCGAGGGCCGTAGGCCCGAGGACTGAGTGCGATAAATGTACTAGGCACTAAGCGCTCATGCTTTAACTAGTTTAAATACCGGGCAAGTGTTATTGCACACTTGCCAAGTTATTACACCTGACAACAATATAGCAACGGTATTTAATATTTTTTAACATGTTCTGTGTGTGAATATTTATTATAAACAAACTCTCCATTTCTGTCCTTGTGTAGTAATTCTATCGCCAGGCAGATCAGTCTGGAGGTATTGTGGGAGTGAAGTCTCACTTCCAGTTGGTTGTTATGCTGGAAAAGTTGCGCAGGAAATAACAATTTAGCACTCTCCATTCGAGGTGGGCTATTTGTCAGAGGTAATGACACAATGGCTGAATTTGGTCTGAGATTCAGAGCGAGATTGTGGCAGTGCGAGGGGAATATTGACGTTAACACGTCCCGTGGGACTGGGAGCCAGGATAGCAAACTTCAGCAATATAGCACGAGAAGATGCTTTACTAGCTTCTTGCACACTTGACATCTCTCTTTGCCCAAAGATTTCTGCACTCCTTTGAGTTTACTGTGTCACCTCGTCAAGACCACCAAGTTGAAGATTCCAAACCTTGTCTGTGGTAAGCTGGCATCTTCATTAGAGGAATAGTTTGTGCGTGAGTCAGTGAGATAAACCATGGCCTCTCCACCCTAGTTGGAACAATGCCCCAGAAAGTTAGTCGGGATATTAATTAGTAGTTTATAGTCTCAGCTGTATTAGCTATTCGAGTGATAGCATTGAAATATTGGTCAGGACAATTACATAATTATCAGTTATGAGAAAATCGACTGTTGTGTTGTGATGATATAAAATTGAATAGCATAGACATAACCATTGCGTCATCTTTATTTGAATCTTCTATTAGCAAACTATGTTAAAATTTCAGCTGATGGGGAGAAAACTTCTCCAATAATTTATTTTTTCAAGTGTGGCAGTTAATTAACTTTCGGCACCCGGCTACATGCAGGGATGCTGGTCGTCATTAAATAATAAAAATAGTCATTTATTTATTCTGTTTTTTTTTTAAGTACCAGTTTAATTAATTTGAAGACATTTTTGTCTGTATACTTTCATAAGCAAACACACACACACACACATACACACACACACTACACACATGCACACACCCACACACATACTCACCAGCTTGTCGAACCAGCCAGGTAGCGGCCACAAACGTCCCAGACCAATCAATGACTATGAGACTCCACGTACCGGAGTCCAGAGAAGATGAGAATGCGTCGATGGTGAGAGTAAAATTAGCACTGCTGCCATTGGTAGAGTTGGAGAAGGAGACACCAGATCGGCCATTGGCGCTGGCCTCGTTGTGACGCCACTCAGCACTGGTCACGCGGGAGCTGGCGATACTTGCAGTGAGGGCGGAGCTTGAGTTGCGCTGGAAGTACGTGATTAGACTGGAGCTTGGATTAGTGGTGACTTGGGGCACTGTGAAATACAATACAAATAATACCAGCTGTTTATTTTGAGAATTCTTTTAAAAATTGTTAACAATGTCATAGCTACAATAGCAATACAGTACATGAATAAAATATGGCATGCGACATATTTATGTGGCATATCATCCCACAAAAAAAGAAAAGAAATACACACAAAAAAAATGGTAAAGATATTAATGCCATAGATTTTCATTGCTACTCTATTTCTAGTAATTCAATATTTTTAGCTTAGCTAGTAGCATTAAAATTTTGATATAATATTCACAAAACGTTTCGGCTCGTAAGCCTTCAGTTGTGAGGTGAGGGCGTTAAAAAAAATAAAAAATAATAATAATTAAAAAAAAAATTAAAAAAAATAATAATAATTTTTATTTTATTTTTAATAGTATGGCGCATAAACTGCCCATTAAAAAATGTATGGGAAAAATCGCTGTTCAATTGAAATCGCACGAGGAAAGTGAAACAGCTCGTAACTAATTGAAATATCTAAGTGGAAACTAAGTGAAATACCTCGGTAGTTAAGTGAAATAGTACGGGTAAGTGCGCACGCATAGAGCATTAACCTTGGAAACATACATTTCCAGTAGTTTCTAGCTGAAGACAATGTCCTTCTTTACCACAGAACCTCTACCCGTATTAGACGGACTGTTTTACAAGGTAACCTGTGCTATTAGGGGTCAATAGCACTCGTAAAGCAATTGAAATAACACTCGGCTTCGCCTCATGCTATTTCAATCGCGTTACTCGTGCTATTAATCCCGAATAGCACAGTTACCCGTGCTATTACTCATACAAACGGTCATACCCCTCACCTCACAACTGAAGGCTTACGAGCCGAAATGTTTTGTGAATATTATATCAAAATTTTAATGCTACTAGCTAAGCTAAAAATATTGAATTAGCCTCCATTGACCTTGCACGTGTGGTCCTTACTCCGTGTAATGTCAGAGGAAGTGTAAATACAGTAACAATGGTACTACAAACTGGGGCATGTTTACACACAAACTAACAACAATTTCTAATGTACCAACCACTTGTTACCACCAAATTGGACAGGTGGGTATTGTTTCTAACTTCCAAATAAAATTAGTCGATAAAAAAATCATTCAATTTTTAAAATAAGTTGAGTTGATCAATGCATGAAACTGATACCCAGAGAGCCACATGGTTACGATAGTTTACCTCTTCACTGTCTAGACATTCTACATAGCTACTTTTGCCTTCTTTTAATTGTTGCTAAGGCTAAAATGGCACACTTCCTTAGTTACCAAATATCAAAAGAGGAAGTGAAATATCTACACATTCCCACTATGGACAGAACGTTGAGGCAATATAAAATTGTCTAAGTCTGGTAACGTTTCTGGCCATGCATAGATAATCTTTAACAAGGGAACCAGAGCATAGAGACTGGGACCTTTATCCAGGTACCTATGGTACACATACCAAAGCTGGATGGAGCCTTTGTCTGCGGATGTAATTTCATGACGATGTATATGATGATAAGTATAACATGCACCATCACCAGATCTACAGAACTGTGGCTTCAACTCAAAACATTCTCTGTAATTTCGTGACGATGTATATGTTGATATGTTGATATGTTGATAAGTATAACATGCACCAGATCACCAGATCTACATCTGGTGATCTGGTGAAAGGAGTACTGTGGCTTCAACTCAACATTCTCTGTAATTTCATGACGATGTATATGTTGATAAGTATAACATGCACCAGATTACCAGACCTACAGTACTGTGGCTTCAACTCAAAACATTCTCTGTAATTTCATGACGATGTATATGTTGATAAGTATAACATGCACCAGATCACCAGATCTACAGTACTGTGGCTTCAACTCAAAACATTCTCTGTAATTTCATTGGTATTTCATGTTCTGGGCTCACTTAACAGTCGTACATTTCTTGGAGATATTGGGGATGTTATAGAGTCGGAGGTGCAGCTTGGTCTGCGAGTGAATTATAACAACTAGCCTGCTGACTCTGCATAGAGAGGCGTGGCCTGTATGCATAGCAGCAGCACCTGTGTGTACATGTGTGTGTGTGTGCATGTGTGTTAGGAAAGGAGGAAAGAGAAAGAGAGAGAGGAGAATGAAGGAGATGAAGGGCATGGATAAGATACAAGGGAAGGCAGTCCACGATCAAAGCCAGACGGCACTGGTAGTACCCACCCATTAATTTGTTGTCGGTACAAATTGGTGAAGCAGTCACTGTTTGCCCTCATGCGTCAATTGAGCCAACTCACTGCACACAAGCACAGCACTAGCTGTAGAATTTGGGCGACAGATTACATGAATCTTTAGCTAAATTACATCTCCTGTGAAAGTGAGACTGGTCAGGAAAACAATCAAATTTGTTCTACATTCTGAGAGTGCCCACAAAATCCAATTGACATTGTAAAGGGGCCTGCACTTAGAGGCATGACAGATTCACAACATAGGAAAAGACAAAATAAAAACAGCACTAGCTTTTAAACTGTAACAATTTTAAAGCCAAAAGAACACAACATAATCAAGTGAGCAAATGTTCCTTTCTCCCCAAGGCAGCACATTGGGCATCAATCAATCAATCAGCTAAAATATCCATCTCCTTATTGATCAGTGATCAGTCTCATGAACAGCAGAGACATGAGGCCCTCTTCAGCTCTGTCCGTACACCCCCCCTTCACCCAAGCTCTTGCGTAACTTGCCTCAACCTGCCTCTCCGCTCATGTTGCTATGACTATGCAATGGGGTGGATAGATGCTGGACAAGGGTTAATCACATTAGGTTGCAGACTACCCTGTCCCTACTGTCTCTTTAACTCTGAATGGATAACCACGCCTAACCATTTTTCATCCAAACCCACCAGGCTAATTACAGATACGCCCACTCATCCTATTGAGAAGTGGGAGAAAGTGTTGGTTTGGCTTGGAGGTGCTAAATGAAGGATAGTGACAGAAATGTTTTTTTTGGCAGATTTTGTTTAGTGGGTGAGAAAATTTTGGAGTAAGCCAGAGGTGTGATAGACCGGCTTGTATTGCCAAAAGACTAAACATAAACCAGAACATACAATAGCTCAATGACCTCGCCCCTCTCATGATCACATCCACACAATGCACATAAATCTAGATGTGGTTGATAGAACCATGTAACTGCAAGCATGAGTATGTATCAAGCCTTAGTAACAAATAAAAACAACAATAAAAACAAAAAACAACCAAAGGGAATCAATACATGGCATTTTATATAATTAGAGTGTGCTCATCACCAGCAACAGCCACTGATAGGTTTACTTGTATTGTATTAATATTTAATATCCTCATAATAGCCTAATTAAGAGCTACTACATACACAAGTTTTGAATAAATATGAAACAATAGGAAATAGTCCAATGCATTGTAAAATAAAATCATCCTCATCACTCACCTCCACGATCATATTCGCAAAGATACGGCAGGACTTCAGTACACGGAGTGTCGAAAAAATGACCTGCCTTAATGGCCACACAAATCTCCACTCCCCTTTCTGCACTTCGATTTGCAAAATTGGCATCAGCGAACACGGAGGGCGTTATTGTACCGCCTTTTACGTCCATGTCTTCACCAGAACTTGTGTAGGTGTGGCCCACCCACAGTTTCCTCGTCTCTCGAGCACCCTCCAGGTAGCGTCGTAGTTTCACGAATTCAGTAAGGTTGGGGATGGTCAACAGAGAACCGAGTTGAGATGTGCAGTGAGTCTGTGCTTCTTCGAAGTCTTGAGGAGTTGCTTGCAGGGAAAGGCACGAAGTGCACTCCCTGTAAGGGGAATCTCCTGGCAAACAGGTAGCACTGACTGCAACTTCAGTACCTTTTCAGAAAAATGAAAGCAAAAGAAAGGAGCAAAAGTAGTTTTTACAAGAATTGAATTGTTATCCCAGCACAATCTCCGCTAGCCATTGTTTTATAGTGGTAGCTAAGAACATAGTATTCACACACACAAAAGGCAAGATAGCTAGCTATGTATATGTTAAGAATTTTGCCCAGTCACATTGCAACCACTAGCACTATTTGTATGGCAATTAACCTACAGTCAGCCAACCATTCTTTTAGCTAGGCTAGCTAGTGAATACTTTTAACACCTTCTAACCCATAATTTTATGGCATGCCTAAAGGAACTACAATCCATCAAATGAGCCAGAGACTGCTACAGGTTTTTAATTAGCTGTGGCTAGTTATAACTATAGTCATTCGAATACCACCCGCCAAACAATTGCACCTACCATGAAGCTCCAAACCCTAGCTGACTGCACCCAGCCAAAAACTTAACAACCCTAACCAACGCTCACCAGCCAGCAGCAACAGCAGCACGAATAAAGGGTTGCCAAAATAATGAAACATGACCAACTGCAACTATTAGGGAGATTGTTAATGTTGCAACCGGTGAATTACAGTCCATTCGAATAATTCGCTGGTGCCAACTCACCCGGGCTTTTATAGCGCAGCAACACCCCCGACCCGCGCTCCAATTTAAGTTTTTTGTGGTGTACTCCGCCCCCGCATTGCGCGTTCCGGTCTTCTTTTAGCCGCGGCCTGCCCGCTATCGCTGATCCCTGCAAAGTTTCTGTCGGCACTACTTTCCGTTTAGTTGAGTCAGTGGCGGCGGAACTGGCCCGGCAGACCCGGCAAGTGCCGGACCAATATTTTTCATAAGTGCCTGACCAATTTTTTCATAACTGCTTTTTCATAACTGCGTGACTATTTCAGTCTCGCCAGCGAGAGTATTAACCGCTCTACGTAGCTCTTTATATTTCATGTGCATGCGCAGTGATAGAACTGAGTACAAAACTATATAACGATACTTACCAGTTGAATTCGACCTGAACTGGTATGGCATCCTGTGGCGACTCCAGCGGTAGCGTACTGGAGCAGTACTGTCCAGAGAAGTCAGTTAAGTTGCAAAGATGAATTTATTAGTGGAAGTGAGCGCAGGAAAAATTTTTGGATCATTTTAACTTGAGCTAATCATTAATTTTCTTTTATTATTTCTAATTCAACATTTAATAACATTGTTCCTTTAATACATAATGAGCTATGAAAATAGAAGGTATGAATTTGCCTGACCAATGAAAAAATACTTCCGCCACCACTGTGAGTCCAATAAACTACATCTACTGATCCCTGCAAAGTTTCTGTCGGCACTACTTTCCGTTTAGTTAAACTACATCTAAAGTACTACCCCAAATTAGACACTTTTCAACTCACTTTTTTTTTTACTTTTGATCTGCTTCAATATTTAAAAATATGTTGTTGTTCACAGCTTAGCACCTTTATTTTCAATATTGTTATCACACAGTATTTCTTGTTAATTCTCTTTGACAACACTCATTATCTTCACTTTCTCTCCGGATAAATCACTGAAAGCATCAAAAAAGAAAAATAATTTCTTTTCAACAGCGGGGAAAAATACATCAACTTTTACTGTATTGTGATGACAGTTTGAATACTATGTCCACACTAGAACCTGAATGTAAGATAAGTCCTTAGCAACATAATGTCAGTATAATATGGTATAATATGAATTAATCTAGTTTTTAGCATGTTTGCCAATTGTTTGGGTCAGAGCAGCTATGCACTTACTAAGCAGTTTAGTTATTTTAGGAGGTGATATGCAAAAAAAAGACATAACAGAGACAATTGACATAGCTAGTGTTTTTCACAAGTGAATGACCAATAAGAGTGGTCAGGAGTGGCTGTGTGTGTGTGTGTGTATGTGTGTGTATGTGTGTGTGTGCATGTGTGTGTGGGGGGAGGGGGGAGGAGGAGGACCAAGAAGAAGTGGAGAGATCTGGTGTCACGTGATCTGCAGGCCATTGGCATGGAGAGGAGATGGTACCAGTGGTGTCAGGACAGACAGCAGTGGCGTAGGACATGCAGGGAAGGAGTTGAAACTATAGCCACACGTAGAGCCACTAATACCTGTGCTGCCAATCACCAGACCCACGACACACATGTTATTTGTCATTGTGGAAGATCATTTAGAAGACCTGGTGATCTCACCAGACATAAGAAATTCTGTACACAAGAATCTAGTTAGTTGCCCAGGGTTCCCTAGGGCTCTGCTATCACAGAAGAGCTTCTGTGGGCGGCTTCAAGGTTCAAGGTGTGTGTGTGTGTGTGTGTGTGTGTGTGTGTGTGTGTGTGTGTGTGTGGTGGCTGTGTGGTGTAGTGGTTGTGTCCTGGGCTCAGGGCCCGGTGTCCTGGGCTCAGGGCCCGAGGTCCTGAGTTCAAGCCCAACTCAGGCAATTTTTCCATCTTATTTTCCATCTGCCTCCCACCAGCCCCACCGGTCCACCCAGCTGTAATTGGGTACCTGGCATTTGCTGGGGTGCAAATTCAAGGCCTTTTCTCATGAAACAGCAATGGTCCAGGTGGGACTTCGGGTGCTCACACCACTTGCTGTGAGGAAAGGCCTGTTCTCCTGCGAGTTCCTAGCCCGGCTCCAGGAGCTTTGCTTGCACGGCTCACAGTGCCTGCTTAGTGCACAGGCATCCTGGCTCTGCCAGGTGCGCGTGACCGCCTAGCGGCAGCAAGAAAATTTGCATTTATTTTTTTTGTATGTTTGTTAAGGATAATCAATTTACACAATTCCAGTGTCACTTACTCATTATTGTGTGTATGTGTGTGTTGGAATGTATTTTGTTTGGTGTGTGTGTGTGTGTGTGTGTGTGTGTGTGTGTGTGTGTGTGTAGGTGAGTGATGACAGCAGACAGGATAACTTGCCTCCTCCTTACGAGGATGTCATGAAGGAGAACCAGAGGGAATCTCCAGGAAGAGGAGACCAGACCACAGAAGGTGTGAAGACGACACATGACCCAGTGACGGGTGACGAAGGTCATTTGTCATCTTCCATCGAGTTTCCCCTCACGCACTATTATGAATTGGAGGGGCGTGTCCACACTAATCAGTGGTCTATACCGTACAAGAGAGACGAGAGTTTGGCCATATGCATGGTGGCAACCATCAAGATGGTCAGGGAAGGTAAGCAGAACTGCATTTAGGAGGAGCAAAGGGGGAGGGGGCCTTCACTCCAGCGAGATAAGATTTTATCCCCCCATCCACCCACCCACCCACCTCCCATCCCTAGAAATCCTTCTTCACTAGCATTTTGACTTCTCAGTTTTGCAAATGTTTTTAAAAACATTTACAGTATTGTACTTACAGTATATTGTTAAATTCTAAACGTTTGTTTTGCCCCTCCCACTATTATTTTCTGTATGTAGCCTTAAAGGATCAGGGGTGTGGCCAATAATAGTGCTATAGCCAGGGAAGGTGTGAATTGGGGTAGGGCTAGAGAGGGTAAGAATAGAGGTGGGGGGCCAGGAATAGCAATAAAGTTAGTCAGAATGGAGGAGGAGGTAGATCAGATAGTGAGGTGGAGTGCTGGAGAGAAGATCCTTGAACTGTGGTATGTAGAACAGTGTGAAAGAGGTGTGGCATGTGCAAGTGGATAAAGTCAAGTGGGATTAAGTTATGTCAACAGGGTGAAGTGTGAGTAACTCTTACTAGGCTGTGAAGGATATAGTATGTGAAGTGAGAGGGGTGTGTCCTCATCTGGTGGTGGTTGTGTGTGTGCAGTGTGAGCGTTTCCTCGTGGCTTGTTGCATGTGTGTGTGTGCTCATGTCTGGGTGTGTGTGTGCTCATGTGAGTGTGTGTGCTCATGTCTGGGTGTGTGTGCTCATGTCTGGGTGTGTGTGCTCATGTGAGTGTGTGTGCTCATGTGAGTGTGTGTGTGTGTGTGCTCATGTCTGGGTGTGTGTGCTCATGTCTGGGTGTGTGTGCTCATGTGAGTGTGTGTGTGTGTGCTCATGTCTGGGTGTGTGTGTGTGTGCTCATGTCTGGGTGTGTGTGTGTGTGCTCATGTCTGGGTGTGTGTGTGTGCTCATGTCTGGGTGTGTGTGTGTGTGTGCTCATGTCTGGGTGTGTGTGTGCGTGCTCATGTGTGTGTGTGCTCGTGTGTGTGTGTGTGTGTGTGTGTGTGCTCATGTCTGGGTGTGTGTGT
>WLWI01005890.1_pt1 | contig 10179 bp, 5 predicted proteins | sample 6701501 | NCBI WGS metagenome assembly WLWI01 (sample SAMN12718690, study PRJNA515312) | sponge metagenome | isolation source: marine sponge | host: Mycale hentscheli | place: New Zealand: South Island, Marlborough, Capsize Point | collected 2014-11-01
CGCTGGAGGTGGGGCAAGACGTCACTTTACGCCTCTCGTCGGACGTCAGGATCTCGTGGTCGCGCTTCCAGATTACTGAAGGGGCGGGATACCCGTTGAAGGCACAGCTGATGGTTGCCGTGACACCGATGGAGAGGTCAAGGTCCGTAGGATGCATGGTGAATTTTGGAGTGCCTAGAAGAAAATGTAAAAAGTTATTCCAGCTGCTCACTCTAGTCTAGCCTTGACTAGTGTTACTGACTAGCTATTGACTAGTGTTACTGACTAGCTATTGACTAGTGTTACTGACTAGCTTGTAGTGGAACTTTGAACTCTGTTTTATCATCATCATGACATCATCATTTATTGTCTCACGTGCTTGTAATATATACTCCTCGTGTTAGATATATTAAAGAGAAAAGACGAGTTGTTTTTAGTATAGTTTTAGTAGCTAACTGTCTCTCGACTACGCTACATTGGTGACCCCGACGCCGACACGATGACGGAGGGAGAAGACAGAGTCGCCCCACGAATGGAGAGCCCTCCCGCCGTTCCTGCTGTATCAGCCGTCCACCTCAAGTTGCCGCCATTCTGGCCAAGCGACCCTGAGGTATGGTTTCTTCAAGTGGAAGCCCAGTTCGCTACGCGAGGCATCACCGGTCAGAAGACACGCTTCCAGTACGTAGTTAGCTCGCTCTCTCCCGAAATAGCCACTGAAGTTCGAGATCTGTTGTTAAGGCCACCGCTGGATCGTCCCTATGATGTCTTGAAGGCTGAGCTTATCAAGCGGACCGCTGCTTCCGAGCAGAAGAAGCTCCAACAGCTCATTGGTGGCGAGGAACTCGGAGACCGTAAGCCTACCCAGCTATTACGGCGTATGCAGCAACTTCTTGGCGACAGACTCAGTTCGGCCGACAGTAGTTCATTTCTCCGTGAGTTATTTCTTCAGCGCTTACCTTCCAACGTCCGGATGGTTCTAGCTTCAGCCGATTCTTCTACCGACTTGGGAAAACTGGCGGAGATGGCAGACAAGATTTTGGAAGTTGCCGCCCCTACGTTAGCAAACGTCAGCGACTCCGCCCCCAACCGACCGTGGAACGACCCCGTACCGAATTCGTCGAATGAGCTCCAGCAACTTCGCGACGAAGTCGCACGACTTTCTACGTTAGTGCGATCCCTTACCACACAGTCTCGTCGTCGCAGACCTTCAGGCTCTGCTAACTCCAGGTCATCTAGCCCTGCCACAGACCCTTCCCAAGCTCTTGCAGCTTCACCCTCTGGTACACTCTGTTGGTACCACCAGAAGTATGGTGACCAAGCACGCCACTGTCGTTCTCCTTGCTCTCGTTCTTTAAACGACTAGGCCCAGCACTAGCGGCGACGAGTGCTGCTGGCCTATCCAGTTGTCGCCTGTTCCACATAAATGACCGTTCTTCTGGCTGCTGTTTTCTTGTTGATACCGGTGCCGAGGTTAGTGTTGTTCCTCCCACATGCACTGAACGCAAGTCTCAACAAGCATTTACACTGCAGGCTGCCAACAACTCGAGCATAGCGACTTATGGTGTTCGATCCCTTTCACTGGATCTTGGTCTGCGCCGAACGTTTAGATGGGTGTTTGTTATAGCCGACGTGAAGCTACCGATATTAGGAGCAGATTTTCTTCGTTACTTTGGACTCCTCGTTGATCTTCGTCAACACAAGCTTCACGACTCTGTCACAAATCTCCACGTGTCGGGACTGAGACTTTCACCTCCACTTTCCTCAACTGGACTTTTGTGTGTCCGGAAGAGTGACGACTCCATGTTCTCACAGCTTCTAGCGGAGTTCCCTTCTGTTACTGAGGCAGTTTCAACAGACAGGCCCGTCAAACACCGTGTCACTCATCACATTCAAACTGTGGGCCAACCAGTGTCATCACGCACTCGTCGTCTGGCTCCGGAACGTCTCAACATCGCTCGACAGGAATTCGATCACATGCTCGAACTGGGTATCATTCGTCCTTCCTCCAGCAACTGGTCCTCTCCGCTCCATATGGTTCCAAAGAAGTCCCCTGGTGATTGGAGACCGTGTGGTGACTACAGAGCTCTCAACCGTGTTACAGTTCCGGACCGCTATCCTCTTCCTCACTTACAGGATTTCACTGCCACGTTACAAGGGTGTACAATCTTTTCCCATATCGATTTAGTGAGAGCCTTTCACCAGATTCCTGTAGAACCAGCCGACATCCACAAGACGGCAATAACGACTCCCTTTGGCTTGTTTGAATTTACGCGCATGCCATTTGGACTCAGAAATGCAGCTCAGACGTTTCAACGGTTCATCAATGAAGTTCTGCATGGCCTTCCCTTTGCGTATGCATATGTAGATGACCTGCTCATAGCAAGCCATTCGCCTGAGGAACACTTGCAACATCTTCGCTCAGTGTTAGAATGATTAGATGCTCATGGCATTCTCATCAATGTCTCTTAGAGTGTGTTTGGAGTACCTGCACTGGACTTTCTCGGCTATCGTCTGGATGCTAATGCAATTCGGCCATTGGAGCAGAAAGTCCAAGTCATCAGAGATTTTCCTCTTCCGACATCTCAATGTAAACTTCGCGAATTCCTAGGACTTGTCGATTTTTATCGACGGTTTATTCCTCATGGTGCTGCTACCCTCAAGTCCCATTACCGACCTCTTGAAAGGTGGAAGTTGCTCATCAAATTCTCTCACCTGGTCGGACTCAGCCACTGCTGCCTTCGACAACGTCAAACAGGCTCTTGCTGACACCACACTCCTGGTTCACCCAACTCCAGATGCCCCTACCTGTCTGATGACTGACGCGTCCGACATTGCAGTTGGTGCTGTTCTTCAACAGTATGTCAATGGGAGTTGGTGTCCAATCGCATTCTTCTCTAAGCCTTTGAAGGACGCTGAGACTAGGTACAGCACATTTGACAGAGAGTTGCTCGCCATCTATCTTGCTGTAAAGCATTTTCACTATTGTCTGGAGGGACGCCAGTTTCACATCTGGACGGACCACAAGCCCCTTACATTTGCTCTCTCTTCTCGTTCAGATCGACACTCACCTCGTCAAATACGTCATTTGGATCTAATCTCCCAATTCACTACGGATATTCGCCATATTCAGGGAACTCACAACTCTGTCGCAGATGCACTGTCACGCATTGTAGTCAACGCCATTCACTGCGATGGTTTGAACACTGTAATCGACTTCAGGGTTATGGCTGAAGCTCAAGTAAATGATCCTGATCTCACCAAGTTACAGTCGGACTCATCACTACAGCTGCAACGTATTCCTCTCGCTCTCTCAGATGGTGGTTTCATCATATGTGATATGTCTACTGGCACTCCACGGCCTTTTGTGTGAGTGCTTCCGACGGCCAATATTTGACAGCCTCCACTCGCTTTCACATCCGGGAATTCAAGCCACTCAACGTATGTTAACCAGCAGATTTGTCTGGCAACGCATCAATTCCGATGTTCGTTCCTGGGCACGCAGATGTCTTCAGTGTCAAAAGTCGAAGGTGCACCGTCATACCACTGTTCCACTCTCAACTTTTTCGACTCCTGACTCCCGTTTTGACAAGGTGCATATTGATTTAGTCGGACCTCTGCCCCCATCTTCTGGCAAAGTTTATCTCCTCACCTGTGTTGATCGGTTTACACGCTGGCCGGAAGCAATCCCTATAGCTGACTGCACTGCCGAAACGGTCGCTCGAGCCTTCTTGCAGACCTGGGATGCACGCTTTGGCACACCTTCTACAGTGACCACTGACAGGGGTCGACAGTTTGAATCACAGCTATGGCATGAGTTCTCGAAACTTCTTGGCACAAAGCGCATCCGAACCATTGCGTATCATCCAATCGCCAATGGCCTTGTTGAACGCCTTCATAGACAGTTGAAGTCTTCTTTGAAAGCTTATCCTCACCCTGATCGATGGGCAGAAGCATTGCCACTTGTACTGCTTGGTATACAGACCTCGCTCAAGGAAGACATCGGTTGCACAGCAGCTGAGTTGGTTTATGGCTGTACTCTGCGGCTCCTGGAGAATTCTTTCCTGCTGCTTCTGACAGCTGCCCTGATCCTGGCAGCTGTGTCTCACAACTCAAGTCTGCAATGAGGTCACTCCATGCTGCACCCACGCGCCAACCAAAATGTTACAGACACCAGTTCTTCACTCGCCGGATCCTCTCACGTATTTGTCCGACATGATGCAGTGAAAAAGCCCCTTCAGTAATCTTATGATGGCTCCTTATAAAGTACTTAAGCGAAACACCAAGTTTTTCACGATAGATCGTAATGGTCGCTCCGATACCGTCTCAATTGACCGTTTGAAGCCTGCACATCTTGACCATCTTCCGACTTCTGCCACTGCACCCTCTCCAGACCTATCGATACAACCAGCTGTCACTCAGCCGGCCCCCTCCACTACACGATCTGGTCGAAGTGTTCATTGGCCAAAGCACCTAGCTAATTTCGTTCCCTGACTTGGTCACTGCGGGGGGAGTAATGTAGTGGAACTTTGAACTCTGTTTTATCATCATACTATGACATCATCATTTATTGTCTCACGTGCTTGTCATATATACTCCTCGTGTAAGAGATATTGAAAAGAAAGACGAGTTGTATTTAGTATAGTTTTACTAGCTAACTGTCTCTTGACTATGCTACACATCCATTCTTTCTTACGAATCCTTTTCAGATGCGACCTTCAAAATGTTCTTTTTTTTTTTTAATTGCTCGTAATTTCTCATTCATTCCTTCAATCTGAAAGACTTGCCACTCGATGAATGATATAGTGTGGGTGTCGACAAAAGTAGCTCGAATATTCCTTCCCAACAACTTACAATACAAAGTGGCAGCATAAGATAAAATAGTTCATTCTATAGTGATATGTAATCCCCTGGTGTTTCCCCTCTTATTCCTGTTAATAGCACAAACAATGAGCTGGTATTGTGGTCGTGACAGAGCATCTGTGGTGGCACTGATACTCTAACTCTGACCCACAGCTTCGTGACTCTGCAGCAATGGCAGCCAACCAGCGCCTGAATATTTAGAAGGTGAGAGAAGATTAGAGTATTTGGAGGCAATGTTCTCAGCAAAAGAAGGGAAAGAAAGAAAAAAAAAAAGGTCGCCATTGGAGAATCTGCCCAGCACCATAAAAAAAAAAGGTCAGAATCTGCCCAGCACCATCTTCCTAAACTGGACCTAGATACTGATAGAGGTACAGACTTTCAGGCCTGGCATCATCAATGGCTGGCTTACTGCTCGCTCTCTGGTCTAGCCGATGAGCCAGCCCCTAAACAAGTACAGGCCCTCCAGCTTTGGTTTTCACAGGAAACGTTAAATGTTGTGGAAAACCTCGGAGAAGAACGCAACAGGAAGGTGAATCATTTGATGACTTCCTTGTTGCCTTGCGTGAGTTGGCCAAGACATGCAACTTCTGTAGGTATGAATGCGTACAAAAAGCAATATGTGACCAGATCATCGAAGGATTACAAGACTGGGAATTTATTCAGGAGCTCTTACAGGCCAGAGATCTGTCCTTGGATCAATCGATCATCAAATGACGTAAGCCAAAAGATCAAGACAAGACATTGAAGGGTCACTGCAAGTAAGCGTTATTCGCTCGAGGACTCATGTAGTTCGCTCTGGTGACTCTGGCATTTGTTTTGGTTGCAGGCAGGCATTACATGCTGGTGGAAGAAGAAAGTGCCCTGCATTCAACTAGATGTGCCGAACATGTGGTAAAATGGGGCATTTCAGTAGAGTGTGCCGCCAAAACAGCTGATCAAGCAAACCCAACATGGTGCTACCCCCCAAACAAACTCTTTATCTAATGGATTTCCTCTCTTACAGCTCTCGATGCTAAATAAGGGAAAGATTGCTCCTGCTCCACTTGTTGCAATGCATGTCGCCTCGGACCGTGGTGAAGCCCATACTGATGTCCTCCCAGACTCAGGGGCGGACATTTGTGCTGCAAGTCATCAGTTCGTGGCAGCACTTGGGGAGCACATGGACAATCTTGCCCAGTCTAAAATTACACCTCAAGCTGTTAATGGCACCATTCTCCAGCCACTTGGAATGGTCCCAGATGTCAAGTTTACATTATAAAAAAAAATTTTGCAATAGTTACCTGTAAAACTATTCCATCTTGTCTCGGAGTACATCAGTCATCGCCATCAAATAAAGCCACTTTAATGTTCTCATTTATGCGTTTTATATTCATGTTTTGTCATCCCTTACCACTTGACGTGCTGGTTTTGTGAACGACAATTGTTACTCAAGTTTATTTTAGTACATAGCCACACAGTAGTTAGCGAGGCCAGTGGGGATCCTCATCAGAACATCCCCATAAGTTAATCAACGGTTAATTGTCAAAATCAGAGCATGACAGACAGACAGACAGAAACACAGACAGACAGAAACACAGACAATACGACTACTATAACCCTCTCGCACATGCGCGCTGAGGGTTAATTATAGATTTGTTGATTGCGACCATTATAGAAGTGACACACTGAAGTTGTAAAAAGCAAGCTGCTTTTAGCTTCATGTACTTGTGACTATTGTGGGATATCTTCTAAAGGTAGGACTTTCCATGCCAGATACCTTCACTCAAGAAGTTTGTAATAGGGCATCAGCTGGTGAGGCTGAGCGGCCATTGCCGTACCAATAATTTTACATATCAATTTCTTTACTCTTTACTGGAGCTTGTGGTCATTGTCGAACTTGGGCGGTCAAAGTGACTTCTGCTGGGATTAAATAGCTAATGGTCCTTCGTTTACTATTCCACAATCCTTTCAGCATCCTTTCAAATCTGGCCAGTAAATTGGTTTTGTTAATGATCAGTGTGTAGTAGAATGCTTTAATGATATACAACCAAATCTTATGTATGGACTGAAGGCATATTTGCTCATCGGTGTGTCTCATAATAATCAGTGTTGTCTTCAGCGTATTTTGTTAGAGAAATCAAGCCCAGTCTTTTGTGGGATTCACATTTGCCTCCTTTCCAGTCTTTATTGAAAACCTCATCCAGTGTCAGGAATCCATATTTGTGGAGCATAATAAAGTCGATGCCATCCAGGAAGGTGTCACCAAAACAGAAGTCAAGTTAAAAGTGAGGCGGCATTGTTTTGTGAAAATGGAGTAGGGAGCACAGTTGCCTGAACACATATTATCATCTAATTGTTTTTCATTATTTTCTATATTTTGTTCATCACTTCAACATCTATGTTTGTTGTAAGATCTCATGCCACTCAAACTTCTAGAACTTTCTAACTATTTTTAGCTACTCACATTACTATTTTTATGCATCATGTGATCCCTGCTGTAGAGTATTTAAGTCTCACTCAGCTCACTCCCTATCTGTACTAAAGACCTACAGTTTGGGATAACTGGAACTGTGATTTTTCACAAACAGCTCAAACTTCTCAAAACCAGATGGGATGTGATTCTTTGCACAAGTGAGAGAAGTTATTTGGATCGTACAGAGGGTGGGAATGGAATCCTTCAAACCAAACTTCATTGCTATGAACTGCTTTATGAGGCTGTCTTCATAAGTAATGATCTCCGGAAACAGTTTGCAGGACTGGAAGGTTATCTTCACATAATATTCCAACAAACTGCCAAGCTTCTTAATATTTCATCAGGCATGCCAATGTAAACTCGCAGTTTTACCACAAATATTTCATAAGCTGCTTGTCCTAGTCCAAGTTTAAGTCTAGCAGACTTTCAAATAAGAACTGCATGACATTATAACTGTACGTGATTCTGTCACCATACTTATTTCTGGGTCGAGGATGAAGATTGTCTGGAACATGGGCTTGTGCAGTCAGGTTTGAACCAGTGGACTAGCAATCTATTGAATAAGGATTTCTTTTCCAACTCAGCCAGTTAATAATTTATGAGCATATGCTTTCTAAAAATTTTCACTTAGTCATTATATCTTCGGCAATTGAAGTTGAATATGAGGCCACCATAAAGACTGAAGGTGACACCAAATAGATAGCTGGAAACATCTGTGCTAGCTTTCTAAACTTTACTTTTTAAAAAAAAATTGGTTTGAAGAAAGATTTAAGCATTGCAAGCACACCTGTGACTGTGAGCAAAAAGTTTACAAATGACAAGGCAAAACATGCGATAAAGAGAAAAACATTAGTTGGTGCAACCCATGATCGCCATGGCATTCCCCCCGCATTATTATATTAGCACCACTATAATATGTACAACATATCTATGGCACAGTTATTTATTTAGTTACGCAGTTACATTATTCCAGCTGAACATTGATTTGTTCATGCAACACAAGTTGTATCACTTCATTAACAGGGGCAGCCTTTCCTATATGTGTAGGAGTCGGGTGTAAGAATAGGACACACTGTAGAGCTATATGCTGCACATTAATTATACGCAAACAAGATAGTAATGGCTAACTATTGTCTAACCACCCTGGATCAATTAAACTATTCATTGTGTAGTGAAATATAGTAACATTCTGAATCTGAAGTGCCCATAGTATAACTACAATTAGCTAACTCATTTTTCCATGTCATTAGCAAGCAAAGTCTAAAACTTAGGTCCACATTATTTCGAATCGTCTGTTACATTATCTCCAGCAATAAAACTTGAATTGTTGCAACATAAGGAATGAAGGTTACACCAAATAGTAGTTTTCAACAATATGTCTATTTTAACCCAGGTTTTTTTGTTCTAGTTTTGATTTTTTTTAAAGTGTCATTAATTCATTTTCCCTTAGTTTGGATTGAAAAAAAAAAGAGCTGGTTATAGAATGCATAATGCTCATTATACAAGAGACCTAATGCTAAAAAGACTATAATTTATACTACTGCCAAAAAAGTGGATTTTGATATATTCATTGAGGATTTTGATATTATATCATGGAATTCATGAGGGGGAAACACCAGGGAAAATCTTTAGACGTCCTAAATCTGCTGACCTCTTGTCCCTACCACCACACAGTGACATTGTAATTCTCTTGGATCAAATTACCCTCCTGTTCTTTTTCCAGTGATGGCTGGTCCTGTGCCTCCTGTCCCTCCTGTCCCTTCTGCCGATATATTGTATTCTCAACTTGAAGGGAGGTGTTTTAAAGGATATTATAAAGGCATTCACAAAATATGGACTATTGAATGGCGTACATTTTTGATCCAATCTATGGACCCAGACATGGGAGTTATTCTCAATGATATAATTAGATTATATGACAATCGAATTTGGAAAGGGTTTATTCCTTGTCCACCTCCATCGCTATACAAGATATATGTCCAGGACGCTAGCGCTAATAATAGTTTTATAGAAGGTCCTCTTTATTCACTGCGGATTAAAAACTGCATATGCTTCTCCCCTCCCAACTGGATATTAACTTTTAAATATACAGATAAGATGGGATACTGCATTGAAGTAGTGCAACAACTATAAGTGTTACCTGCTGATTAATTCAACAATTCCTTCTGGTGTTTTTGTACAGAGTCAGACTTAGAAGTAGCTATGCTTGACCTAATTCATGGTGTTTATTGTTTTGCATAATAATATTGTTGTTGTTGTTAACATTTAGTTAAAAAATGACAGTGTAGTATTTGATAGCTTCAGCAAGCAAGTCTAGACATCAAAAGAATGGCACATAGAAATTGTTAATTCTATTTTTTTTAATATTGTTATCTTAAAACTCTATGCCTCGAATTCTCAATACTTTGAAGAGCCAAGAATATCACCAACCTTATTTGCCAGTTTTGTCAGGACATCACTCCAGGCATATATAGTTAAATTGAACTACAATAGCTAAAAATCCTTCACAACATATCATAAATACAAATCTAGAATCAGCAAAATAGCAGGAAACTATGTAGCTATGTGGCTGAACTACTCAGGATGTGGTACTGTCAGAGAGATTTTGAGTCGGATATAGTTCATGAATTCTTGGCTATGGGTGAGCCTTCTAGTGAATCTGGCTTGCACAACTGAAAAGGATTGAAGTGAGGCCAACTATATATATAGTCAGCTAAAGTGAATGACAAAGATTATTGGTTCAACTTGCTCTAACCCCCCCTTGAATGAGGTGGCAAAAGAATGAATGAAGTGACAATTTTGAGGTGCACAGACAAGTGATTGAGTAATAAACCCATACATGTAACTCTAGAAATATAGTAAAGTAAATAAGTCCTGAGAGTCAGGTA
>WLWI01005891.1_pt1 | contig 10176 bp, 9 predicted proteins | sample 6701501 | NCBI WGS metagenome assembly WLWI01 (sample SAMN12718690, study PRJNA515312) | sponge metagenome | isolation source: marine sponge | host: Mycale hentscheli | place: New Zealand: South Island, Marlborough, Capsize Point | collected 2014-11-01
ATTTAATTTAGCATTAGTGCGGAATGTGTGGGGTTCCTTGGCCATACTAGTGAGCATGCTCAGTTCATTTGGAACTACTGAAGCAGCTATAAGGGAGTAGCACTCGAGAACATTGTTAGCTCAGTGTTTCTTCTCCGTTAGAGACTGTTCGATTAGCTTCTAGAGCTTGAGAATGCATAAGGAAAGGATGACACCAAGGAGACATGGCCAAGAGTGAAAGGAAAGTATATGTTCCTATGCTACAGGTAGAAGCAGCTGTTGTACAGATGTCACAGATGAAACAAGTTCTTAGTTTATAAGACTGACTTACACCCATGGCTTACCTTTGTCAAAGATATCATAAGTGCCTAGGTCATTTGTCGTATCTGCCAATGCAGAGTTTCTGGTAAAGGGTGTGTACCTAAGGCAAAGCTGCCACACTGTCTAACAGGTCATGGTCATTGGTGTGGTGTATGTCACGTGTATTGACTCAATTTCTTCATCCTAGGTGGGCGTTTTCTATCGCAATGTCCTGACCGAGGAGGAGAGAGAGAGGCTGACCAGCAACATTGCCGGCCACGTGTGCAATGCCAAGCCCTTCATCCAGGAGAGGTGTGTGGAGATGTTCACCAAGTGTGACGCTGACTACGGGGCACGCATTGCCAAGAAACTCGGCAAGGTGAGAAAGGAAGCTTAATTTATATTGTTTGTAGCACTTTCGAGTGAGTAGTGTTCAAGCCGAATGAGGAAAGAAGTCCTACACAAACTATTTCATTTAGTCCTACACAAACTATTTCATTTAGTCTTTACCTTTGCACTTGCGCCTTGTACTCGGCGTTAATCATCGATGTTCAAGTCCGTTTTCCGTTTTAATGTTTCTTAGTTGCCTTTTTTTGTCATTCTTACTATCTATATCTTTGTGGTCAGTTACTCGCTGTATTACATGAACTAGTCTTTATTACTTTAATTAATAACCATACTTGGTGAACTATTCTCTCCTTGGCATTCTACCGCCGCTACAAGTAGAATGTGAATTTGAGACATCTTTCAAACCATTCTTCTGTGTGTGTGTGTGTGTAGATGTGGTACAGTAGAAAAAAGTACTTGAAGTTTGAATTATCAGTAGTGCCAGCTGTATTGGCTTTTGTTCTTTGGCAATTAAAAAAATAAAAAAGATTTCTATATGCATTGTGTGTGTATAGTTCAGTGACCAGTAGTACATTGTTGTATTGAATGTATTGTGTGTGTATAGTTCAGTGACCAGTAATACATTGTTGTATTGAATGTATTGTGTGTGTATAGTTCAGTGACCAGTAGTACATTGTTGTATTGAATGTATTGTGTGTGTATAGTTCAGTGACCAGTAGTACATTGTTGTATTGAATGTATTGTGTGTGTATAGTTCAGTGACCAGTAGTACATTGTTGTATTGAATGTATGGACATGTGCGTCTACTGATTGTTGATTGATTTTTTTTTGTGTCTACAGAAATAAAGTGCCCAACTCTTGAAAGCGCCATTTACGAACTTTCCTCTGAACTTTAATTAATTTTGTTTGTTTTTCCTTTGTGTTGCGATTCAGAACCTTTGAAACTGCTGATTTGAGTTTTGTTTCACTGTATTTGTATTTCCCTACAATTGTGAGTGTACAATATGTCACGCCAGTGGTTGTTGATTTCTTAGTTGTAAAAATTTGTACTCGGTAAGCATGTCTCATTCGCTAGTGACACAGTGATATATAAATCATGGAAGAAGGTGGAGAGAGAGAGAGGCTTCTTTTGTTTAGAGTGACTGGTTCCAAGTGCACCTGAAAGGTATATAGTAGATACCTGAAGTACTTGAATGATGGAAAGGGTGTGCTTTAATTAGAAAAAAAGGGTTCTAGCACAATTCACCTGAAAGCACTATAATATCTGGTGAAGTGAAATTGTGAGTAAAGACGTCGTAAGGCAAACTCTATACAAGTTTTAATTATAACACATTTAACACTGCATTATACTTCACACCTTCACTATAACTACCAGATATAATTAAACAAATGAAATGTTAAATTGGTATTTGTACTACTCTTAATTAGATCGAATAACAATGAACAGCCAAAGTCAGCCAGCTGCTATATTATTGAAGAAATGCAAATCTAATGCCAAGTGAAACCAGAAATATAACTTGTAGTTGTGAAAAGGACTTAGTTCTCTGCAGGTGGCTTGGGAAAGTTGGCCATGATGATGGCTCCCGGACCATACACAACAACGAATGTCAGAGCTACTCCAAGAAGACCTCCCATGAAGGACTACACACACAACACACACACACACACACAATAAAAGCAACTCAAGCTAATTTACATATGAAATTAGTTATCTCGGCTATAAAAGAGTAAACTTAATTCCTGCGACAATAATTTCACGACATCCCCTCCCTCTGAGTCAGTAAATAATCTCCAGCACGCAACTGATTCATGGGACCAGTGGGTGTGGCAGAACATGACCGGCCAACTTGCCTCTGGACGGTACTCACTTCGTGTTCATCAAGCGTACAGTAATGGTTTAGTGAAATTGTGCTTGAGGTATTCAGGATTGAAACCTGCTACCAACAACCTGACTCTTACAAGCAGTGTTTGAGTCGGTAAAGTGAGGCCACCAATGGTTAGCGTTCTCCTCTCCGCTTACAAGTATGGTGTTATTGTCATTGTTTCGTTACCACACTACACAAAAATTCCAGTTTTCGTCCTGATACTTCAAATTCACAGACTCACGGGGATGGACAGGCTCCTGCTCTCTTTCAGGGTCTAGAAGCTCTTTATGCTTGGTTATAAGGCTATAGCTACTTACTTTGGACGCCTGGCAGGTTCTTTTATGGTTGTTTGTAGTTGCTTTGTGGTAGAAACTCAATATTCAGATTCAAACTCTAAAAGGCGCCCGAAGTGTTCAAGAAAATCAGCATAGAAAGGGTTAACCTGCTCTACTTAGCTGAGCAGTAGAAGCAGGCTTCCAACAGAGAGCTGGAGAAAACACACACATACATAGTCACCAAATCCTTCCATTTGTTTTCTGGTGTAGGTCAAAACCACATCACTGAAACCCTTTCCTAACAAAGCAGCTAAAATATGCATTTAAAAATACACCTAGTTTCAAATCAATAGTTGACAAAGGAGTTCAATAATTGTTCTAAGGGTGGGGAATCTTTACGAGTGCAACATTTAACTTTATTGCAAACTTAAGAACGACAACAATTAATGTTCTTACCCCTCTTGCTTGAACTGGAGCAGACGCTTCAGTAGATTCCAGCCTCGGTCTAAACGCTAGCGGACTTCTCCCGGCCAGTAAACGCGTCCAACGGGAAATCATCTCGACAACCAGTCAACAAACAGAATCTATTCTATATCACACTGCAATGCAGACGCAGAAAAACAATTCTTTAGATCACGTGAGTGATATGGTACAGAAACTAGCGATACTTACCAACTTCAGAACCTCTTTTACGGTAAATGGTCGTCGTACGGTATTTTCTGAATTTTTGGCTTTGCGCTGCGAATTCTTGCTGAACGCTTGGCCGCTATAATTAGAGAATCCCCCCGCTTTTACAATAATGGTTTCAGAAATTTTACTTGTAGCTCTTTTAGAATTGTACCACCTTAAAACATGCAAATGCCAAGGAGGTGAGTTTGCCTTGTCTATGTGTTGTTCCTATCCAACATTCCTTTTCTACCAATACTTTTCCTACTGTATTTTCAAGAACTCCAAAAGTGTAGCTACTATTAAAAAATAATACAATTCACAGGTTATGTTTATAGTGAAACGAACCTTTATAATAGTGTAAGTCATATTAATTACATTTTTTGTAATATCACACATTGTAGCTACACATAGTTATTCTAAACTTTAATTAGGTGTGGTAGAGCTGGAGGGATTCCAGCAAACCAGAGCAGTCAAGGAAAGTGATGGTAGTGTTGAAGTATGTGTACTGTTGACGAGATTTAATGCCACCACAGACTCTGCAGTTGTGACGGTCAGAACAGTCACAACTGGGAATGCTATAAGTAAGTAAATGTATTGTATTAATATATACCTACATATGTACAGTTAGAGATATGCTTTAACCAAATTTGATTAGCAAAATTTGACCAAAATGGGTAGCCAAAAGAATGAAATAATTCTGTAAGCAAATTAAGGAAAATAGGCAATCCAGCTTTGGGAAATCTCTGCTATGTAGCAACTTTATAGTTTAAGATCTTCCTAATTCTGTTAATTTGCTTAGTAGCAATCTCTTTAATAGATTACTTGGAACTGTCAGTAGCTAATGGTACAGTGCATAAATTTATCTTATTTCTTTGAAAATAACAAAATAGGTTGAACAAGAAAAGCAAATCATCGAGGCTCAGACTGATTGGGAGAAGGAAGTAGAGATTTTTTTTGTTTATTTTTAAAGTCTTGGTGGATGACTCAGCGTCATTCATATCCCTACTTTTGTGATATTATTTCTTCAACACATTGCTCTCAAATAAATTTTAACATGTATTATTTTAGTGAATGTTGATTACATTCCGATAAATGAAGATCTGTTTGTGGCATCGTGGTCTCCCAGGGCTTGCACGAACATCACCATTTTGAGGAATGGTTTAGTAACTGGCAGACAAGTGAGACGATTTTCGGTACAGGTCACTATACGCAGTAGCTCTACTGGCATCTCAGCGAACTTCCAACTTCTAAATATAGAAATACGAGATTCTGATGGTTAGTCATACACCATAGTGATCACTATATTTTCGTTTGTTTGTTTAGTGTACATTTTCTGAGTTCGATGAAAGCATATTATTGTGTCCTAAATAATCAACATAATGAAAAAAGTTTCTGCTTATTATTTTTGTTTCTATTGGATCTTTGTTTGAACCAGGATAGAAGAAATGTGTAGTATCTAGTGACACCTAAAACATTTTAGTAAGCTAACCGGAACTAAATTTCACATAGGATGATAATATTATTTAATCAAAACTAAAAATATAGCTAATCATTTTTAATGACATCGCTGAAAGAAGGCGAATGGCCAGTGGTAGTCCCAGGAAACGAAACCCTTTACCCAATCGTTTCTTCGTAGCACCCAAGTATATTGTTTGGCTAAGGCAAAATGTTGGACAGCAGTCTGCAGTTGCTCAGCTACCTAGCCCAGGCCAGCCCCCTCCCTTAGCAAAAAAACCAAAACTAAAACTAATATGGAAGTTAGTAAATTTGAAAAACTAAAACTAGAATTGTAGCTAGTCATTGAAAAACTAAAACTAAAATTAATCCCGATATATTTTTTGTCAAAAAAACTATAACTAAAACTAAAATGTAAATGTTCAACCAAAACAACATTAGTAGTATCTTATCCAGCTTGTAACGGTAAAGCTATGTTTCTATGCAATTTCTTAGAAAGATTGCACTTAATCATAGACCAAATAGATGTTATAGAGACAGGCATCATATTTCTGTTTCCTGCACACTAAATGACATTTATAGAAAGATTTTACAGACTAATTTTATGACAATGTACATACCAGACGTGGGTTGCTAAGCACCCCGCCCCTGTTTGTTAAGTGCTGTTTTTTTTTTTAGCGCCCTTTTCCTTCCCAACTTTTAGCACTTTTTGTTAAGTACTACTGCTGATTGGCACTGGGCTCCAGTGTCTAGGTTACCACTCGCTGTTAATAAGTGCGCCAAATTACCCATATCCTTACCTTTTGAAGTTATAAGCGGGAGCACTTAACAACCCACGTCTAAAGGTTTTCAAGCTTGACAATCCTGCTAGCTTGGAACTTGCCTATAGTTCCAACTTCAAAGAGAATACCTGAGGCCCACTCTATCAAGTTTTATTTCCCAGCAGTGTGAGCGGAGCATGCAGATTTGTTGAGAGTGAAGATACAACTCTACATAGAATAGCTATCACATGGACGTCTCGCTACATGGCTTTTTTCTATTAGTTATTCCTATCTTGTTTGAAAGATTTCAAATACCCGAGGATTTAGTAACCCAAACTGAATAGAGTCCTCTCTTTCCTCTCACCCTAGCTTAACTTATTAGTTGTATATACTATATATCTACAAACCCACATAGCTATAGAAAGCAATATGATTACCACCAGCTAGTTATTTAGCATCATCACTGAAAAATATTACAGATTTGAAATTATTCAAACATTTTATAAATTTTATTTAGTACCTTGGATTGGTCATGTATTCTCTCCATTAAGAACCAATGAAGGGACTGGACAGGTAGAGATGTGTATAGGATTAGTAATCGGGATACTCGATCAAGGAGTTATTATAATTATAGATCAAAATTTGGAGTCCACAGCATGTAAATTTAACATTGTTAAATTAAATGCAAGTGTAATTATTTTGGGATAACTGATTAATTTATTAAAAGTCCTCATTTCACTCGTGTATCTTGTGGTGCCCAATGTTAATGTTCGTTTTTTTTTTCTTCTTTCTGTTAGACCCGAACTTTTTTGTGCCCAATGCTGAAGTATTTCTCATAAGCCAGAGTAAGAACTATAGTTGCATAAATTTGACTCTAGTAGACGATAACATCATTGAGGATACAAGTGTGTTCAAAGTGTTTTTAATGGAGAGATTTGGCATTCCCACATTGTATCTGCAAAACTACAATGAAATTATTTTTGAAGATGATGATGGTATGCAAATACATGTATGTAATTTGCCATATGTATTATATATATATATATATACATACTATATAGGTTATAGATGTGGAGGTTAATATGGGGTTTACACAGCCAAGGGCCGAATGCCCGAGGATAGTGTAAATCCAGTATTAACCAAAAGGAATGATACAGCCGGCTAATACTATGGCTCTAGGCTATCACAAAACAAATAAAACTAATTTTTGATTGGACAGTTCACTTATTCACCTCCTAGGAGGTGGGGTATAAAATATGTTCAACGCAAATTAAGCAATCTGATTGGACAGTTTGAATGTACCATGGTACAAATATACCCCGAGTCTTAACTTGTGTATTGTACATAGTGTACATTTATATCATGTATTGGGCCCTTCTTTCATAAAGGAACATAAAACTTTAAATGCATTTATTTTGAATGTTCTAATGTGACCAGTACTTAAAAAACTTGCCCATGAGAAACTGATACATTGTCGGGGAAATTAAAATTAAAAAAAAAATTAGTCTTAAAAATGTATATAAACAAACGAAAACCTGTAATAGATAAACAACTTTCCATATCTTATACTAGACTGCCTGTAGCTAATTCTGAATCCAGTATAACTACTTCATCCTCATGCAAATCTTCACAACTGCTTTGTCTTCTAAAGCTGTAGTCAAACGCCTGGATTCCTTCACAGAGCAATTGCTGAGGCTGCTGTTCATCCCGGTAAGGTATACTAATTCAACAATTGAACACCAGGTCGCCATTCTGAAGTAAGCCAAATATCGGACTCCGTAAGCTACTAATGCTAGTGCTGTAGCCTTAGAGATACCACCACAAGGAGTTCAAACATTACTTAGTAACTACATAGCTAATTTTTTGAGGCTATAGCCGTTTGAGTCAATTAACACAGACGAGAATAAGCAACAATTTTCCTGAGTAGTTATTTCAAACTGCCATACCATAGTTACAGCAGTGTAAGGATTAACACTAGTTACATCCGAACACTAAGGGAACGAAGGGTGTTGTTTGGATTAGTGAAAAAATTGGATTATCGAATATATTATCTTAAAGGTAATCTCATGGAAATATGAATCATAATAACTGTAAAACAAAGTTTATTACTCAAGCTAAAAAAATCATTCATTTCAATAATTTTACCTTGCTCAAATTCACACATTGCACAACGTAAACTTCTAGCCATTCCCCTATCCAATTCACATACCTGTTTCATAACTAAATTATGATGATCGATGGCAAGATCAACTACTACTACTACTACTACTACTACTACTACTACTAATGATGTGCTTGAGCACAAATGGCGAGTGAGCCTAAAACTACACTATTGTTAAACGGTTGATTTTAACTTCTAACACTCAAGCTACTAAAAAAAGTCAAGTTTTTAAATTACGTATACGGAATCATTGCCATAGTAATCACTCCCTGCAACTGTTTTGAACTGAAAAAAATAATAATAAAGCAACAAAAGACAAACGTTTTCTTTGTGACTTTAGCTAAGTATAGTAGTTGTAACACACAATACTTTTCACACAACTGAACATACCTATACATAGGAATTACCTTCGTGAGTAGTCTAGTGGTCAATAAGTTTTCAAGTAAATACTGTTACGTAGGGCTTATAACTATGACAAATAGCATATTAACTTACCACTGCCACTACCTCGAATAGAATTGGAACTCCAGTAAGTTTTTGAGTTTTAACTGCACCCACATAAGAATTCAAAGCGGTCAACAATTCAATTTCTAGGGTGATACAGAAGTATCTGTTTAGTGAATTTTGGGACTGGGTCGAACACTGAGCTAACACAAAAATACGCGAGGGTCAGAGTACAAAATGACATACGTACGTCCACACATATAAACAAATATCCCCGATTTTCTATTGTGTTACCCCTGAGAGTGTCTTGCTAGCTCCGCTTACTAGCCAACTACTACTACAGGATAGACTGTTATGGTTGCTAATCAATATGAGCTGTTGCATGTGCACTAACACTTTATTTTTTTGTACTTCCTAAAAACATGTGCCCACTTGATATAATGCTGTGGTCAATTTTTAGTCCTATAAGAACTATATTTGTGGCTACTGCACATGTGGTCCTTCAATAGCTCAGTTTGTAGAGGTTGACTATAGTGGGACAAAATGTCCTATGGATATCAACATGTCGCTGGTTAGAATCTGGCTCAAAGGATTTTTTCCCCTTTCCCTCCTTTTTTTAAGCCACAAGCACATGTGCAATGCATGTGAATACACAAACTCATGTACTCACAAGCACAGAGGTTCTACTACAATTTAAGACTAATAATAGGATAATGATGGCATGACTCTTGCAGTTGCTACCATACGCATTGCGGGCTCCACAGATCGAATGGTGGGAGACGGAGATTATGGGTTCACTTACATTGAAAGGATATGCATAGAGCCGGTGAACATTAAAGCAGGTCTGGCTAGAAATGTCACTGTTGAAGTTACATTGAGGGCTGAGACAGCAAAAGGTATGTTAAATTTTATGGATTATTGTATTATTATTATCTTGTCTATCATACACAGCTAAAGTAGATTACGTTGATGAAGTTTCGTACATTACCATTGCATCCAGTACTGTTGTTGGAGCTCCTCCCTCTCCAGAGTCTTGTGTGAATGTTACTATAATTGGAGATGATATAAGGGAGGAAACTGAAATATTTTATGCTATTTTCACTCCTCAAAATGGAGACATTTTTGCGAATGGACTGAATTACGTCAAAATTAGCTTAGTTGATGGCGACTGTAAGCCAATAATGTTTGGAAAATGAGCAAATGAATATGGGCATAATAGTTATGCTATAATGTTCAAGCAAGTGGCTTTGGTTTTGTGCACACTATTCTGTAACAATACGTACAGGATATGATGCCTGATTTCCAAATCTACTCTTTGCGTTTCTTTCATCACTAGTGCTCAATTCAATTTCCTGACAGAGCAATTCTCTTTTTTTTTTACAAGTGTAAATGAAATTTTGTTGACCTGTGCACCTGCCAGTATGCATGTTAGTGTAAGTTCATTTAGTGCACTTCCTCAAGTGAAAGTGACCTCCGTCAATAGGAAGTATACAAATGACAGAGTTTGGTGGTTTCTATATTAGTACGAATAAGGATGTTCCTATTATATCTATTACCCTGCAGTGTGCACATGTGTGCAGTGTATGTGCATGCGTGAGTGTGTGTGTGTGTGTACAGGATTGCACTGGTGCACTTTTTTTTAAACCAGATCAGTAAACTTTTGGCAATTAAATTATAGAAGTGTGCCACTAGCAAGCATTGAATTCAATTGGCTTGCTGACATTTTGAGTTTTACAAGTAATTACTGATTTGAAATTGAATTTGATTATCAGAATGAAAAAAAAAAACACACCCACTGAACTCCCCACCCCCCCCCCCCCCCCCCCCCCAGTCCCCCAAAACCCCCCCCCCACCAAACACAAAAAAAAACTCAGACGAGAAACAAAAAAAAATCTTTATCAAGCGATTCGTGTTTGTTT
>WLWI01005892.1_pt1 | contig 10176 bp, 9 predicted proteins | sample 6701501 | NCBI WGS metagenome assembly WLWI01 (sample SAMN12718690, study PRJNA515312) | sponge metagenome | isolation source: marine sponge | host: Mycale hentscheli | place: New Zealand: South Island, Marlborough, Capsize Point | collected 2014-11-01
GGTGTGCACAGGTAAGATAGTCCACTAGTGTTGGTCCAGGGTGTGCACAGGTAAGATAGTCCACTAGTGTTGGTCCAGGGTGTGCACAGGTAAGATAGTCCACTAGTGTTGGTCCAGGGTGTGCACAGGTAAGATAGTCCACTAGTGTTGGTCCAGGGTGTGCACATAATCAGTGTTTTGTCTGCTTTCATATATATTTCTAAGAAATAAAAGATTGCTATGTATAAAGAAAAGTGAGCACCAATTTTAAAATAATGATTATGCTATGTCTAAAGGTTCATAAATATTATTTTAAAAAATATAAAATTGTATTCCCATAGTAAAGTAATGAGTCTATTAATAATTATACAAAGTTTTATGTTGCTGCTGTTTCCATTGATATCATTGTTGTGATATTTACGGCAACAGGTGAGTTCAATTTGTCAAATAACTGCCGAAGGAAGTCAACTAAATTTGGTTGTAGCTACTAACTTAAAAAGGAGAAGAAGTTTTCGTGATTTGTTACATTCTACCTCAAGAAGCAGGTCGTTGGATATAGCTAACCCTTGGGAAGTGGGAGAATTGGATAGTTTAGCTCCAAAACTTGAGACTGAAGATGTAGAATTAAGCACTAAGCCATCCACTTTCAATTGTAAGTATCCTCTGATTCTTATAATATTTGTCATTGCTTTTAACTCAAATATTCAGTTCGATCCAGACTAGAAGACAAAGTTCACTTGCATCTTAGCAGTGAGGCCCAGCAAGTTCTTCGAGCGTACATTATCCCATCTGTAGTCCATCGAGTAAGTGGAGTTTATTACCCCAGCCATTGTTTTATTATTATATTATATGGATTTTTAATAGATTGAACATGGGCAAGGAATGAGGTGGCTGTCAGAAATGAGAGAGGTCTCTGTTCTCTTCATCAATTTGAATCCAAAGATAACTCTAGACTCAATACAAACACGGAATCTTCTGCAGAACTCATTTGAAGTAATACAGGCAGCCCTAGGCCATCGTCATGGTACTATAATATTTGTGTGTGCATGCAATCTTGAGCCATTTTTTACTCTTTTTTTGTTACAGGAACAATGAACAAAGTATTTATGTTTGATAAAGTAAGAGCTACACAGTTTAATCATAATAAAATAGTTGGGTTTTTATTTTTAAGAGTAATTCTCTTGTGAATGTTAGAGCTGATTAATGTGATATTACAATGCAGATTGTTTAGCTTGAAATGCTTAAAAAGCCTAATAGCAAGAAAGAAACAATTGTTTAATAAAGACTTATATAACATATCTCCTTTAAAGCTAGCAATTTTAATATGGCAATGTATTGTACACAACTCACAATATTGTGAATTCTGAACATATACAAACATTTAACTCCTTTTTTTTTCTAGGGGTGTACCTTTCTGTGCATATTTGGCTTACCACACAAGCGTCTTGAGCACAACGTTTGGAATGCATTGTCAGCAGCCAGAGAAATATACAAGAACTTGAGCACTCTGGACGTCATTGCGTATCAGTCAATTGGTGTAACTACTGGAGTTGCTTTTTGCGGAGTTGTAGGCCATCCCCAGCGCCATGAGTACACAGGTAGGCTGAATCACAGCTGTTAGATTTATCATTTCAAAGTTCATTCAGACTCACATAATGTACATACTTGTGTAATCTTTTACATAAATGCTTGGTGAATTAAGATCATTGAGTTATTAGATGTCATTAAAATTTTAAATATCATTGAGATGGAGTTATCGCTGAGTCAAGTTTATAAATATCTGTGAGATTAAATTAATTAATGAGATTGAGATTAAGTTATTTAATATCATTGAGAATGAGTAGTTAACAAGACCTTGATTGTGTTTTGTTTGTTTGTTTTTTAGTCATTAGTCCGAAAGTAAATATGGCCGCTCGGCTAATGATGTCATACCGTGGGCAAATAATGTGTGATCAAACAACTAAAACTAAGTCCATGTTTTCAGAGAAGCAGTTCATACAAGCACCTCCAGTTCCTCTGAAGGGCATTTCTAAACCAGAAAACATATACAAATTTTCTGTAGATCAGTAAGTCCTAGTTTTTCTTTTTTCTTTTTTCTTTTTTTAAATTTATTTATCATTATTTTTTTAAGAGATGATGTTGTTGTTGTAGGATTGATAGCACTGAAGAAAGATCATGGGATGCTCAGCATTCCAATGATGATGATAATCTAATAGGTGAGTCCATTCATATATATATATATATATATATAAGGTTATAGTAGTTGTCCAGTCTGTTTGTCTGTCTGTCTGTCTGTCTGTCTGTCACGCTCTGATTTTGGAGATTACTGACATTTAATTGTTGATTTAGGTATAAACTTACTTAGAACGAATGTTTCAGACCTTTTATTGTGCTACTTTTTTTAATTTCTGGCTGATTTTGAGAAAAAGCAAGCTGTCAGCTCCACGAATGGTGCTAGCTATTGTGGGTAATGCCTCCTATCATCATGTCATAATGACATGAGCAAATAATTTTTTGCTGCCTGCTGTAGTTTTGCTTTATGCTACAGAGTTAACAGAGTGCTTGGAGTAGAGTTTCGCATTGAAAACATATACCAGTGAGCTTCTTTGGCCTGTTTAGCCTCTCTTATGAAGACTGTGTTTGCATCAACCGTTTTCATTGCTCAAGCTGTATTGATGCATGACTAGAATAGCCAATAAGTTATTCTTTTGGTCTGAGATTGTTTTGCAATAGCTAGCTAGTTGTATAGTAGCGCTGAGGGTTCACACCTTCAGTGCTTCAGTGTAATTGTACTAAATATTTATTACTTTTATTGCAATTGGCTTTTGATTGGTGTTACCTGTATATTTACCATGAAATATAACTATATGTAGTTTAATTTGTAACACCAACTAAATAATGCTTTTTATAACCTTTAAAGGGTGATATATAGCACAGTTGATTGTCTTCATACACATCAACTTTACCAAGACTTTAACAAACAGGACAATAAAAACCTAATTACAGAATTTCTTTTTCTCACTAACAGGTTACTGGAGAGTAGAAATTGAGTACTATCATTTTATCAACTGTACTTAAAAATTAGGACTACAGCAACCATTTTTGCCACTATTTACCATGTATGGTTTTTTTCCCTCCCTTATTTGTTTCCAACATTTGTCTAGGAAGGGATAAAGAAATGCAAATTTTCACGGACGAACTGCAAGCAATACTCAGCCATGCTGCTAGGTCTTGTGGAATCATTTTTATCCTTGGAGGTGGAGGAATGGGGAAAACCAAACTGCTGCTGGCTATGAAATCCAGAGCTACAAAACTTGGATTCAGGTCAGCTCAAAGTACAAGAATGTTTTGATTGATCAAATATTACAATTAAATTATTGAATTAAATATAATTTTAAATACATTAAGATTCATCAATATTATGTTGAAAGGATACCAACTTTTCTTTCCTTTTTTTCCTTCACCCTCCATAATAAAACTATTCCTTCAAAAAAATTTTCATTTTACTTTTAAAGTATCACACTCTGTTTTAGTAAATGGCTATATATGTTTCAGAGTTCTCTCGAGTCATGGTGGCTTAGTTGAACAGAATACATCATTCCACACAGTGAGAACATTGCTCTCCAGATTGCTTGACCTTGATACATGGAAAACTGTACATGACAAGGAAGAAGCTTTGCTAAAGAGAATTGGCAACGAAGATCTCATGGACAGACTTCCCTTACTGAATAGCATCCTTAATTTGAATGTGAGTAATTAGAAACCATTATACTAGCTATTATGTCAAGTGCATATATGTATACATGTGTATATGTGTATATGTTATATATACACAGTTACCACAGACTTCCTTTACATCTGCTATAACTAACCAGAGTGACCTGGATGAACAGTGCCAAAAGCTTCTTCATGATATTGTGCATGAGGTAAACAGAACAATTAAACTGTACAATGCAAAATAGTTAAAGCAATGTTAAAAGTCTGTTTTTTATTTACATTCATACTTTTGAATTTATATTGACCCGAGGATGGTCATAGATGCAGCATAAGTAACCCAATAAACTTGTGGCACACTTATGACTGAACTGCTTTCTTCTTCCACATTGACCACGTCTCTCGGGAGCTCGGTTGTCTTGAAGATTGTCAAGTCATCACTTGGGTAAGTGTCTGAAGATTCTGATGTAAAATGCTTGCCTATTGCTGTAGTAAGTGCCACTGCAATGGACGTAGGCTGACTACTAGTCTCGACCGATACAACTTCGCTTGTTGAATGATGTGCAGTGGATGCCGAGTTGTCAGCCTCTGTTGCTTCAGCTGTAGGGGGAAGAATTTGTGTCTCAGGAGGACCAAAGCAAACTGGGCCATCAGCAAAGCTGCTGAGGGAGCAGTTGAAGAAATCTGGCCATTGAAAATTGAAACTTCTTAATGTAGCAGTGCATCCATCTCTAACTGTTTCACACAAGACTCTGCATGGCTTTACGATTATTGGCTTGCCATTGAAAAAAGAGCAAAAGGGAGCATAGAAGCTGCACAGATATGTCAGAGTAAGAGAGGAGCAGTTTGTCTGCACCAGCTGCTCAAAGTGACTCATCTCCCTCTCAGCTTCGTACTGTGACTGATGGTTTCTGAAGTTTGGGACACTGGTTGTAGCATAGCCCATGCTGGAGCAAGCAGAGATGTTGAGGGGCTGGCACTGTTGATTGCCATTTCCAGTTGGAACTATCGAGCGAAATCGTCCCTCTGAGAGAGGTACGATTATCAGAAAGATCGTGGCTGCAATAAAATAAGTTACAGACATTTTGACATTTGTTGGATACTGTGGGACCTGATCAAAGGCAGGACTTGAGAACTAGTGTCAGGTAGATGAGAGAAATCAAAGCACTAACAATGCATGCTATTGTCACCTACTCCAGATGGCACCTTGTGGTGACAAACATAGCAATAAGGCTGAGGTGTAAAGAATGGAGGGTTTGCTGCTTAGTCCCATCATACTTTGCTTCTCTTTGCTTCTTTCTTCTGTTGTGTTTGAATGAATTTATACAGGATATTAAATTAGTCACTTTTTTACTCATGTATAGCATAATGATGTAAAAGCAACGGCATTTTCCAATTTTAACTTTACCATGTCCCATCTACTGCACATGAGGGGCGGAAATTCCTCATTAGATAAGTACATTATGTCAATGTGGCTAAGCTTCAAGTATTTTATAATAATACATTGTTTAGGAAAAATAAAAAATGGTATTAGCAATTTTGTTATTTCATTGTAGGAAGTGAAACGGGCACCATGCATGTTTGGTCTAGATAACGTCCAATGGCTGGATAGTGAGTCCTGGGAATTTATACTGAATGTGTCCATTGAACAAAACCTGATCATTGCCCTCACCTCATCCCTGATGTCCACAGTAGATGCAATCCCTCCCCCGATGCAGAAAATCCTAGGACAGGAAGATACCGTTATTCTCCACTTAGACGGCCTCTCTTCAGAGGAAATGATCCAATTGGCTTCTCAGAAGCTTGGAGTAAGCTCCATACCTAATGAAATCAAAGGAGTGATTGAGAGCCGCAGTCTCGGAAACCCTCTATGGGGCCAAGAACTGGTTGACATCATGCTGGATCTGAAGTACTTGGAGGTAAAAGGAATGAGAGCTCAGATGATTTCGAGTCCCAGAGGACACTTGGCTAGCGACAGCCAGCATTCTATGGCTACCCTTGATGTGGCATCCAGATGTCGCAAAATCTCCCCGGCCTCTGCTTCTTCAGTCACACAGCAGAAGCTTGACATCCTCATCCCTGACTCGGTCACAGGAATGGTTCTCACGAGGATCAACAACATGCCGGCAATAGACCAGATGACTCTAAAGTGTGCCTCCGTGGCCGGCGTCATATTCAAGAAGGAATTGCTCCAGAGTATTATCCCCAACTGTGTTCCTGATAGCTTCCATCTCTCCCTCAACAGCTTGGCCAAGTGCGGCCTCTTGGAGTGTGCTACAGCAGCTCGAGTGCAGAGGGGATCTACTGACGAAAACATGGACGGAGGCGTGTCTAGCATGCTTGATACACGCTGTGCCTGTCTCAGCCAAGGAGCTCCGATAGTTAGAACTGTGGAGTCATCGAGGTCAACGAGGATCATGAAGTGTTTGTCTACATCATCGGACATGAATCTTCTCAGTGAAGATGCCAAGTTGATTCCACCACAAATTGAGCACTGCGATATGATCCAATTTGTTCACAGCTACACTCAGGAAACTGTATATTCCCTCTGGACTGAGAAACAGAGGAGGAAGCTCCACCAATCTGCTGCAGAGTACTTTGAAATGCAGGCTCATCGTTGCATAAACTGCGGAGGAGGTCCATTTATAAGTGGAAATACCGACGAAAAAAACGAATCTGTTCGCATGCCACTTTATGACCCTGAAGAAGGCCCCATGAGTGAAACAATTTTAGCCGAACGATCCAGCTCCACCTCCCTGATCTACGTTGACAGTGACAATGAGGAGGAAGACAGTGAAGAGAAAGAAAAACGCTTTAGGAAATTTATCGCTTCATCCAAGGAAAAGATAGGGCACAACCTGAACAGGATATTTGAAACCAATGCTGAGAGGTTGGGTCTTCACTGTTCCTGTAGCAAAGTAGTGAACTACAGCTATCCACAACTTATCGAGCACTGGCGCTCTACTGGGAACCTGTTTAATACTACAGAGAGCCTTATTGAAGGTGGAGCTGCAGCTTTGGCCATGAACCAGAACATGAGAGCTCTGTCCATGCTCAGAGAAGCGGAAGCAATCATTGCAGATGGACTGGTAAAGGTCATCAAGATGAAAGAGGGACGATTATACAGCCTAATGGGTCAGGTAATGATAGTTTGTTATTGTACATCATACCATCAAGCCTTATTGTTATGTATAGACCATTTATGGCAAAATTTGGAGTATAGAATATATCATTATACAATGTTCATGATCACAGTCTCTTCGGATTGAACTGCACTGTGTGTTTGATGTTTGTAAGATTGATGCCAACTAGGTATAGCTATTATGCCAAAATTTATAACCTGCTTATTTTTAAATTGTAATTTATACTTATATTTGAAGAAGTGGTATTCAAATATCTAAAATTATCTATACTTGATGATAAAGTAGTATAGTATTTCACATGATTCTAGAAGTTATTGGGGGGAAAAAACAGTAAAAATTTGGTGGCCAAGTCACACAGTTATTTCATGCTATTTTAATTAATTTTTAACCTACTCATTTTGTAATCCATCATAAACTTGTCTCTTTATTGTTTTACTGTTGTTGTTTTTAGACATTCTATCAAATGCAACTGTATCCTGAGGCCATCCACTGGTTTCACATGGCCTTGGACAAGATGGCTTACAAAGTGTCAGGCAAGATCAAGGCAGGAATAGTTTTGATCAAACATTATTTCTTGAACAGGTTTCCTGGTTACTTTTCGGGTCGATCTCAATCCTATCGCATCCCCATTCCAGGATTTTATGACAAGGCTCGTTGCCTGGTACACTTGGTGCGAGCTTATCACAAGCAGAACAGAAGGTTCATCAGTTTAGTCCCAGCAAAGAAGCTATTGACTCTGGCTGACAGGGCCACATGCAGTAATTCACATGAGGCAAGTTTTAGTATGTAATAGCAATAAAAAAAAACTATGTTTGCCTATATCTAGCTACCAAAAATTATACTATTTACATTATAGTTAACAATTATATTTATTCATTTCATTGTCATCATCAATAATTTATTATTGTATTGCTTGTTGTCTGATTCTTTTGATCTTTTTCTTCTTCTTATAAAAAACCTGCTTAAAAATACTAGAACAAGCGACCATATATTAATAATAATAAAAGTAGGCCCTGTCAGCACTACTAATAACCATCCATGTATATATAAAGTATATCTGATTTTCAACTATTTATCCATCATACTGTCCACTTAGTTCACTTGCTCCCCAATTATTGTATCACTATTATTGTTATTACAGCTCATTGAAACCTATGGAAGTTTGGTGGAATGCTGTCAGTTGCTCAGGTATCCCAAACTAGCAGACTATTACTTCAAAGCAGCCGTCAACTAGTGAGTAAATTCTATAAGTCATACCACCCAATTATTAATTCTCATCACATTTTCTCTCCACAGCTGTGGTACAGTTGAGTTCACACTGCTGGACACAAAGGCATATGCGCAGCTTCTACATGTGGGCCTAGTGCTGAAGCTATATCTAGGTTCTTACGATGAGGCTAAATTTGTTGGTTAGTGACTCAAAAGTGGGAACCTAAGGGAAATCCCAAAACCCATGCTTCAGTTAGATGTCAGTAATTTAATTCAAGCCTATAGTTCCCATGCACATGTCATTCACCCTAATAATGTATTATTGATATGATATGATATTTTAGGCGAGGCAGCACTTACCTTAAGCACGGCAATGAAGGGCTCCCAGCTGAAGTTCTCCATTCTGCCCTTCGTCTTTTTTGCCAGTATGGCGAAAATGAAGTAAGTTTAATTTATCATTGTATGATATCATGTACTGTCCATGTTTGGATGTTTGTTTCCAGCAAAGAGAAGAGTAAGGAGTACTTGCAGCTAATATGTGATGCAGCTGCTGAAGTGGATGACCTACAGGGGACAGCTCTTTATGACTGCTGCCATTTTGATGGCATGCTAGAGTTAGGTAAGTGAAGAAAGACTGAAAAATAATTATATTTGGTGGTGGATGCTTTATTAATGACTAAATTTGCATGATTGATTGATTGATTGATTGATTGATTGATTGATTGATTGATTGATTGATTGATCATGTTACATGACTGATATATTATGAGATGGTTTTAATTAAACAATGTCTATCACCCTACAGGTATAGACTGGACTAATGAAGGCTCTATAGTGGCTAAGGCAGAAAAGAATTTGGAAAGTGACATGTACCACTGCAGCGATGTAGAGCGCTTCTACCTCAGATCATGTCTTGCATTGTGGTATGCATGCAAAATAATATATTGTAAAGTGATTAACTAGATTTTGGAACCGTATGGTGTGGTTACGTATAGTGTGAATGATACCATTAAACAATAGATATACACCCATTCAAAGAGGCTGCATAGCTATTCACATATAAATAGTGAAATTCATTCATTTTCAAGTTCAGGTCTCAGAAAGACCTTTACATAAATATCATATCTAAATGATATTTGTTTATTTGTCTAGGAATGCCAGGAAAGGCAAAATAGAGCAAGCTGTTAAATACATTGATGATGCATCAGGTAAGTCAAAGCAGCATGGATGGTGCACAAGTCATTTAAATAAGTTAATAAAAGTAGTAAAGACCTCATGTACTGTTTGCATGCTAATTAATTACTAATATTACAGAACAGAATAACATCTCTTTTGTGCTATAAGTTGTGTAAGGAGGTTAGATAATGCAATAATGTTTGGATTGTGAGTGAATTAAAATTGCTAAACAGGTATAATTTTATGCAAAAAAAAAGAAGCAAAAATTGCTGTTTGTCCCAATGCATTACCGAGTATTTTAGGAATTTTCATACTGCATATTTCTGCAGTAAGAATCATTGCAAACAGTAGCAACACTTGCTAGAATAAAATCTCTTTTAGACAATTACATAAGGTTAGACACTGCTACACAGTTCCCCACTGTAACAGCATAATCTTTTATGTTTTTGTATTCTTTTAGGAGACATAGATAATATTCCTCTGGATAAATACTTTCCCATCAGAGCCCTCTCTCGTTACACGGAATGTATGGTGCTCCTTTCAAGAGAGCCTCCGACAGCTAATCACATCAATAAGACTCGAAAGGTTAGCAGTAAATAAATGTGGTAAGGCTTCTGTGCCAATCTATCTCATTGTAGAATGCTTTTGCTGTGCTAAATTTTAACTGTCACAGAAAAGAATATTACTAATTGGCTTGCTGATGTTATGTTGACTGCAACTGCATTGGTCACTACATGTACGAAGCATGAAAAAAGTTAAATATTATATAGAAACTTTGAATAGAGAATATATTATATAATTCAGTCATTCTCAGCTGGAGAATATATATATACTAGTGGTGTGCTTGAGCACAAATGGCGAGCGAGCCTTAAACTACACTATTGTTAAATGATTGATTTTAACAACTAACACTCAAGCTACTAAAATAAAGTCGAGTTTTTAAATTACGTATGCG
>WLWI01005894.1_pt1 | contig 10173 bp, 16 predicted proteins | sample 6701501 | NCBI WGS metagenome assembly WLWI01 (sample SAMN12718690, study PRJNA515312) | sponge metagenome | isolation source: marine sponge | host: Mycale hentscheli | place: New Zealand: South Island, Marlborough, Capsize Point | collected 2014-11-01
GTCTGTCCCTTCACTGTGTCCCAGTCTGTGCACACCATCCCTTCACTGTGTCCCAGTCTGTGCATACCATCCCTTCACTGTGTCCCAGTCTGTGCATACCATCCCTTCACTGTGTCCCAGTCTGTCCCTTCACTGTGTCCCAGTCTGTGCACACCATCCCTTCACTGTGTCCCAGTCTGTGCATACCATCCCTTCACTGTGCCCCAGTCTGTGCATACCATCCCTTCACTGTGTCCCAGTCTGTGCACACCATCCCTTCACTGTGTCCCAGTCTGTGCACACCATCCCTTCACTGTGCCCCAGTCTGTGCATACCATCCCTTCACTGTGTCCCAGTCTGTGCACACCATCCCTTCACTGTGTCCCAGTCTGTCCCTTCACTGTGTCCCAGTCTGTGCACACCATCCCTTCACTGTGTCCCAGTCTGTGCATACCATCCCTTCACTGTGTCCCAGTCTGTGCATACCATCCCTTCACTGTGTCCCAGTCTGTCCCTTCACTGTGTCCCAGTCTGTGCACACCATCCCTTCACTGTGTCCCAGTCTGTACATACCATCCCTTCACTGTGTCCCAGTCTGTACATACCATCCCTTCACTGTGTCCCAGTCTGTGCACACCATCCCTTCACTGTGTCCCAGTCTGTGCATACCATCCCTTCACTGTGTCCCAGTCTGTACATACCATCCCTTCACTGTGTCCCAGTCCGTGAAGATGCCGCCTGTGGCTTGAGCTCCACATTCTATGATATGACCTGCCAAACTAACACGTAAAACCAGCTGTAACCCACACTGACCACACCCAATGACCACACCTCCATACTGTCGTACCTGCCTGCTGCTAAGCGATCAAAGTCTGTTGCATTCCAACCAAACTACATGAAAAGGAAAGTGCACATGACAGATTGAAGCATGTCATGTGACATTGAAGCACGTCATGTGACATAAAACAAATCTCACCTTGTGTATAAGTGGAGCGAGAACCATTGAAGAATCCGTACATCTACCAGTGACGACAATGTCTGCTCCGTGACTCAGAGCTTCTGCTATAGGAAAGGCTCTGAGAGAAAACACCACATGGTACCCATGACGCAGGTCACGACTATGTGCCCCACCCCTCCCAAGTTTGGTTCCAATAAATATACCCTGACCTGCTCTCGATCCACAGCAGGCTGGACATGTGGGGTACACACACTACGTGCACACACAAACTCACCCCAGATATGCGTTCATACTAGACAGCCTAGCTGGTAAAGGATCACCAGTATCCAAGTCCTGGACTCCTGCACTGGCCACTTCATCCCTCTAAAACAAAGTGACAGAAATCACGGTGGATAGCAACATCCAGACACACCCACCTTGCTCAAAAGGTCATCACCAGTGACCATAGCAACTGAAAGCTCCACCCCAGCCTGCTTGGAAGCTGCTTGTAAAGCCTCCACACAACAGGTTGGGTTGATGCCACCTGCATTACTGATGACCTTCAGACCCGAGCTCTTTATCTGACCTAGCATAGGAGCCAGGCTCTGAACAAAGTCCGGTGCATAGCCCAGCGTCTGCATGGAATAACGAGTCAATAGTGGGTAAGGGGTGGAGCATAAGATGATGGTACACATACTGGTATCTTGGTTTTAATTGCAGTCAGCAATGACATTGTGATCTCAGAGAGATAGTCAGCCACGAGGTAGTCCAGGTTGCCATGGCGAATCAACTGAGGAGCTACACATTGCACATGTGCACCTCAATATGCAATTATTGATTTGACATGCAAATAATCAACGACTGCCACGTGTTATGTGTGTGTTATATGTGCGTGTTGTGTAGTTTAGCAGACACCTATTGAAACTATATTCTGGTAAGGGGTCTTCAAATCTATAAGCTACATCAAACACAAACATTTCATTGGGCATTTAAGATCCAATATCTAGACTTCAATTCCATTCCTCGAGTTGGTAGTCTGACGTAGCTAGACCCTTTACCTACTTCATCGAAGGGATAAAGGTCTGACCAAATGCAATTGAGTGACCTGAAGAAGTAGGGCATTTGAATTGTCTAGTGGTGGTGGATTATACGCTGAGTCAGCAGAACAAGTGCCCCTATTGCATCCCTTTTCTTGCACAGCAGTAGGTAAAGGGTCTGGCTACGCCAACTATTGAGTTGGTAGCTTGACCCAAGATTACTTTGGAAGTGAGGGGTGTGGCTTACATACAATATAGGATACCTCCACTGTTAACCCACCCCTACCCACCAGCACATGGTGCCTTACCCCTCCCCTCTCACTCACCTGCTACACTGGTATCACCCCAAAATCCAGATGAGCAACCTATTTTAATTGTTTCGCCACGAAGTCTGGGGTGGGGCGATAACAGCGCGCAACTGCTGGTCAGAGGGCGCCACGACAAAGCCTTACTAACACGCACTAATCTCGCAGGAGCTGATAAGCACAGAGTAGCCATTATACCTCTGCAGCAGCTCGTCAAGTAGCTTGAGGTGCAGGGGGAGGGCGTAGTCTGCTCGTGCCACCCTTTACCTCATCGGTAGGGAGGCGTGTCTACCTTCGCTAAATTCGTTGGATGGTGTATGTTTAATGGCCAAAAACTTATTCGTATGGGTCCTGACAGTGTTTGCTGCCTTCGGAGGGTTTCTATTCGGCTATGACATAGGGTAGGTTACTTAAATAGTGACGCGTTCCTCTTTATCAGTCTACCCATCCTGCAGGATCATCAATGGCGTCAAGGAAATGTGCGGATTTAGGAAGACACTCAATCTCTTGTCTGTCAATGAGTCTGTCAATGGTAGCTGTGCAGTCCACAGTAGCTGTTCTAATGATATCTCTGAGAGCACTATTCTGGTAAGTACATAGCACTCTCCAATACTATTGTCTGGCATGTTCTCAAGACTTCGATGTGAGTAGTTAGACAGGGACTTGGTTAGAGCATGTGTTGTGAAGTCTGCAGTCAGCTGTTGTATTCCTCCATAGTGCTTCATCGCTTCATCCATAACATCTTAGAACTAGTGATGTGCTTGAGCACAAAGGGCGAGCAAGCCAGTGCACAAACGAAACACTTCAAAAGATCTATCAGTCCATTTTTAATCTTGCTTAGATAATATTAATAGCTAAGTACATAGCCATTGTGATCATTATGTACTTTAGCTAACCTTACCTCAATTTCTAGAGTACTGGTATTTTCTAATATATTGCCATACCTGTATCTTTTCACAACAAACTCTCACAGCTACTAAAAAAAAAGCCAAGCTTTTTTATTATGTCTGGTAAAGGGTTTCAATACCATAGTAACCATTTGCCATAACATTTTGCGACTTGAAAAAACAAGAAGTTCTAAAGAATAATTGCACAGTGTTGAGTATAACAGTAAGTTTTTAAGTGCGTCTTGTGGCATTCAGAAACAACCTAATACGAAGGGGTAAATAATTAATTTCCTTGAATGATACGGGATCGCTAAACGAAAATATTCTGTTTAGTGGAGGTATAGGAAGGGGTAGACCACAAAGCAAAAACAAAAATGCAAGAGCCAAAGTACAAAATGACATACGTATGTCCACAACAAATATCCCCGATTTTCAATTGTGTTACCCCTGAGAGCGTCTCACTCGCTCACCAATTAACTCAGAATAAGTGCATTACTGTTGTCCTGGTGTGTGTTCCTAGGGGCTCATTGTATCAGTCTTCTCTCTCGGCTGTCTGGTGGGAGCTCTAGTTGCAGGAGGTAAGGAGTTCACAAAGTGAAGGACTTAGTGGAGGAGATTGTATTGGGAGTGGTTACAATAATCATATTTATTTTTTACGAACAGCATTGTCTGACTGGCTGGGACGTAAAGTGGCCATTATGGTGGGAGGATTTGTCTTTCTGACTGGGGGATTAGTTCAAGCTGCCACTTTTTATTTCTGGTAAGGAATGGTCAATTGTTTTGTGTCAGGGGCTATACCTCAGTGATTGTAGGATGATGCTGATTGGGAGAATAGTAGCAGGAGGCGGAGTTGGGTAAGAGCTAATATAAAAATGTCAACAGCCATTGTTTTTTTTTTTTTATTCTTGACCTCTGACCTCCAGTATTCTGAGTATGGTAGTACCTGTATATAATGCTGAGCTGGCACCAAAATATCTCCGAGGAAGACTGGTCTCTTTGAATCAGCTAGCTATTACTGCAGGAATAATGGTGAGGTTGCACGAGACAGTAGGGCATAGATGTGTGTGTGTGTGTATGTGTATGTACGTGTGTGTGTATGTACATGTGTTAGGTGAGTTTTCTGGTGAACTTAGCAGTGGAGTCCATTGAGTTTGGTTGGCGACTGTCTCTAGGATTGCAAGTGATCTTGGGATTCATCCTTATAGTTGGGATGTTGTTCTTGCCTGAAACACCAAGGTCAGTGTATACTATAGCACATCATGTGAACTATCTAGTCCAGTAGTCACTCAGTCTGGTACTGGACACAATCTAGTACTGGTACCAGACCAGTTTGTGTATGAGAATATTTGTCATGTCTCAGATATCTCGTGAAAAAGAAGCACACATTGAAGGCTGAGAAAGTGCTGGTTAGAATACGACGCTGTGATAAAGAAGCGGTACAGGAAGAACTGAGTGACATATTGTCTACATCAAAGACACTCTCAGACCAGTCTATCTTCTTCTCTCTCCGCTTGTTGTTGAAGCGTGATAAACTGCAAAGGTGTGCTATTTACACAGCAAGTCTACATCTTTGCTCTTTTAAAACCTATTGTAATAATTATACAGATTAATAATAGGAATATGGGTGCAGCTGTTCCAACAACTCATAGGGATGAATGTCATCATGTGAGTATCACATGACTGTTCTGTTGCTAAGCAACCATGATGTCTGTGTAACTTTTGGCATTAGGTACTACTCCACTTCCATCTTCTGTCAGATAGGAGTGCAGGAGTTCGTGTCAACTGCTCTGGTGGGGACACTCAACTTCCTCACCACATTTGTGGCCATTGTGCTGGTGGACAAAGTGAGTCTAGATTAATGCTGCATCGTGGTCCTTTTTTTTTTTTTGTCAGGCTTTTTTTTTAATTGTTTATAACTTGCTCATAATTAAAGTTTTCACCCTGCAGTTATATTGCAGCAGATACATCATTACTTGCTAGGTAACAAACTTGAGGTTATGTAGAGTAAGCTGTTTGTGTCAGTTAAACTGTTGGAGTAATCAGGGAAGAAGAGAGGATCTTCTAGCTCCTGTTGAATTTATTCTTTATTACAGCACTGTTAGAGATGTTTTTAATGTGAGAAACAGTGTATTTAAAAGGATCGTACATTACAGAGTGCTGCCAGTGTTGCTTAGTGACCATGATAGTCGTGTGTTAAAGCTTGTTGTATAAACGTGTTTTCCAGCTGGGGCGCAAGTCTCTCCTGTTGCTAGGAGCTGCAGGGATGTGGGTGTCCATTGCAGTGGCAGGAGGTATCATTGCCATTGCTAGAATTGGAGAGGAAGATGAGGAGTTGAGTGGTGTTGGACACCACGTGGCTGGCTATGCAGTGGTCTTGTTTATTTGCTTGTTTGTCTGCAACTTTGCTTATGGTTGGGGGTAAGTGACAATAACATGTGATGTATGTGTGTGAGTATGGACGTATATAGACCAGTTGCGTGGGTGGTCACCAGTGAAATATTTCCACTGAATGTTCGTGGTGTGTCTGTCTCCATCACCACTTCTGCTAATTGGCTGGGTAACTTTGTGGTAGCCATGCTAACACCTATCCTCCTAGTCTCTGACTTGGGTATCAGTGGCACTTTCTTCTTGCTGGCTGGAATACTAGTGCTGGCCTTTCTGTTTGTTCTGCTAGTCCTACCAGAGACAAAGGCAAGACAGTCAACCATAACAAAGCTGTTCATCACATGCATGTTTCTTTCAGGGACTGAGCTTGGAGAGGATAGATGAGACATTTTCTTTGCCATGGAAGAAAAGAGTTAACCTCCTTTACTACCTCAAGTGAGCTACTTACCACATGGTGTGTGCTTCCATTTACAAATAGTACCTTAAACCAATGCAGATGTGGATGTCCTTGGGCGTGGCCCAGTCGGTCCCAAAGTGTTGCTATAGCAAACTCTGCAGCCTCTTATTCAAAAGAGTAAGAATGTATTGTTTTGTAATTTAGCAAAAATAAATGATTTTTTTTCCTTGTCAGAGAGGAGACAGTTCTTCTGCACTCCCAGTTCAGTGACTGAGTCTTCACTCCATTCATCAACCGCCACCAACTCACACAACACTTCATTTTTATCCATTTGTTTTTAAATTCTTGTAAATTATTAATTATTTGTTGTTGTATTATTTAATTGTAAGATATGCACCCACAAGGGGAAATTAGAATAAGTCCAGGAGCCCAGCCTCAAGGAATCTCTTGTAGACAGCCATAAACTTGGCCACAAACGCTTCCAAATGGAAGATGTGTTTGCTGCCTTGCTGCATCTGATGCTCATAGTGAGCTGCCATCTGACTCACCTCCATCTTCAACTGACCATCACAGTTCACCAGCAGCTCTGACAGCAACGCCTACATATAGTTACACAAGTCATGTGACACATCACATGAGATCATGTGATAGATATCAGTTTAGTTAGCACAGTGAGTTGTACATCTGCCAGCACACTCAACACGACACATCTCACCTTAAAAATGATCTCGGGTGGAATACAGTGTTTCAGTAAATCATAAAGTCGAGTACGAACATCCAACAGTCTGTAAACACACATTACACGAGCATAACCTGTGACACACCCACAAGTATAACCTGTGACACACCCACAAGCCACGCCTACCTCTGAGGCGACTGCTGCTCTATAATAAGATTGGCAGTCTCTCTGACAACCATTTCCCACTCTGCTTCTGGAATGGTCTGGTCCACTGAAAAAGGATACCTAATACCACAATCAGGCATTACAAACCACACCCACTGACCACACCCATCACATACTGCTGCACACGGCATGCTTCACACATGAGCAGAGCTTTTCTCAAATTTCTCTTTGATTTCTTGGCAATCTCTACAGCTAACTCGGGCGGCAGAGACAAGGATTCCTTCTTACACACAGACTGAAGAATGGAGCTCACCTAAAACACACACACACACATCTGAAGTTCACCAGGTGTGTAACCTCTTATCATCCTTTCATTGTGTGTGCATGTATGTATGTATGTATGTGTATATTGTACGTATATATGTGTGTATGTGTGTGTATGTATGTATATGTATATGTGTATGTATGTATGTATGTATGTATGTGTGTGTATGTGTTCTACCTCCTCTGCAGTCGGAGCAGGTATGCGGACTCCCAAGCAGCGACTTCTGATGGCAGGGATGATCTTACTAGTGGAGTTGCCACACAAGATGAGACGACAGGATGCAGAGTACTTTTCCATGGTCCGTCTCAGCGCGTGCTGGGCTTGTCTCGACAGCTGATCCACCTCCATCAGTAAAACCACTGCAAGGATAAACGAGTAAAGAGTTAACTACATAAATATCACTGCTCGGACTATCAGACCACACCTACCTTTGAATGACTTGTGGGTGGAGTCTAAAGTCTGAAACTGTGCCATCTCTTTGAGAAGCTCTTGTACTACCACTGTATCATGGATACCTGCATCACTATTACAAGTCACCAATATATATATATCACTATGACGACAACCACTCACATGGATAGTCATCACTATACATTCATCTCCATGGCAACTAATTACTATCATTGATATCTGCACCTAAGACAATTAGGCAGTTTCAAAATATGCAGCCCCCAACCTAACGAACAGTTGGTAGGGACATTAATTAATTGGTAGGGACAGGACGCGATAGGGATATTGATAGGGACATCATGAATTTACTAATGTGAACTATATTTATATAGACTATCATTGATTAAATACACATAATGCACAGTAAATTTGAAACCACAACTAAATGTTATTGCAAATGACCAAGATCTGTACAGGAAACAGTCATTACAGGACTTTTATTATTATACATCAATAAATTCATTAGTGAACAGAATCAAATGAACAAATGAATGAATGTAAATAAATATATACATACATGAATAAATAATTAAATAATTAAATAATTAATATAATAACAATAAAAAAGGACAATTAAAATTGCGGATGATGTGTGTTTATATAACACCTTATGCAAAGTTTTCTCTGTGTTAACCACCAACTTGACCTTCAGGCTGGAATAACTGATAACACAATACAGCAACCATCTTCATAGTTAGCTAGAGACAGTTCTAAGTCTTAACTGGCAGCAATTCCAAAAATTTAGCCGCCCACTTGCATCAAAGACAAGCTCTTTCTAGCTATGAATGGTGACATGACCATGAGATTTTTGCTGACTAAGCAGTATTCTAAAAGCTCCTGATCGGGACAAAAGCCTCCGTTGGGCGTGCACCGGGATGGATGCAGGAATATTGTGAGTGTCCTGGGCAAATTGGAATGGTTGAGAACTATACAGCCCTTGCTATGAATATCAACTTGATCAGGTTTCTGTACTACAGGCAATAACCCCTCCCCCAATCATATGATCACGTTGGAGTTCACCATTCGCTGTGTTCAATATTGTAAACTCCACGATGGGTAGAACTAGGTTCACTGGCTAGTACTGGTAAAAGGTTTATCTCACCCATTCACTGAAACTCCGCCTACCTTGGATTGATCTGCACGTGGTAGTTGCTAGAAATAGCGAACACCTCCAACTTCTTATTAGAAGGAGTCTGACAGAAACAGAGCAAGGATCAACAGATATAGACCATACAAAGAAGGCTTCTTACAGTGAAGTTCATGTGGTCTTCTTTTAGACGCTCAACACCATTGCCATATAACTCCTTCAAAATGCAGCGGATCCTTGTCTTCTTGCCTGCCCCAGAAGGTCCATAGACCAGAAGGTGAGGAAAATCTTGACTCTGAGCCTGTCAAATATAAATACACAACAGAACAGACCCACAATCTAATAATAGCTTAGTCTCGCTAACCCACCCTTTTCTCTCTCTCCCCTCCCCCCTCCCCCTTCTACACACACACACACACACAGCAGTTAAGTAAAGGGCCAGGCTAGCAAGTCATCCTGTACACACTGTTAGGAGAAAGGAGGTGCTAGTAATCTCTGTCAGTGGGGCAAGGATGGGGAGGACGCTGGCTCTGGGAGTGGCAGTAGCCCCCATAATTGGGGACACAATCTATTATTGCATAACTTGATACACACACATAATCTGTTCAGTCAAAAAAAGATAAAATCCTTGGAGCTCCCCAATTTGCATACACCACTCATAATACTTGCAAACTACACACTCCATGCACTGTGGGTCCTTGCACTCACCAGCCTACCGAGCCATTTTGCTTGCTCTTTGTGATAATCAAGTTTATTCAAAGTAGTAGGCCTATACCTGTCCACCCATAAGCTAGAAGTCATTACAACGGTTCAGGTTGACAATGACTCGGTCATAATACGTATACGACGAATGCACGTCTTCCCGCCAAATCCGCGTAGCTTTCACGGTAAATCACGTGCGAAGGTGGAGTTTCAATTAGGCGAAACTAAACAAAGGAGTCACTTGTCAGCGGCTGGCAAGAAGTTTTTACAACAGAGTAATCTTCTCTTTGAAACGCTACGATGGCGACTAAAAATGACCAAAAGCCTTTAATGGTGAGTGTAGCTAATATTTTTTATTGTCAGAGTATTTAAGAATGGAAACTTATTGACCAGAATCCAGATAGCCAAGAATTGCCTCCTCCTCCAGCGTACAAGCCAGTAGAGAGCGGGACGTTGGCCTCACAAGGCTGCACAAAGGATTCCCCTATGAAGCTACCTACCTATGAACAGTCAGAGAAATATTCCAGTGGTGATGTGGTAGTTGTAACAGCTGTACCAATGGAAGAGAGCGAGGATGAAGAAGACACAAGACACAGAGAATCTCCCTTATATAGAAGTGGAACACTACTGGAATTTATACTCTTTTTCTTCAGTGAGGATCACTTGATGTTTGATATTGTGTTAGAGGTCTTGTTTGTACATGCAGTGGAATAGATGTACATGTAGGGACATGTAGTGCATGCCGTGGTGACATAGATGTGTAGTGACATTAGATGTGCATGTAGAAACATGTGTAAGGTAGAGACGTGTTGTGATAGATATCCATATACTTAGCTAG
>WLWI01005895.1_pt1 | contig 10173 bp, 7 predicted proteins | sample 6701501 | NCBI WGS metagenome assembly WLWI01 (sample SAMN12718690, study PRJNA515312) | sponge metagenome | isolation source: marine sponge | host: Mycale hentscheli | place: New Zealand: South Island, Marlborough, Capsize Point | collected 2014-11-01
TGACTAATTTTTGTAATAGAAGAGACAGTATCATTATAATCTGCACTTCTCTAATCATAAGATGGAAAAGTTTTTCAACAGAAACAGGTGCTTGGAACTGCAATGAGGTCTCCAGTTTCAGTATCAGTTACTGATCTAGTAATGGAGAATATTAAAGAGAAGGAAATGTTTAGCTTTAATTCACCACGTTCATCATGTCGATGATATTTTTAAGGTATTACAGAAAAACCTAGTCCTTTCATTTCATAAGTATCTATGTACAATCGGGAAAAAAAATTAAATTTATTTGAAACAGGAGAGGATTATATACCAGCTTTCCTGTATACCATTGTTACGCTGCACTTACATGGTTTCTTCACAACCAATGTATTCAGGATAAAACACATACAGACAAATGCTTGTTATTAGATTCCCACAAACCCTGTGTCACACAAAACTGCCTTTGCCAGGATAGAACAAACAACATCTGCACTAATTCTTATGAGCATGAAAGAGTACAAGCAATTGGATTGTCCAATGTCATCAAAAAGAATTCATTTGTTCTTCCAGGATTACAATTATGTGACCAATCTTGTCAAAAAAGTGATCCCAACGCCACAGTGGTGTTACCATATGTGACAGGCTCTGGGAAAGGTATAAATTTGCTAAATATGAAGTTTTGCAGTAGAGGCAAAAATGTGAGTTTAGGTCAAATTATTGACTACTGGGCTAATTATGAATGCTGAATTCAGTTGACAAGTGGTACAAATAGCCTCTTATGATTAACTTAACAATTGAAGTATAACAGGAAATGAATGTTTTGAGATACATTTTCTTGAATAAGTGCTAAAATAACTCCACCTTCACAGCTCTGCATATAGGAGAACAAATAGTCTTAAAACCATTTATTTATTTTAGTTCACATATTTACTTTCAGTATGTTCATAATAAATGAATACGGCCACTCAGTCAGTCAGTCTGCAACATAATTGACTTATACTATAGGCTTAGCTACAATTGTTGTTGATGTTATATAGTTGTTACGATTCATAACATGTTTTGCTTTGGCTTTATTTTCATATTAGATAGCTCGAAGTAATTGAGTCGCTAGAAGCTAGCAGTAAACACAATCATAGAGTTGAATTTCATTTACATCAAAAGAGCACATTCCCTTCATATAGTCCTATTTATAGGCATTTACATCAACCTAAGTTAGCCAAGGCTACTTAAGTTATACTTAAAAAATGGCTGGAAAATGACAAAAAACATCAACAATTACAAGCATGCACGTATGTGTACAGAAAATCTTGTATATTTATGAGCCTCTGTTTCTCAAGCAAAGTGTATGTTTTGTAAGAATAACAGTATAGTATAGTTACAACTTCTGGCAGGCAAACAGTTGATAGTCAGGTACTGTCATACAAATTATTAGTAAATAAAGAGTTTACAAAAGTATCAAAAACACACAGATTTAAAAATACAAGTACAAGTTATAGCAATAACAATTTTATTCTGTTTTAACAACCAACATGTGTATAATAAAACTTAAACATACAATTCAACTTCTCATTGGAATCCCAATCAGGAAATTACAATGTCTGGTTAAGTTTACCTGTATAAATGGATAAAATACTATTATTTCACACCTACAGATTATCGAGTAAAATGGACAACAGGAAAGGAGGTAGGAACTTTAAATAGTTGGGCTCAAAGGTTAGCAAATTTTTGTCAATGACATGTATGTTTTGTAAATGAGCAAAGTCAAATCATGGTATTTAATTTAAGGTTAAATAATACAAATGTGTTTTATTGCTAGTTCTAATTGAATCATTCTGTAAATTGATTACATTTGCACATTTTTAGCTTTTATTACTGATTAATTTGTGATCTATTAATGATAAATAAATGCTTAACCTGACATTTGAAGTACATTATTTTTATACTTGAGTGCATTCTGTGTGTGTGTGTATGTATGTAAAAAATAGAGTTTATATAACTATTTCAAAACCGTATGAAAATCTTTTTTCCCTTAAAAAATAACAGCCCTGCTTTGATAGGTATGCAATATCTGGCAAGCAAACAGGTGGCTATATGCCCTCAGTGTGTATACTTGAGATGTTTATAGTAGTTTTTCTAGTAGACTTTTATAAAAAACAACAAGTGTACAAGTCAAGCATACAAGTACTTATACTTTATTTGAGAGAGTTACTCATTAAAAAAGTATATGGAACTTTGCTAACCAGCATACTAACTGTTTAAAATGATTGTCCTTATTTGTACTGTTTTTTCTTCAATTATAACAACTACATATGGACAATGTGAGTTAATACTGTCTAATATTTATGTATGTAATTTATAATAATATTATTAATATATTTAGGTGCTATCACTAGTGCTACTATACAACTAGATCCTGATTCACCTTCAGAATTAGCTGATCGTAATAACCTAGAGTTAGTTATAGAAGGAATAACTACAGGAGGTCAAGCTACATCAGTGACTTGGAGAAGGAATAATGTTATTGTTGATAGAATTACAAGACTAGCTAATGGTGCTAGATTCTATGATGGAGGAGGAGACACTATTAATGATACTGGACCGTGTGAGAGTCACATGTATAGAGTTGCTCTACAAGTGATAGGACGTCTACCTGGAACTTACACATACACTGTTAGTAATGCAAATACACCAACTCCAGTGACATCACCAGTATTCACAGTACGAGGTATAGTGAGTATTGTGTAATATCGTCAGATTAGGTATTTGAGTAACTCAAATCAATAGGTAGTAGCACAAGCACAAAATAACATCTCAAGAGTACTTGCTTAGCAATTGATGGAAGGTGGTTGGGTGTGTGTGTGTGTGTGTAGGCGGCACTGACTCCCTCAGATTTGTTGCTTATAAGGGCACAGGCAGTCACACAGCACATTGTAAATGTAATGGGTATTGATTAGCTGATACAATTTGAGAACAATAACAATAAGCTGCTTACCCCATACATTGGTATTTACAGCAGGCATTATGGCACATCAGTTGTCAGTTGTCCTGGCTTCTTAGTGATCTTCATGCAGTCTTGATGAATGTTCAGTATTTTATGTTTATGCTTATTCAACACTGACAAAGCAGACAACTTTGAACTAATGGACATAGTGGTATAATCACACCACCAGTCATAGAGACATTACACTAATTACTTAGTAGAACTGTCTACAGAGAATGGAACACACAAATATGCATTCATGTATTCAACACCTAATTAGCAAAACTATTCATCACTTTTCATTGAACCACAGACATTGCTGAGGAGATTATAGAATGAAACAGAATTATTTTGGAACAATTTAATAGAATTAAATCAATTTTGTTGTTTTACATCATCTATTTATAAACATTTAGTTTGCTCAGTCAAAAAATTTTTTTTTCTTTGAAAGTGGTTTTTATGAGAGTAACTTGGCATGTGGTACACATGGTGCCCTCCTCCCCCATCCCTTCCTCTACCCATTTTGAAGTTATTTCCATCACCTCTGGCAACATATGATGGCTATGGATTGTATTAGTTTCAGCCACACATGCTGCTCATGTTAATTTATTGTCACATTCTGCAGATTGAGTTAATGCTGGTGTCAGTGAAGTAGTTTAGGTTGTAGCATAAATTTAATGAAATAACAACCACATAGACCATGATTTATAATAACATTGCTAAGCATCAAATAATAGAGCATTTTAGGTGAAATCTTTTGTGTTTTCTCAGTGATTGATGAAAGCAAAAAACAACAACAAAAAACAAACAAACAAAAAAACCCCATCATGCACACCCTCAGTATTGATTAAAATTCGAATTGTGTTTGTGAGCGTAATTTGTTCTGGTTTTTTCGTGTGAGTACAATAACCCTCTCGTGCATGCTTGCTGAAGTAATAGTCAGAATAATTTTAATGTCAATGCTTTGTGCCAACAGAAAATAATACATTAATAAAATGAAAGCATTAAATGGTAGGAACAGTAAATTTATTATAATATATTAATTTCATATAATAGTTATTTTAATTTAGTAGCTAATACCTAAAAAAAGGGAAAAAATCATCTGAAAAGTAAACAAATAAGAGATGTCACATCATATAATTATAAAATGACTACAAACCTTTTTTGCCAAGTTATAAACAATGTAGCTAATATTTATGAAAAAATTTCATTAGAAAAATATTTTATAGTTATTTTGAGTAAAACAATAGCATAAACTCATGGTAGTATATGAATTAGTTTCAGCTAAGTTTTTTAATGTGCACTGAAACCGGAGCAAACTATGTAATGAATAAGTGACCAAATTATTGTGCTTTGTTACTATATGTGTAATGTAATCATATGGTACAGATCCAGATCCTCCTACTAATATTGTATTGAGTCAGATTAGTAATAGGAGAGTACAGGTCACCTGGACTACTCCAGCTGGCTACTCTGGAGCTACATATCATGTGTATATAAACTCTATGAATGTCAATACTGGTGGTACTGCAGTGACTGGAACTACTTACACAACTGAGACTATTACTACTTCTACTGTTACTGTTCGTGTGAGAGCTACTACTGGCACATATCTGAGTGTACCAGCTGTGTCTGAAACTCTGACTGTACGAGGTAAAACAGTACTGTCTACAGGGTTTATATTTATTGTAGTATGGGTTTTATTTAGGCTAATACAAAAATAATTTTCATGATCATTTAAAGAGTATTTAAATAGCTTAGTTGTGGAGCCTTGACACTCCTGTTAAACCGTAACATTGTCTACACATTATGTCATGACTAAATAATATTTCTGGTATCAAAACTTAAGTCTAAAATTTATCGCTTATATAAACAGACTTAGCAAGAAAATGATTGAGTGAAATAGACATAGCTATGGGCTTAAATTCAGGTATTTAATAATATGCTCCTTCTGCTAAGCACCCTATAAAATAGACATGGTTATGGGTCTACTAAGCACCCTATTAATGTGTAATTATAACACGTGACTTAAGTGTAATGATGAGCAAGTAAGTCACAAACTTATTCAGAATCTGAGTTGCTAACTTTCAAATTGTTGTTCAGGGACACTACGCTATACACTCCGGATCACACTCAAATCACATCAATTGCAGCATAGATATAGAAATTGATGATAACATGATAGTTTAAAATTAGAACAGTATATATTAGCTCCAGTGAGTGGTAGTAGCATTTGCCAGTATTCAATTGTTCCTACCCAAGCAGAACTTACTATAATAGTGGAGAAACAATTATAATGTAACAAACCGTGACAATAGGTAGTGGTTGACTACTGATTGAAATTATGCAGTAACAACTTCACTTCAAATTGAATCTATAACTCCAGTTTGTGAATTTTACAACTAGTATTAGAAATGTGGAGGCATTACATGTAAGAGATGTCACCAACAACTATTGGTGGATTAGTGAAGTAACCCCTTTGCAGATCAGTCATAATGAAGTTCATCAATATTCCAGGACAAATGAAAGAATACAATTCGTTGAGGAACTGTGGCTAAGTAATAAATCTGGAGCTGTCCTGGAGCCTTTGGGTCAGTTAAAAAGTATGCAAAATATAGTGCCTGGCTCCCAAAACAAATTTTAGGTCAGTGTCAGTGCACTTGTAAGCAAGTGATCCTGGGTTCGAACCTCGATGACAGCCGAACATGTTTTAATTTTGTATTCCTGAGCCTGTGAAAGAGTGAAAGACTAATAATACATCTCTGTAGCGGATCCAGTAGGGTTCGACTTGGTTCGTCCGAACCCCTCTTTTACATGCTGCCACACCCCCAATTACTTGTTCTTTACCCACACCTAGCTGCACTATTACCTTTAGTCGTTTCCAGTGTTATCCAGCTTGGTTCATCCTCAGGGTCTGGATTATTCTCTGTGCCTGAACCAGCCATGGTACCACCTTGTTCAACCATGTCATTGGATGGCATGAACATTGTGCCATTAATACTATTGCCGTAGTCTCTCCTGGCCCATCTTTATTGTATTCTAGTGATTTTGATGAGTTCTGTGTTGAGATTGAATTACTTTTGAAATCAACATATCAAGCTGATGTGAGATGTTTTTCTTCTTCAAAACAATATGCTATTTTGATTAATCATTTTAGACCACCAAGAGATTTTAAATTTCCTGGTGGATATCTTGATGGTTGTAGTAGAAGTTGTCAATATTCTTACTTAGTTGACAATCCTTGGTTTGTGTATAGTAAGGAGGAAGATGGGTTGTTCTGCCTGAATTGTGTTCTTTTTGCAACTAAAGAAAATTTAAATCAGTTTGTTACTGAGAAGTTTAATCACTGGACAAAAAAATCTAGTAGATTTTCTTCTCATAATTCTAAACCTTATCACAAGTTGTCTATGACTCAAGCGGAGGCTTTAAAAACTACTCATGTTGCACCTGAAAAAGCTATTGATAATCAGCTAAAGAATATTAGGACAGAGGAGATAGCAAAAAAAATAAATAATAAAGCATATCGTTTCTGCAATACATCTTTGTGGGAAACTGTATTGCTCTTTGTGGTCACAGAGATGATAAAACTAGCAATCTCTATAGCAACCAGGGAAACTTTATCGCAATACTAAACTACAGTATCCAGTGTGGTAACACTGTTCTTGCAGCTCATGAAGCTTCAAAGAATGCAATTTACTCTATTAAAACTATACAGAATGAAATAATTGAAATAATTGGTGACAACATCAGAGATAGAATATAGATGAAATTAAGGAAGCTAAATATTACTCAATTCTCTGTGATAAAGTTACTGATGTATCAAATAACAGGTTAGCATTGTCTTGAGGTTTGTAGATAATGCAAAATCCATTCGTGAAGAATTTTTGGACACTGACAATCTGGAGAAATTCTGGCTTGTAATATTAAGAATACTTTAGTGAAATATGGCTTGGAGTTTGAGAATTGCAGAGGCCAGGGTTATAATGGTGCCTCAAATATGTCAGCTAGACATGGTGTTCAAGGAATATTAAATAAAGAAAACAATAAAGAATTGTATGTTCACTGCAATTCTCACATACTTAATCTGTGCATAGTCCAAGCGTTTTGTTTACCATCCCTACAAAATATGAATGGTACTGTTACTGAGCCTTCGTTTTTCTTTAAAAATAGTCTTAAAAGACAAACCTTTTTGGAGTTAGTAGTAGACTAGCAAACTAAATCTATGAAAGTTAACGATTTATGCAGGACTCGCTACTTCTGTTCTATGAATATTAAACTACGGTACAGAACAAATGATGTGGTCTATGCATACTCAAAGATTAAAGAGAAAATGAAGAATTACTTCATTTGTGGTCAACTGGGTCATGACACTGTACAATACAGTTCAGCTGAAGACTACTTCAGAAGAACAATTGCACGCCTTTGCTTGATCACTTAATTGTGGAAATGCAGGAGCGATTTGGACAGCAATAAATACTGGCTTCCAAACTCTTGTATTTAGTTCCATCTTTTCTTAGCAAAGATTCTACACTAAATGTCTCCCATATTGTTTGTGAGAGACAATTCAACAGTGTGATGCAGAGTTATTCCCTAATATATATACTTTATTAAGAATTGCTTGTACATTACCAGTCTCCTCATATAAAAACAAGTTTAAGGAGTACCATTGGTCAGGATAGGCTATCAGCTTTAGTATTAATGAGTGTACACAAGGACTTTCAATTAGATCAGATGACATTGTAGATAAGTTCAAGGTAGCTAATAATCACAGAATTCAACTGTAGCAAATGCAATATTTTTCTTTTGAGATCATTTCTTTGTGTATTGTTTTCCGAAAGCTATTTATTTAATTTTGACACCGTAACTGTTATTACAATTACGCTATAGTTAAATCTTTAATTAGCACTATTCAAATTATTAGGTGGGCATGGTTATTACTTAAAAAAAAAAAAGGACCCCCCTTGTAAAGTCTCTAGATCCGCCACTGCATCTAATGACTATGTACTTGTTATCAGGAGTACTAATACATTACTCAACATGATTAAGTGTTAAACCATTCACTTAATATAAATTAAATGTGTGCTGTTTTTTTAATCAATTTGCAGCAGTAGAAACATCATTAGGATAGATACAGTTGTATTTTAAAGGTTTTTAATTGGTTTATAATTAGCTATGAGAAAATTAGTACAAGGTTATAATAATTATAATATATATATATATATTTATATTATTTCTGTTCCTCTTCCCTGTTTCTCTGATCTCAATGTTTTTTTTTTCTTTTTCATGCTATTGTATATTTCTAAAACATTTTTATGCTAAGATACTCCTTTTGAATGTAAAGTAATGAGAAGGATGTTAGGGTCTAGTATAATTTCATTTTGTTTCAGATGTATTTCCACCAATGATATCTTCATCAGTGACTTCTTCCTCAGCTACTCTGTCTTTCTCTCAACCTACCAATAGTTTGTCAGTAGATATGTACACAGTTATATTGACCAGTACCATTTGTAATGGAGTCCCCACTAGAACAGGACCTACAACCAGTAACTTAGTAACTATTCATAGTCTGGAGGCTGGTATTCAATATTTTGTGATTGTTACTGGTAGAAATAATTTGACTGAGTTAGAAGGCATAGGAGTTTCTACTCTGACTACAACTGAAACAGGTATCTCACTGAGAATTATTTGTGTGTGAAAGTAACTGCTCATTATTTGCAGCTCCTACTGGTAGTCCTGGAGTACCTACTGCTAGTGGAATAATGTCCACTAACATTACCCTCACATGGACAGAGATAGATTGTCTAGACTGGAATGGAGTCATCACAAGTTACATGATTCTATATGGAGAAGTAACTAATAGAAACGTAACAATCACTACTCCATCTAGTGCTACCACTCATCTAATCACTGACCTCAAGCCCTTCACTGAGTACACCGTCACTGTAGCTGGAGTCAACAGTGTTGGCACTGGACCCTTTTCTGGTTCAAGCAGGCTGATTAGAACTGATGGAAACAGTAAGTTAAATGTAAATTGGACCTGAAATTTGATAACAGTCGGCAAAATCACATATGGGATAGCCTTTAGTGGCACAAACTGATACTAGTATTAAAGTAGTAACCTATTACATACATCAAGAATGGAGGATGAATTTGATGGATTTCATTAACTCTCAGAATACATGCACATGAAGGTTTCAGAGTAATAGTCACTCATGTGCCTCCTAGAGTCAGGTATCAATGAGTTAACTTTTAAGATAGCCAATACTACGATGATTTATAATGTTCTGGAATTGAAGTTTCACATAATGAAGAAAAATGAGTTGGCATACTACTTGTACATATTAGGAGTGCAGTAGCCTAAGGTAGTTTTATCTGTGGTTTTCCCTCTCCTGCTCTCATTTTTACTCCAGCCATCCTGGTCCTGCTTTTCTTATTTTTAACTTTTAAGACAATGGATTCTACGATGATTTATAATGTTTTGGAATTGAAGTTTCACATAATGAAGGAAAATGAGAGTTGGCATACTAACTTGTGCATATTAGGAGTGCAGTAGCTTAAGGTAGTTTTATCTGTGGTTTTCCCTCTCCTGCTCTCATTTTTACTCCAGCCATCCTGGCCCTGTTTTTCTTATTCCTCTTTTCAACTCATGGATTCCCTTCTCCTCCTCTGCCTACCTCTCCTGCTCCTCAGTATCTCTGTCCTTTCTGTGTATTTTCATTCACTTCTTTGTGAAGTAGAGTTACATCAGTCAGCTTATTCTCTTCCTGCTTTTATTTTTATTGAGCCTTGCTTTCACCTGCTTCTCTGCCTCTCTTATACCCGTTATGGTTAGCTACTGTAGACAAATACTATTTCCCAACTCAGTTCAGCGACCCAGTGTTCCACTTTTATAGGATACAATAGGTTAATAAGGAACTTCAAGCTAGTCTAAGATGTTGGGTCCCAATGGATAAATGGTTTGTGTGCACATACCATATTTTAAATAGAGAGTAGCTAAATGTGAGTCTAAATTAGGTAAGTATAGTATGGTTTTGTAAAAATATTTGAGATGCTCTAATGAATAGAAAGCAACAAAAGTGGAGAGTGTTACAGATATTTCAAGTGAAATAACTGGCATAGAAGTATTTGAGCTAGAAACTCTAAAATATTCCAATAAAAACAAGATCTCTGTATTAATATGCTGCAGACTTGTACAATGTGACAAGTTATTCTAC
>WLWI01005899.1_pt1 | contig 10168 bp, 6 predicted proteins | sample 6701501 | NCBI WGS metagenome assembly WLWI01 (sample SAMN12718690, study PRJNA515312) | sponge metagenome | isolation source: marine sponge | host: Mycale hentscheli | place: New Zealand: South Island, Marlborough, Capsize Point | collected 2014-11-01
CAATGGTGTTGGTAACCTGTTTACACTGACTAGAATTCCTGGTGTCCAAGGTTATCATGTTCTGGTGAATGACTCCATTGGGAACTCCCATATCACTAGCTTTAGTCTCCACTAACTTCATGACATCCCTTGAATTTCTCTTCATTTCCTCTTCACTTTTCACCTCGTCAATGTGTGTACCCACCATTATACCTCTAGGACAGAGTGGCTTCTCATGGGAGGCTCCCTCAATACCGGCTACAAGATGGTGCAAAGCAGATCCATAAAATTTCTTATTTCTATTCTTCAATAACGTTGTTTTATTATATTTGTGAATATCAATAAGGTCCAAGAGAAGCATATTAGGGTGCTGACCTCTAGCTGTCTGCAGAATCTCACGCATTGGTTTGTTTTCACAAATATTGAAGACATTAACAAGAGAAAAAGGTCCCGTTAAAATTTTCTGCAATGCTTCTTTGTCTGTAGTAAATTGGACTGATAACTTCTGCAAGTACTGACACATTTCAATGAAATATTGTTGAACAATGGGATCATCAAAAAGTAGTGAATCGACTTCAGTGATAGCCTCCGGCTTGGGTATCTGGTGTTGACCGACAAGAAAATAGAGCAGACCTAATGCTAGCATGTCCACTGGAGGTCCATCCTTTCCTCTGAGGTCATTGAAACTTGTCCACTGGTGCTCTGGGTGGCTGAGAGTAGCATGGCTGAGTATGGCCTCATACAGATCTATTCCTGGTACAGATCCTGCTCCACCACTTCCACTGGGAACTTGAGACTTGTCAGCAGCAATACCCAATTGGCAACACAATGACCTCTTACCAGAGTCAGGCAATCCATCAACAATTAGGTAAAACATGTTAATTCTTATACACTTGGCCATAGTAAATTCTTTAAGTTCAAGTCCAGTAATTGATACTAGAAATAGAGACAATATAGCAATTCAAAGGAATAAGTGTGATAATATTTTTTGTTAATCATAATGTCTACTGCTACAAATTTTTTTTTTTATATTTGCAAATACCCTGAGGCTTATCTCTCAATTAGATACACTCACATTTTCAATTTATTCGATATCAATTTCACAAATTATAGCAACTAGCAAGTACCCTGCCACACAGTGGCACCTTGATGTACTAACTGGTGCAAATTAGGAGTGCAGTAGCATTACACTAGCAGCACACTGAAGTCAAAGTGCACTTTCCATTTAAAGGTACTGCAGTAGTAATTTTTGAAGTGCTCATATAGTCCCCTATGATTTTTCAAGCAGTAGACACTGGGTGGTTCCACTGTATACCATCGTGTAATAGCACGTGAAAAGTAGAGCAATCATTTACATTAGGTCTCATGCATAGTTGGTTGACAAAGAAAAAACAAAATTTCAAACATCCTGACTGAAAGTAGCTCAAATGATACACACTAGATATATTAGCATACCATGCACTGCAGCAATATCAAGTGTGTTACCCAGGAGAGTGTCTCATTCATTTTGCTCGCTTGCTACTTCACAACAAAATAATGACCACGTATACACTGATTAGTAGATTTGACAGACTACACAATAAAGAAAGCAGCAACAGAAGAATGATAGCACCGATTGGGTGAACTATCAGCACTAATAAACACCAGCTAGCTATAAGAACATCATTTTTCAGGCAAAAAAATTACTTTGGTGTTGTACTATCTATATCTGTAAAATTGTTCACAAAAATAATCCAGGTGGTCTAGCTAACTTCAAAAAGGAAGCCAAAAGTGTTCCAATTTTTTCCAATGCAAGTGCTGATGACAGGTACCACGTTCACATTATAGATTTGTTTTCTCCTAAAACTTTCTCCTGATGCTTGGAAAATTGACTTTTGTACTAACTATTACCAACTATCCTAACTGATACTGATAAGCCCTGATTTGTACCAATACTCATCAGAATAATTACTTTCTCTCTTGTAGTTTTCTTTGGTCATTTTCTCATTATTATCAACTGTTGCTATGAACTATTTCAGAATTTTCCCTCTAGTACATTTTCTAACAAGCACAGTTGCTGAAGCAACGGGATATAAGAATATATAAAGCTTTTTAATTCCCAAGTTTAACAAATACATAAGGGCTGAGGCAGGAAATTGTACAGAACCCATTTTGAAACTAATACTGTTCATGAATTCCAATACACAGTAATTGAAATGAATATTATTTCACAATCATCACTGTCTGCCTTTCTTACTTCCAACATATTCAGTATCTTCGTCTTTGAAGGGACAGAAGAAGGTCAAGGAAATTCAGAGCAAGTTAGCTCATTTTGATCATCAATCATTGGTGGGAGTTAGTACAATAAAAACCAGACAAAAAATAGCTACAGCCATATTAGCGCCATATTCCCAGGAAAGCTAGAAGGTAAAATAAATCGTATAACTATGCTAGTGAAAAAACTAATTCTCGCTTTTTTTGTGGGTATACAAAGTAAATAGCTGATCGTCTTATCCGGAATATGATCCTCTTCAACATCTGGAATTATCACTACCAACATCACTCTAGTAGTGCTCATAGTTGAAAACTTGTAGTTACCCTTATTTGCTATTATACAGTGACAGCTATAGCAAACAAATCCAAATCACTAGCCTCAACAGTAGTACCTTCGTAACCATATATCTCATCTACCCCTTCCCTCTCACTTTCACTGTCATAAAAGTCTTCACAGACAAGATCCATAACCTCAGTTGCTGAAAAATTCTCGCCACATTTTCGAACCAACGCCAAGTTATTTTTAGCCCAGCTACCTTAGTTACATAATAGCTATATCAATTCAAAAAAATACATATATTTTAGAACAATACATCAGCCATGCTCTGGACACCATAGCTAAGCTTTAGCATTTTTAGTTTAGGGGGAAAAAAATTTTTTCGCATTAAATCGTCCTTGAACGCCTATAGACATTTGTGCCTGCGGCTAGAGAATTTTAAATACAAATTTTACTTTTTCTACTCCAGTGTTATGCTTACATTCTTTTGCCAAATTAGTATCTGGTGTGTATATGTCACATGGCAAAACAAATATACAATGTGTGGAAGTTGTCTTTTTATTAGTGCAATTGTAAATCAATGGTGCTGAGTAGAATGAAACCAAGGTGATTATGTATGGGTGGCTATAAGAATAGGGAAGATACACCTCAATTTAATATATTACGGATTCTAAGATCACTATTGTATGCAAACTTAATGTTTCAAATCACAAAACACCCAACTGACCTTGAATTTGCTTAGCTGCTGGTATCCAGCGACATGTTCTGAGGCCATCATGAATTCTTATTCTGTATTCATAATCTCGTGTGTTGTGTGCCTTCAATTCCAATTTGGAATTTTCACCCTGACAAGTCTCTGGTTCCTCCACTAATTTCCACAAATCTTCCACATCAACATAGTCTGATAGAACTCTCTGAATAGCCACTTTGTATGACTTATTTGCTGAGAAAGAAGCTGCTAAGCTGTAAGTGAATTGTGCCGTATTTGATGAAGTTATAATGACTTGAACATTACTGGGAACTATAGATTCTGAAATGTAAAAGTGTAATACTAAAAGGGAGTTTATTAAAATATTATCAGTGAAATACTAAGGGACTTGTCTGAATGCATTTTCCCAATAGACAGCTTAGTAACATTTGGGATAATCATCATTATTTCAAGCTTCTAATAATCTCTGGTCAATATTTTTGGTACGAAGCACTGCTGTAGAATATGTAATGGAAACCATCTTGTGATTTTAAGAAAGCACCTTGTAAAAACCTATCTTTCAATTTGTAAGTGCCAATAATACAATCTACATATCTAAATAATAATTTTCATGTGTCAATTATTATTAGTTCACAGTGGCAAGGGATAACATTGTATGTCCAGGATTATGTGTAAGCAGTGGCAGCGGAACTGGCTCGGCAGACCCGGCTAGTGCCGGACTAATAATTTCCAGGACAACTAATACACATGCACATAAAATTATACCAGCTAGCACATTAACGATTATACCTTACCCAGTTCGTTACTAAAACTTGAGTATGGCTTCATCAACATTGTGTTCTGTGTCAATTCCAGTGGAACCTTTTTTACCGGAATATCAGCCCGCTAAATAATTTCTGTTCCCCAAGAATAAATTCGGCAAACAAGATAGGTAAAAAAAAAATCGTGGGCTGTCTGGACTAGCTAGTATTTAGTTAGAGGTGCAGCATGTTTTCCAATTTTTCTTCAGTTGAGTATAATGTCTATATATCTTCTTGTTGTTTTAATGTTCATTGTACAAGCTTTAGAGCAGAGTGGTGTGATAAATGGAATTGGTTGCACCATAATGTGGAGTTAGATGTAGCATATTGTCATATATGCATGAAGGCCTCCAAAGAAGGGAAATTGTTAACTGGCAGTAAGTGTGAACCTGTTTTTATAAGTAAAGGATATTGGAAAGAGGCTACTTCAGCTTTTGGTAAGCACCCAGCCAGTCAGTGTCATAAGGAAGCTACTGAAGCACTAGTTGCTCTTCCAAAGCAGATCCAAGGAAGTATTGGAGAACTGCTTAGCACTGAGCACAAGAAACAACAAGCAGTCAATCGAAAAATGTTTCTTGTTCTACTTCAAAATATCTGTTTCTTGGCTCGGCAAGGTTTGGCTTTTAGGAGTCATGATGACGTATCAAGCAATTTCCATCAGCTCTTATTACTTCGTAGTGAAGACAATCCTGAATTAACTGATTGGATTTTAAAGAAGAAATGCAAATATACTAGCCATGAAATACAAAATGAATGTCTTCAAATTTTGGCCATGCATATGCTCATAGATTGACTCAAGCTATTCGTACTGCAGCTTGTTTTACAGTTATGGCATATGAGTGCACTGATATTTCGAAGAAGGAGAAGTTCACAATTTGTATTAGATGGGTAGGGGATGATCTAGTGGATCATGAATATTTCATTGGTCCGTAACAGGTAGACAGCATAAAGGCTGATGTCTTACTCATGCAATCAAGGACACATTGTTGCGAATGAATATTAGCTAGTTGTCGTGGCCAGTGCTATGATGGTGCTTCAACTATGAGTGGTAGCAAGAGCGGTGTAGTGGCTAGACTATGCTCAGAAGAAAAACGTGCTTGTATTCAGGATCGATTCAGTCAGCTTGGTTACAAACTAAATCACACTCTTGAAGAACTACTTGTTCATGCTAGCAATGAAGATCACTCAGAGCAACTTTGTGAAGTTTTATGGGAGTGATTTTGAAGAGGGTGAACTTTGAATTCAGCTGCAAATATTTGGTTCCTGCTTTACTAATTTGAGCAATTTTCTAAGAAAGTAATCTTAAAAGAATCTCTTCAATTTCTTCAAAATCTGTCAATTTCACAACGTAGTTTTTATAAACAGGTGTGCTGGCTGGCTCCATTAATACTAGTCTTACCAGCAACTAATGCTGCAAGTGAGCAGTTTTTTTCTGACATGAAAAGAATCAAAACATATTAATGTAGTACGATGAAGCAGGATTGCCTTAACCATCTTATGATTTTGAACATATACAAAGAATTAGCCAATGAACTTGACCTTTTTGCAGTGGCAAATGAATTCGTTAGTGGTAGTGACCACAGAAAGAATTTTTTTGGATCATTTTAAACTTTACACTTTTGTTGTTAATATTTTCCAATGTATATTATATTATGCTATAAAAATACATTGTATGCTTGTGGTGTTACACACCTCATAATCTGAACATTATTAAATATTGCATGTATTCCCTATCTTTCTTTATTTCCTGTAATTTAGTTCATTTCCTGTACCTTAGGTTATTCCCGCCATTTCATTAATTTTTATGCGTGCGCATACACCTGTGCATCATCTAGAATATAGTCGAACTTGCTACGTAGCCTCGCTACTCACTACGCATGCGTCAAACCTATTCATATTCTCTTGTATCATACAATTTTCTCAGTTCTGACCTCGTGCATAGTTTTGTCAAGACCATTACCAAATTATAACGTAACTATAGGGGTGCTCCTAGATAGGCCTGAGAATCTTGAACGGACTTGGGAAGCTCTTTGACGCTTGTGAACCTTTACCGGTTTGTCTACGTGCTGGTCAGAATTCTGGTGGCAGCCTACCTGTTCTCCGTCCCACCACAATGCTGTTTAGAAATACCTTAAATGCTGTAAGATAAAATTGCTACCAGGTAAGAAAGTAAAAAATTCAGAAGTATTAACTAGCCCAACCAATAAAAAATTGCTTCCTCCACCACTGGTAAGAATGTCATTATAAACTTTGTTGACACCTAACCAGCAACCATAGGCACTACATTCAGTTTAGAGCATTGACTAAGGCAATTTAATAAGCCTTATGAAATAAGATGGTGAAAAGTTAATGTGAATCAGTGTTTCTTTTTTTAATTTAAGCACTTATTGTTATAAAACTTAAAGCTTCTTTTGGAATAGCATCAAAACGTTCAGAGATCCCAGAATTTGTAGCTGAACTGGCACAAAACCAAACCTTCTAGCATAATATTGGTCATGTTGTGTTTCTTAAAGCACCAAGTACACAAGGCTTCCAAAAAGAGAGACTGGAATGCTTAGGAAACATTTCTTATGATAAATGTCCTTGGTGCCGGCAAAAATAGAATGGCTTTCTGTTTTTGTCAACCAGAGAATGTACACCTTCATGAGTTTCAAACGCTTGAGAATAAGAACACATGACAGATGAGATTGGAATTTTATAACTAGAATGGGAGGTGTAATCTCATGAACTCAGCAACATGGGCAGAAAGCTGAAGAATATTCAGAAAATTTGAAAACAAAAGTAAGATCACTTGTGAAGCTTGTACACACACATGAAAATAGTGTAGGAGATGTTACATTTTGCACCAACACTATGACAAAGAATGCATCAACTTGAAGTTGAGTCAGAGGCTAACAGAATCCAATAGAAAGAGAAAAGTTTACTACAATGTTTCCAGGCATAAAAGTTAAAAAGCAACAACGTGCACCTGGTCAAAATAGTAAAGAAGTTAGGCATAGATATGTGAATGCAGAAGAAATTGTATTCATTTTATTTTTTGACGTTCAAAATGTATATTTACACACCTCAGATAATAACAAGTTGAAAGAAATCTGAGATAAAGGTGATATCAGTATTTACTTAGCAGTCATCTTAAACCCTAAGATAGATATTATTACATCATCAGAGGAGATGATTCCTACCAAATATGCTATCAGAAACTTTGTAACATAATTGATACTTTTGTCCAAAGAAAGCATATCCAATTGAAGTTGCCTAATAAAACAAGTGAAACTGCCTTTAATTGGTAAACAGGCACAGTAAAGCAACACACTATCAGGAACGTAGCCAATTATTGGTGAGCAAGAGAAGTGAGTGAGATTCTACCAAAGTAATGGAAATGAGAATCGGAGATAATTGTTTGTTGACGAGCGAAGTGAGCAAGACAATTGAAAATCAGCTCTATGTTTGATATGTATGGATTGTACGTATGCCCCTTTATGCATGAGCAGTTCCCTCTATCTCTTAAAAAAAAGTTTATTTGGGTTACCCATAGTTTGTTTGTTGTTGTTCTTGTGATAATACAGCAGTAAGCAAGTTTGTTTTTTTTAAGTAAGGCCAAAAAATGTATGATAGTGCCTTGAAATACTAAAGGTATTTTTTTAAGTTCAAAACCTTCTGGCTAATAGTTACTTATTGACAGATCTCTACCAAACAAAAAAAACTCAAACATTTCTTAGTAGCAGAGTGCTCTTTTGTCAAGCTACTGGTCATTTGGACAGTCAGAATGGCTTCAATTATTTTTGTTACTAAAAATGATCTTTTTTTTGAGATTAGAAGGTACTTTTGTATTGTTAGCTAAAATTAATGGTCATCGGCTGTATACATATTCATACAGATGGATACATGTATAAAACAAATGTTTTCAAGAGCTACTGGTACTTCACTTAAGAACAGCTAAAGTTGTATTGCAGAAACTATCATTACTCTTGAAAATAGCAGTAAGAGAGAGTATTGTATATAGTTAGCTGAAATGAATTGCTAATGGCTATTTATTTGTATTAAATAAATATATTTTTGTCTTACTAGCAGTGATTCAGTCTCAAGAAATAATTGAACTATTATCATATTTAAATTTTTAATCCAGTAGTAGCTTAAAATTACAACTACAGGCTAACTTGCCATTTGTGCACAAGCACATCACTAGTTTATATATGTGTGTGGACATACATATGCCATTTTGTACTTTTATCCTAGGGTTTTTGTGTGCATTTGAAGGTTGACCCTGTCCCGTACTCCACTAAACATAATCCGTTACTATCGATCTTTACCTATATCATCCTATAGGAAAATTAATTGTTCACCCCTTTGAATGAGGTAGTCTTTCATGTATCTGGGTTTTTGTGAACTAAGTTCGATTTTGAAAACTTAACCAGAGTTCTTTTTCTTTATTCAAATTAGTGGCAGTAGTAAGTTATCTCGGTCAATATGGTGTTTAACATAGTTTACACCCTGTAGTATAATTTTCATTTGAAAATCCATTGTCCAATGGTCAAGTTACCAAGGTAAGTCTTGTGTTCTTATGTCCAGTGAATTAGTGTGTGTAAAAGTGTAGTCTGTTTTAGGTACCACTCATGCTTATTAATGTTTTTTAAGTCGAACGATTGCGACAAGTGGCTACTATAATTTTTACCAAACTTAATTTATTAAATTCCACCGCTTTATTTTTTGACAGATAAGTGCTTGCAATGTTGATTGTCAAGAGTCACTAGTAATTAAGATAGTCACAATGGTTCAAAATACATACTAAGGAAGCCACCACTACTTAGGATAACTGAAGTTAGCTACCAATTACAACAACAAAAACTCAGGCTATTTTTTTGTAGCTGAGTGTTCTGGTAATTCAGATAGTCCAGTTACCACTACTTGGGAATTTGAGGTATGAATTAGTTTGGTAAAATTAATTAATGATCAACTGCTATAAACTGTGCTTTTCAAAACTTTATTTTCAGAATATTATTTTCAGATAAAATAAATCATCACATAACAACACTGTACTTTTAGGTAACCCATCTAGGTAGGCTCACTCACCATATTGTGCTCAAGCACACCACTTGTCTATTCATTAGTATACTAGTGATGTGCTTGAGCACAAATGGCAAGTGAATCTATAACTACACTATTGTTAAATGATTGATTTTAACTTCTAACACACGAGCTACTCAAAAAGGTCGAGTTTTTAAATTATGTACACACGATAAGGGCATGCAATGCCGCCATAGTAACTATGGCTGCAACTGTTTGAATTGGAAAAAACAACAACAACAAAATCATAAAACAAGTCACGTTATTCAAGCCTTTTCTTTGTTACATTCTTTAGTTCAGTAGTAGCTCTAGCGCACAATTCTTTCAAACAACTGGACATACCTACACAAGACTTACTTTTGCGGTTAGTCTAATGGCCAATGAATTTTTAAGCAAATACTGTTGCTAGGGCTTATAACTAGGACAAATAGCGCATTAATTTACCACTGCAACTAACTCGAATAGAAATGGAACTCCGGCAAGTTTTTGAGTTAAATTGCACCTGCAAAAGATTCAAATTGGTAAACAATTCAATTTCTAGGATGATGTGGGTAATGATCGATAAACCAGAGGATTCAGTTTAGTGAAGTTTGGGACAGGGTCAACCATCGAACTTACACAAAACTGCCAGGGTCAAAGTACAAAAATGACATACGTATGTCCAAACAAATATATAAACTAGTGGTGTGCTTGAGCACAAATGGCGAGCGAGCCTTAAACTACACTATTGTTAAATGATTGATTTTAACAACTAACACTCAAGCTACTATGAGTTTTTAAATTTAGTTAATGCGGTAAAAGGGTTTCAATTCCATAGTAACTGCTCCCCGCAACTGTTTGAATTGAAAAAGAAGCAACAAAATCAAGTCACGTTATTTAAAATTTTCTTTGCGATATTCTTAATAGTAGTTGTAATGCACAATACTTTCACACAACTGAACATACCTACGCAAGACTTGCCTTCGTAGTTCGTCTAGTGGACAATGAATTTTCAAGTAAATGCTGTTGAGTAGGCTTATATAACTGTGACAAATAGCGTATTAACTTACCACCGCCACTAACTCGAATAGAAATGGAGCTCCCATA
>WLWI01005900.1_pt1 | contig 10164 bp, 6 predicted proteins | sample 6701501 | NCBI WGS metagenome assembly WLWI01 (sample SAMN12718690, study PRJNA515312) | sponge metagenome | isolation source: marine sponge | host: Mycale hentscheli | place: New Zealand: South Island, Marlborough, Capsize Point | collected 2014-11-01
CAAAAACGCGAGGGTCAAAGTACAAAATGACATACGTACGTCCAAACATATATACAAACAAACATCCCCGATTTTCAATTGTGTTACCCCTGTAAGTGTCTCGCTCGCTACGCTCGCTCGCCAATAAATAAACAAACATCCCCGATTTTCAATTGTGTTACCCCTGTAAGTGTCTCGTTCGCTACGCTCGCTCGCCAAAAACTGAACTCCTACACAGAATTATTGTCAGTATACATTTTCATATACACTTTAATACTCTCCAAAATATATTATTTATGCCCATGCACATGTCCACACGCATACTTTCTACAAATTAAATATTATGCATATGCACCCTCCTTCTCATACTAAATAATTACAAACAACCTAGCTAAAATACAGTTGCACTGAAAATATTACACACTAAAAACTGAACTCCTACACAGAATTATTGATGTCAGTATACACTTTAATACTCTTAAATATATTATTTATACCCATGCACATGCCCACACGCATAATTTCTACAAATTAAATATTATGCATATGCACCCTCCTTCTCATACTAAACAATTACAAACAACCTAGCTAAAATACAGTTGCACTGAAAATATTTTTCTATGTGTTTTGCTCTGAGTGTGTAACAAGCAAACAAGACTGTATCCCTGAGTTGTGCTGTTTATGAGGCCAATGGAGCTGTTGATCATTATTGCTACAGATGGATAGGAACAAGTAGAATGGAGGGGGTGGGGGAGCGGGGCAATTAATTCAAAATTGGAGTGTGTATTATGCATGCATGTTTAAAAATGGTATTTGTTGGGTGTAGAAAAGTGTGTGTATTTAGTGTCTGTTTGTGTGCGTGTATGTGTGTGTGTTAAGCCTGCCTTACAGTATAAATAATATAATTACACGTTAAAAAATGGGCGGAAATAAAACACAAGAATGTCAATGAATATATACAATACAGATAAACATTGAACTACCAGACAAGATGACACCACGAAACTTCCACGATAACTACACACGTATTTTGCATCTCCTATTGACGAATACTCGGAATCAGAAATCACTTCAACACAATAATCACTAAAGACCTTGCATACAACCTCTAAAAACTTGCTCATGATCAATAGAGATCTTAACAGAACCTCTTATTCCCCCAAAATATTTTATGACGCCATAAAAACACTAAAAATTGCACTCCTACACAGAATTATTAATACCAGTATACACTTTAATATTCCAAATTCTATTTTTTATACCCATGCACATGCCCACACACACTTTCTACAAATTTAAATATTATGTACATGCACACCCTCCTTCTCGTCATGCACATAATTGAAAAAACATTCTAGAACATTCTACATACACATGGTTGCCTACTGGGCACGGGCCTAAACAATTGCACACAACCTAGCTAAAATACAGTTGCAATGAAAATATTTTCTATGTGTCCCTGAGTTGTGTTGTTTATGAGGCCAATGGAGCTGTTGATCATTATTGCTACAGATGGATAGGAACAAGTAGAATGGAGGGGGTGGGGGGGAGGGGGGCAATTAATTCAAAATTGGAGTGTGTATTATGCATGCATGTTTATAAATGGTATTTGTTGGGTGTAGGAAAGTGTGTGTATTTAGTGTCTGTTTGTGTGTGTGTATGTGTGTGTGTATGTTTGTGTGTGTATGTGTGTGTGTGTGTACAACATGAATTTAAAATAAACCTTAGAGGTGCATGCAATATTTTCGTTTATACACTGTATATGCAATATAGCTTTCAGTCCATATGATAAATCATGTCCGTCAATGAATGGTCAATCCTTTCACCCTTTACCAAAAAATGTTTTGTAATAATATTTCTTCTGCAAGTGGCTGTGTTCCGTCTATATGATACTAATTCCTATCCAGCATATTTTCCTGTTTTTAATAAAACTTGAGATAATAATCCATCTCTACCTGCTCGCCCAGTCTCATGAACATGCTATTCAATTGAATTTTGCTCCATAATGAATAACTTCTGAAACTGTTGACAACAAATACATTCACATACATACATGTTCTTTTCCAATGAAAAGAGAAAATACAAATAAATGAAAAAATACCAAAAAACAAAAGTACAATCATTGAGAAGTCCAAGTGTCTTGTTAAGAGTTGGGTGGTCTTGTCAGAACAGAGACTGGTAAGGCCAAATCCGCAAACTTCTTAATGCAGTGGCTTTCTATGGCAGTGCAGCAAAGGAACGGGATCTCAGTGGTGGGTAGCACAAGCTCTTCTCTTTTAGTTCATCATTTATTATTATTATTATTATTATTATTATTATTATTATTATTGTTGTCATTATTATTATTATTATTATTATTACTATTATAATTATTATTATTATATTATTATTATATTATTATTGTTGTTATTGTTGATGTTAATGATGATGATAATAATGATAATAAAAATTATTATTGCTATTATTATAATAATTTGTAATTGTTATTTATATAGTTATTTATTATTATTATTATTATTATTTGTACCTCATTCATTTCTTTATTTGTTATTATTATATTTCTTAACATCATTCATTCATACTATCAAACATCTTATTAAAAAATATACGTTCAACTCTTCAAAAAAAAAAATAATAATAATATTATAATGAAAACAGAAATAATAATTAAAGGCCAAACAAACAAGCAAAAGAGCTTTTCATCACTTCTGCAGAACTCACCCAAAAAAAAAAGTCACCCAAAAAATAGTCACAAGTAGTTTACACAAACAAATAGATAGGATTTTAATAGATAATAATTTTTAACCCTCAATGAAAATTGTGTTTTATTAACGGATTTTGTTACTATTTTAAACTCCACACTACCTGCAACAATTGTTACAAGAACCAGTAAAAAAACAAACAATGGTAGGGTGGTCCCAAGCTTCAAACACCTGGTAATTGTAACAGCAAAGGTTGGTGGGTTCTGCTATGTAAGAATAACAATCACCATGACAACTTTCCATTATGCGGAAGTATACAGAATATTACCGGACTGCGCGGGGGATGCCGCTAATGTTATTCATGTCCTTTCTATCACGTGTCGTTTAGAACTAGAGGGACGTCCATTTAGAACCAGGACGTGATCTCTCGGTAAGAGTGCTGGGTCTTCTTGCTGGTCTGTGCTGTGGTCTTGAATAACGTTTGTGCGGTACCTGGCAGGCTGTAGTAGTTCTCTATACTCTTGCGGTACTCCACGAACCTCACTGCTTTATAAAAGAGCGTTTGTGGCTTTGACCTCTGCTTATTTAAACTGTTGTATAGTCGAGTAGTAATATCTACTACAGGTTTGTCACTACTTGAAGGAGCACTGCTGTGAATCTTCTCCGTTGATCACATAATCAAATCTCTTCAAGTTGAATTACAAGTACCCTCAATTTCAAACACTATTTATTATATTATATATATATATATATATTATTATATATATTTTTTTTTAAGCAGCTAATTTGTGGACAGCATTAATCTCACTCATTAATCCTGCCAGACAGTATAAATATAATTACACGTTAAAAAATGGGTGGAAATGCAACACAAGAATTGAATACGTACAATGCAGATAAACATTGAACTACCAGACGAGATGACACCACGAAACTTCCATGACAACTACACGCTTATTTTGCACACTCCTATTGACGAATACTCGGAATCTGAAATGACTTCAACACAACCACTAAAGACCTAGCACACAACCTCTAAAAACTTGCTCATGATGAATAAAAATCTGAACAGAACCTCTTTATTAATACCTGTATACACTTTCACATACACTCTAATACTCCGAAATCTATTTTTTATACCCATGCACAAGCCCACACACACTTTTTACAAATTTAAATATTATGTACATGCACACCCTCCTTCTCATCATGCACATAACTGAAAGAACATTCTAGAACATTCTACATACTGTACACATGGTTGCCTACTGGGCACGGGCCTAAACAATTGCACACAACCTAGCTAAAATACAGTTGCAATGAAAATATTTTTCTATGTGTCCATGAGTTGTGTTGCTTATGAGGCCTATGCAGCTATTGAACACTCCATTGGTGGAGATGTTGAAGTACTTCTTCACTATTGTTCCTGGCATTTCAGTGTTCTTGAGCAACAGACTTTGCCAGACCCCCTTAAAAATGCTTTTGGCAAACACCATCAACGTTAATGAAAACCCCAAGTTGCTGAATTTTCCAAGAACTCTGAAGCCCTTGGAATTGTGAACTCCACCTGTGCCAGTGTTAGAAGCAATTGTCGTGGAACTGCGAAGAAAACCGATTATATAGAAATAGATAACACACCCATTACCAAACATTAGCAGAGGTGAAGTCAATCTGCATTGGGAAATAGTCCATGTTTTTTTGAAATTTTGGCATGATTCACTCTCACCTTTGTTGTGTGTAAGCTTCAGTACCTTTCAATATATGTAATTCACCTCCTAGGAGGTTGGTATGAAACATGTTCACCAAAAACTGAGCAATTTGATTGGACAGTTTGAATGTACCATGGTACAAGTGTGTGTTATTCCTGCCAGACAGTATAAATATAATTACACGTTAAAAAATGGGCGGAAATAAAACACAAGAATGTCAATGAATATGTACAATACAGATAAACATTGAACTACCAGACGATGACACCACGAAACTTCCACGATAACTACATGCTTATTTTATAACTGTTATTCATCATATAGTTATTTATTATTTGCAGAACTCACCCAAAAAAAATAGTCACCCAAAAAATAGTTACGAGTAGTTTATACAAACAAATAGATAGGATTTTGACCTTCAACGGTGGTCCCAAGCTTCAAACACCTGATAATTGTAAGAGCAAAGTATGGTATAAAGGGTTCTGCTACGTAAGAATAACAATCACCATGACAACTTTCCATTATGCGGAAGTATACGGAATATTACCGGACTGCGTGGGGATGCCGTTAATATTATTCATGTCCTTTCTATCACGTGTCATTTAGAACTAGGGACGTGACCCGGGACGTGACCTCTCGGTAAGAGTGCTGGGTCTTCTTGCTGGTCTGTGCTGTGGTATTGAAGAATGTTTGTGCAGTACCTGACAGGCTGTGGTAGTTCTCTACTCTTGCGGTACTCCATGAACCTCACTGCTTTATAAAAGAGCGTTTGCTGTTTTGACCTCTGCCTATTTAAACCCATTGTATAGTCGAGTAGTAATATCTACTACAGGTTTGTCACTACTTGAAGGAGCACTGTTGTGAATCTCCGTTGATCACATAATCAAATCTCTTCAAGTTGAATTACAAGTACCCTCAATTTCAAACACTATTATATATATATAATAATATATATATAATATTATAATTATATATTTTTATTTTTTTTATATTTTTTGGTAAGCAGCTAATTTGTGGACAGTATTAATCTCACTCGTTAACAATAGCTAGAGTTTACACTAATATTGAGATTAGTATGTGAATAACAGTTGCATATCAAATAGTTAGTGTAGTCACAACTAGTACATTTAGAGCAGATACTATTCAGTAACATGTGTGGTATTTAACATGTACATGTTGCTTGCGTGTTTATTTGTGTGTTTGTAGAAATCACCCACTAAAGATTGGTCTCGGAAGTACTACACATTCTCAGACAACCCTCTGCCCACACACTTGATTGCTGAATATGGCCGTAAAAATTTAAAGGTACATGTGTAAACTGCTAATAGCTCACCGCTTAAGTCTCTCGTTTTAAACTGTTGCACTATTACACTCTAATTTAATTGGGTGTGACAGCTTAATGTAACACTGGCTCAAGAAAGCTAGAAGTAATAATATGAGTTGCAGGATATGAAATTGCCGATATTTCGATGACCGATATTTGCTCGAATATATCTGCAGACACCAATACTGGTGTGATAGTTTGAGGAGAGGAATGCAAGTGTTGTTAACGAGAAGAGACAAACCACAACTACTTAAACAAGGGAAACCCCCTGCCACCAGTAGCTAGAAAGCCAGCTCTGGGAGTTGCAAATGGCTCAGGTCTATAGAATATTGTAGAAAATCTGCTAGTTTATATAATCGCGCATTTTTACTTCAGTGAGCCAATTTGTCCCAATATTTGGATGAATTAGTTCTGACGGTTAACGACTATTTGAAAATATTTATTCATATTTAATTGTATTTGCTACATGTACATTGATAGGGTAGCGGCTAAGATACTGCCAATACCAATACAATTACACATATGTGACCATCTACAGGAAAACCGGGCACAACGCGACGTGCGTAAATATCGAGAAAAGATCGATCGATTTCTTAAAAATGTATTGTTTCAAGCCGACGGAAGGGAACGGTTAGGTCTATTATAGTGGGAACAACTTAAGCTACGACGATAAAACTTGGAGAGCTCAATATCTGGACGCCGACAACTCTGTAAGTGCAAAAAAAATTTTTTCGAAGGGTGCCGCGTTGTGCCCGGTTTTCCTGTAGACGGTCACATATGACCTCACCAAGTTCTTCTCAGGCAGCTCACTCACCACACTGCTAATATAGTATACCGCTAGTGTAAGTCTATTACAGTAGGACCTTTGATTCATTGACTAAAGTGATTGTAGTGACAATACTTACCTAAACATTAGGAAATATGGCCAGCTTGTAAAGCTGAGATTCCGCAACTTTGAAGTTCATAAATCTAAGGCTCTACTATACACAAATACACTGCACACAAACCAACATAAGAATCCTTAAACACATACAAACACACATGCATACCTGCATTCACATAAGGATACATGTACTCCTACATAACTGCACATACCAATATTATGCACACATAAACCTAGCTTAGCAATGTTCACTTATTGTATAGTTGTTTTTCTTCGACCTGTCAAAAACGAGAATTAATATTATGCATGAATATACACGGACACAATAAAGACTATAATAAAAAGAAAAAAAAAGATGATTATAATAATATGAGCATCTTTTTTACCAATACCATTATGTACTTCACCCTTCAATCTCATGCACACTACGACTTGATGATGGAATCTTCTTTGCAGTTGTAGTAAGCTTGGCACACTCAAAGTCACACATTTCTAATCACTTGCCAGCTAACGGACAGACTGAAAAAAGTAACACAAAGTCATTCAAACAATAGCGAAAAATTGTAAAAGGAGTCTGAGAGAAATTAAATCCTCCTCATATTATTTCCTTCCCCCACCCACCCACCCACACACACACGCACACACTCACACACACCAATTGAAAGTGACACACTAATATACTAGGACGTGCTCAAATAGTGCAGTGTATGGCGAGCTAGTTACTTATTGTGTGAGACTGTCTTTATTTAAGCTTGCATTAAATTTCTAATGCTCTAATTGGTAGCAATTTGAATGCTTCAGAATGCACAAATTTGCAAACTATGTATTCTAAACAGGGAGAGGCTACTTCCAAGGCAGAAATTTACATATACAATACTGTAATCCTGTCTGACCCTAGCCCTTTGACAGGTGTAATATATAAAATACGTATACGACGCTATAACTAAAGCTACTTCATTCTAAATAATATTCCTTCATAATTTTGATTCCTTGCGTGCAATATTTTGAAACTAAATACTCTTCTCCCTCTTCTAGTCTTGGCCACACCTACTTGCCTCTCTTCCCCCCTCCCTCGACAAAAAGCCTGAAATAAACCCTGTAGTGGGTATGTCCATAATATCTCACCCTGACAGTTCAACTTAGAGAAAAGTGATTTAATTAGTATTTAATTAAGTGACTTAATTAGTATTTACACCATTCATACATGTACAATGATAAAACCAATACACAATATTGTTGAAATATATACTCCAGGTAGAAATTGTCCTCTCAGAACCAAGACACTAGTTAAGCAATTTAGTTTTCCACACTTACAAATAGTATTTCCCACAGTATCTTTACTTATGTCAGGATACATTCCAGTGAATTTAGCTTAGCTATTCCAGGCGTCACCACTCTCATTACCATGGTAATAAGACTCTATTTGTGGTACTGGAGCTCTGGTAGTCCAGCGTTTATTCCTTCAACTGTGATAATCCTGTGAGAGGGAAAGAGTATGCACGGCATAATGACTTAGCATGGTTATTAGATTGTTAGCACAAAGTTGTCTGTTCCAGCCACTCACACGCGCCGCTTCACCGATTAATTGTTCGGTAAAGGGTATAGTCCAATAAAAGCGAACTAGATATAAGTTAAAATAATGAGCTAATAAAAGTTACGAAGTCTCAAGTCAAGAAGGGAAATTCTTATTTAAACTCTTATTTAATGATAAAGGTTAGTTGTTAACTTCTATTTATTTAATTTATTTTTATGAAATTTACCAAAATAGTGTGAGCTTTCTATGCTAGAAATTTTCATTAATTCTAATTTACTCCCATGGATTTATGATAGCATAGTATAAACGATGTCAAAAGAATATTAGCATAGGAATTAAAATAATCAAATTACAACACAATATGTATGGTAGTGGTCTACAATAGACGCATTAGTGACATTCGCCGGACGACGAAAAGTATGCGTGGTCAACTATTGCGACTGTAGTTATGAGATCTTCCTGGGCGGTGGCCAGTAACTTGAAGATGAAAGGGTGAGATCTAGTCAATGGGTATAATGAGGTCCTCTGACGTTGTTACTTGGGAGCAATATCTGCAACAGTAAGTCCAGTACACTGATTATAGTCGACAATTGAGGGCGCTTAAGCTAAATGACTCTGATATCTATTAGCCTACTTGGATACAGATGCATCTTTGATGTGTAAGAAATACTGCACATCTTCCTCAGACTCGTCTGTGCTGTCATTTACCTTTTGGGCAGTGGAACAATCAGGGTAGTTGTTGTTTTTTAATTGTGGTTGAAATCTGATTTTCCTGTCAGTTGTTTCTCTCCCAACTCAAAATAGTTGTGAATTGATGTAAATTCCTGGTGTTACTAAGTGGTATATATTACTGTGATCATAGTTTTAGTCATAGTTCACTGCTGACTACAATTTTTTCATTGAAGTTAACCTAAACAGCTCTATCATGTTAGGAATTTACCAGTGTCATATCACATGAAACATTGCTGTCAGATGGAATGTTATTATTTGGCATTTACTTACTATTACCATCATATTTAGTATACTCTAACCTCTCTTATATGGTGTTTTAAGTATAGATACCTAACTCTTCCAAACCACAATTGACATCAGAAAGTAGCACTCTCTATGTACGCTTGACCACCCCCTTACCATAGGCACAATACAAAACATAACCCAGAATATTGCCATGTATATACAACAACTACACTGTTAAGAATGGGGGTGTTCAGATAACTTAGTTTTGGTGTTAAATAGGAGGCGCTGCCTGGACGCCCCAGTTTAAAGCCTAATATTGTCTCCAAAGTTAATCAGAACTAATAGATATTTGGAAGGAAGAAACTAATGGATATAAGCTATTATTATATAAGTTCAACTGGTAAAATATGCATTGGTGTAGAAGTTATAAGGGCTTAAAGTGGGGTGTCCAGACAGCGCCTCCTAGTAAACACCTCGAGAGGTGTTATTTAAGCATCCCATTTTAACATTGTATCGATAACAAATACAGGGATTGTTTTTGAGACTCTAATGAAGCTCCATACCAAATTTTGAAGCCAGAATTAAAATTAACAAAATTGCGAAGAAAAAAAAAAAAAAAAAAAGAAAGATTTTCTCCATTTTCTCTATTGTCATGTTCATCTTTTTTTCTTCATCTATTTGAACACAGTTATACATGGTAAATGGTAATGGTAAGCATTAATATTCTTACCTGAACTGGAGGTGTTATTGATCAATCTTTACCAGTTGAATTTAGAGGGTTTGGTAAAAAATCGTTAAAATCAAAAGCCCAAGTACTGCAACTTGTGATTGTTCTAGGTTGCAAGCAGTTTGTCATGGAAGACTACATTCATACTCAGCAAAGCTAAGAAAAAGCTTGGTAACTAGTAAAGCAAAATCTGAAGTTGCTAGAAAAAGTACAGAAATGAGAATGTGACAGTTAGCATAAGCAATCACTCAACCAGTGACTGATTCTACATCCTGAATCACTGCCTCCTTTAACTAATTGTCAACTTGTACAGAATAATTGTTTTTGTTCTAAACAATAGTATGTTAAT
>WLWI01005901.1_pt1 | contig 10162 bp, 9 predicted proteins | sample 6701501 | NCBI WGS metagenome assembly WLWI01 (sample SAMN12718690, study PRJNA515312) | sponge metagenome | isolation source: marine sponge | host: Mycale hentscheli | place: New Zealand: South Island, Marlborough, Capsize Point | collected 2014-11-01
ACTTTTCTATTGGTAACCAGGGAGCCCAGCACAACTTCGGTCGGTTCAGGTTGAGGTGAGAACTAACTAAAGTCAAGGGGCGAACCCTGTAATAGCCAGAAGCAATAAACGAGGGTAATAGCGAGGGTAATAGCGAGGGACATAGCAGACGCATTAGCAAAGCCATTGCGAAACCTCGTGACCCAGAAGTTGGCTACTTTTCGTTCAGGATGGATGTTCACGACTTTTGCAGAGACTCTCCAATTACTGGTCACGCTTATTCCTGATTTTGTAATCCCCGGTCTGACTTTACCGAAATCGAAACTCATCGAGTTTATCTCTTAGCTGCATCAGCCAATAGCTGGTTTGAACCCCTGCACGACCCACTGGACCACCGGCCCATTGCGGTCCGAAATGAAAAAAATCCCTCCATCGGTCATCACCGTCAGTTATCGCGCTGGCGACCAGACATCCCGCCATTGCCGTGGTGTTCAGTCCATGCCCTCCAAAAGCGGTAGCGACCCAGAGACCTGGTTGTAACTCACCAATGATGGGCATTTTATGCAAGGCGTATCCCATTAACCCAGACCAGTGATAGTCAATTCCTATATGCTTCAATGCCGGATAGGTTGCGCAAAACGTGTGTTTCATTTTTTTATCAAGACCATGAGGTGAACGTTGGCGGGTTGTGATCTTGCCGCCCCAAAGTAACCGATTTTCGTCAATCAGGCGATAGTAGTCTCCAGCGCGTCGGGTATCCGCCACCGCACAGGAAATGAGAATTGGGCTGTCTTCAATTACCAGAGGCTCAGTCACCGCAATGTGAGTAGCCACCGGCAGTACCGCGGCGGCAATGGGCCTAACAAGCTCCCGATCATAGGCACTGGTACACAAAACCACGGTATTGCCATGGATCACGGCGTCGCCTACCCAGCATTTCCTGGTTTCCTTTGATGATTCAAGCCGACTAACTCTACTATATTCATGGATCTTTCCCCCCAATCGTTCTACTTCCAGCGCCAGTGCTCGAACATAGTTTAGTGGGTGAATATGAAAACCTTCCGGATCATAAAGTCCATCAAAATAACACTGACTTTTTAGCACTGAACGGGTTTTTTCCGGTTCCCATCTTTCCACAGCATGGTTACAATAATTTCTGAGGAAACCACATTCGTGTTCGAATTCTGCCGTTGCTAAATAGCGACTTACTCCGAGAACACCGTTGCCCATCATTAATCCTGGGTCTAATGACATGATTTGCTCACGCACGTACTCCACCCCCATTCGGGAATATCCATACAACGTCTTCGCCTTCTCCAGGCCAACGGATTTCACCAGGTTTCCGACCTCTTCAGCGAACCCCGCCATCACAAAACCACCGTTTCTTCCGGATGCCCCCCAGCCAACCCGTTTCCCTTCCAGTACTGTCACTGTTTTACCGGCACGCAGACATTCCAGAGCCGTCGTAAGCCCCGCGAGCCCTGCACCAATCACCACCACGTCCGTTTTCCTTGAACCTACGAAGGCTGTGCGAATACCGTGTTCATTCAGCGTATTGGCATACCAACTGTTGGGATAGTTCATATCGTAGTTCTCATATCAGCACCAAAGTGCCTTTTAGGGGCGATACGATTTCGGGTTTCACAGACAAGATTTTTCCTGCGAGTTGTCCCGCACAGTGATGTATAGCCTCTCCGCAAACAACCGAAAGACTCAATCACCAACCGTTTAGATACATCACAAACGGATAAATCCATGATCGAGTTGTTTTTCATGAGAAAGCCCTAATTGTTTGGGATAACCATGGCCAACGGCTAGCAGCCTCATTGTTAACCACCAGATAGGTGTTTCGATAAAACTCCGGCGCCCCGACTACGGCAAAGAGTTTTTCAGTCTTAAGTTGTGTTTCTATCAGCCGCTCCGGCAAATAACCAGATACCGGAAATTCCGTGGGTTGCTTTAACATGTAGTCCTTCGCCCACACCGCTGAACCGATGGTTAAGAACGGCGTATCACCATCCGGATAGGTGGCGGCATGACTTTTTCTGAATTCCTCGCCGCTGTCGATATAGATGTATCCGGGGTCCCAACGTTGCAACTTTCGCTTTACGGTCGAGACCAGGACCAACCGTTCCCGCCGAAGACGATACTCACTCCTGCTTGCGGTCAATGACGGGGTATAACATATCGCGGCATCGATTAGCCCAGAGCCAAGCCATCGATCCAGAGTCGACTGATCTCCGGACCAGGCCGATAGCGCCATATTTTTTCCGGAATGTTGAACGTATTGAAACAGGGGTTCACCAAAACCCGGCCACAAATCGCTATGGCAGCCTAAATTGAAAATCATTTCCACCATAGAAGGTAAAGCGGTTTCCTGTCTGGCTTGTCGCCAGATATCCACCATCAATTGGGCGTATCGCTCAAAACGAAAACCCGCCGAGGTTAACTCTGCACCAGATTTTCGACGATGAAAAAGCACCTGACCAATTTCATCTTCTAACCCATTTAGTCTTGCAGTGATCGTGGACTGGGTCACATTTAGCTGTTCGGCAGCGCGATTGAGTTGTCCCGTTTCAACGACGGCAAGGAAAGTCTGTATTTCAGATAAGTTCATTGCACCTGGTATTAGTGTAATCAGAGAGTAACCAGCCATAATCCAATTAGTATGATCCATTCATTGCTGATTAAATTTGATTATATCGAACTTAATGGTCAAAATATTTCGTTTGTTAACTTTTATGGCTTGATGCAAAATTGACTTTTTTAAACATCTCCCTAACAACTCATGGATTTCAGCATTCAGCTTTCGGCTTACTATCCTGATAAGGAATATGGAGGCGACCGCCTTTATCGTGACATGTTGGAGCAGGCTGTGATGGCTGATCGTATGGGCTATGACGCGGTCTCGATTACAGAACATCATTTGATCAACATTCTGATGATGCCCGCTCCACTGCAGTTCGCCGTAAAAATCGCTAGCCAAACCCAAAAGGTTAAAATCATCACTAGCGTTACCGTATTGCCTCTTCATGATATGCGCACCTATGCCGGAGAGGTGGTTTGTGCAGATATCTTTACCGATCACCGGTTATTGCTCGGCGTGGGTCGAGGAGCATTTGGGTTTGAAATGGATCGGCTGGGCGTTCCGCTGGATATTAGTCGGGAAAAATTCGACGAATCCCTGAACGTGCTGCAAGCGCTGCTAAGTGAGGAAGAAGTCTCCTGGGATGGGAAGTATTATCAATTTCCCCCGCTGACCATTATGCCCAGACCTGTATCAGAGATTCCCATTATGATGGGAGTATTGGTACCCGAAGCAATTTACCATTGCACCCTGCGAGGATTTCACATTCAGACCACACCATTATCCGGGAACCATCAATATATGCTGGATCAAATTGGGGCTTTTACCAAGGCCAAAAATGAACTGGGAGAAAAAGGGGATCATCTAACTTTATCCTTGTCCCGGGTGACGTTTCTCTCCAATAGCGCTGCTGATCGTAACCGTAAAATACAAATGGTCCACGACTATTACAGTCGATTTGATAATGTTTACACCGGACCAGGTATTGTGGAAAACGGCATGATCAAACCATTACCAAGAAATATGTCACTGGATGAAACCGCCGAAAATCTCACCATCTGCACACCGAGCGAGATGATCGACAAGCTGGGGCCCTACGCGGAAGCTGGAGTTGATCGGTTTATCATGAACATCAATTTCGGTGTTGAACAATCAGAAACACTTGATTCTATTCAGTGTTTTGCCGAAGAAGTCATGCCTCATTTCACCAACAAATCTTAAATCCCATTCGATCTCTCCAATAGGTGTCTCGGGAAACGAAAAATAATCCGTTAACTAAAATCAATCGGCTTTTGTTTTTGCGGCTTTTGTTTTTGGTTTCTCACTCTCTTTATTCTCGCCAAACAACCAGGCTTTGGATGAATCCGGACTGACGTGTAGTGTTGACGTTGGGAAGGCACATTCTGCGCCATGGGACTCGATAATCTCCAGTATCTTTAACAACACTTCCTGTTTTACCCGATGATATTCTGTCCAACTTTTTGTCACTGTAAAACAGTAAACAAAGAAGTCCAGTGAAGATGGCGCAAAGCTCGTAAAATTTACCACCGGCGTTTGACTGGAATCAATGCCCTCATTGCTAGATAGATAAGCGGTTACGTCTCCAATGATGTCATCCATTACCGTTGCGTCGTCGTAACGGATACCGATGGTTTCGTAGATCTGCCGCCCAGTTCGGCGATTTCCATTTTTAATGGTGATGGTAGAAAACACGGAATTAGGAATATACATCGGCTGACTATCGAAGCCTCGAATCATGGTAATTCTCCAACCAATCTTCTCCACTGAGCCAGCTATATCCCGATCAGGGGAGTGGATCCAATCCCCCACCGAAAAAGGGCGGTCCAAATAAACCATGAGTCCCCCAAAAAAGTTTGAGAGTAGATCCTTGGCCGCAAATCCGATTGCGATCCCCCCTACACCACCAAAAGTGAGTACGCCGGCCACACTGATTCCAACAGACTGTAGTGTGACCAGGGTCGCTACTATTATCACTGATAGTTTAAGCAACTTTGTGATTGCTTCCGCCGCCGTGTGGTCGAAGTGTTCTGACGTCTTCTTTTTACGTTGAATAAGCACATGTTGAAATTGATCAATAAAACGAACCAGAAACCAGGTAATTGAAAAAATGATTCCGACTTGTCTAACCACATTAACGTAAACCAGATAGTCACTATCCAAATCCCGCTGAATCAGATCCACTAAAACCGAGAACCCAACAATCCAAATGACCAACCTCACTGGAGGTCCTATTGACGTTACCAATACATTGTCCCAGGGATTAGCAGTCTTGTTGGCTTTGACACGAACTCTATTGAGAATGAGCCGACTCAAAACTGAGAGCACCAGTACAACTCCTATGACCACTAACGCTTTAATCATCCAGGAACTGGAATCGAAAATTGGTAACCACTCGTCAATCATACTCATTTAGAAAACTTCCTACTTTTGGAAACTCAGCATTAAGCTGAAGAAAGTCGTGTGAAGAGCATTTATCCAACGCCAGCCACACACCCATTCAAAAGCGTAAATATACAACCTATGAGCTGGGTTTGGCGAATGGTAGGGGCTTTAAGAGGGGCTTTTGAATGAGCATCAAATGGGTTTTGACCTCGCTACCGCTTCATTGCAACCGTCCATAGAACGTCATCCGGGCAGATTCGGAAAGAGCAATATTCGGTTCAGTGTTATAGGCAAGTACAACCAACATGCGAGTCATGTCGCCTTCTACTGGAGTGACCCGATGCATCGAGTTTCTACCCCGGAATAACACCAACGCCCCATCATCCATAGCAAGTCCCTGGGCTTCGACCTTACCATCAAGAATTTTCCCTGACAATTCATAGTTCATATCACCTCGGTCTGCATCCCTAACATCTTTTACGTATTCGAATCTGCCACCACTTAGGGGTTTTTGGATCATCAATGTGATAGCGAAAGATGAATTGTCAAAATGCCAACCCAGCTCCTGCCCCACACTCGCATAGTGAAGATTGATGGATGAGAGGGGGTCGGCATATTCATAGAGACTGGATTCACCCAACACTCTGCATAGAAACTGCCGAAACCCGTCCGCGTCATACAGTGTTCTTAGCGCAGACTCCATGGGAATCTGATCGGTAGTGATGCAACCCTTGGAAGAGATAACTTCCCGGTTTCTGGGATGAATAGCCGGGAAGCCCGGGGCTGTGGGTTTAAGATAGATATTGTGATTTGAGTCGGTGAAAAAAGCCAAATGCTGGTTCTTCTTTCCTTCCTGTTTTACCGCTTCAATAACCGGGAACTTGAGAAATTTCTCAAGTACTAACACTCCCTTTTCATTCAGCGTACCCTTGCATTGCTGCTGAAATTCAAGATTTTGAAAGGGATGGAGATCGACATTCACAATGTCTTCCAGGGACGTCTCTTCTATGGAACTCTTCATATTGCTCGCTTCATATCGCTCGTGGCGGGTAGGGTCTATTTGTCTGTCCGTGATTTTAACCAGATTAATCCCCGGTTTCCGGGTCTTCGTAATGTTGTATTACCAACTCTTAGGCAGCTACTGACGGTTGATACCTTGCCCCCAGATCATATCGGCTACTGGGATAAATCATGTCCACCGCAGTAACGACAGACCCCCGCTCCCAGGTTCGCCGCTTTAACCGCAAACAGGGTTCCGTCAACGGGATTATAAGATGAATAGCCATATAGTCGTCTGGCATAACTGCCTGTACGATATGTTCAAGTTCATCCGGACGAATCTGACTCACCAGGTAATCGGTCGAGGTGGTTTGGGTGAAATCCATATTTATGAACCCCGGCACCTTGTCAGGATTAACATAACGTAGCTCCATTTGAATCGGGACCTCGTCCTGATAATGGATAGTTTTCAGTTGAAATAATCTCGCCCCTGCCTTCACACCCATTCGCTCCGCCGCCTCCCCCTGGGCCGGTAACTCACACTGGGATAAGACCTCAGAGCGATGCACCTTCCCCTGGGATTTTATTTCTTCGGCAATGGAACGCAGCTCGATTAGGCTCGCCTGTCTGGGGGGTTCGGCGACAAACGTACCCAATCCATGGACTCGTTTTAATAGCCCCTCTGCGGTAAGTTCTCTTAAGGGCCGATTAATGGTCATGCGGCTCGCCCCAAGCTCCATAGCCAACTGGTTTTCAGACGGAATCATGTAACCTGGCTGCCAATCCCCACTGAGAATCTGTCCCTTGATAGCATTCTTGATCTGTTGATACATTGGAACACTGGTGTCACCACAGAGTTCCATTTTTAATGTTTTCGCGCTCATCAACTCTTTAGTTGGCAATTTAGGCCTTTGTTAGCGATTTGGACCTTTGTTATAAATTTTGAATGGACTGACCCACCGATACTGTGGCTTTTCGAACCATCGACCTTCCATCCAGTTCACATATATTCCAGGTTCGCATATATAGGGGATTTTGAACATTAAATCACATCCCTCCTAACTTGTATATACATGTATAGTCTCTTATACTGAACCATTCGATGTTGAACTCTACCGTGACAGGAACAATTTGTGAAAATCTTGCATTTGAAATCAGCGTTACTGCCAGAGGGGTGGACAAGGAATGTGCAGATCAGCATTGATGGTAGCGGCAATATCGCAGAAATCAAAACCGGCGTTCCCGCTGCAAAGGAAGGCTGTCTTTTACCGGGAATCGCGAACCTGCATTCCCATGCCCATCAACGAGCCATGGCGGGGCTAGCAGAGAAAGCAGGGGATAGCAATGACAGCTTTTGGACCTGGCGAAAAACGATGTATGGCTTCCTGGATTCCATCAAACCTGAACAGCTAAACGCCATCGCAGCCCAGCTGTATTTGGAACTGCTGAAATCCGGTTACACCCGAGTCGCAGAGTTCCAATATTTACATCATCAAAAGGACGGAGCCCAACACGACAATGTTGCTGAAATGTCCTTACAGACGCTTGCTGCTGCCCGTAACGTCGGTCTTGGAATCACCAATCTACCGGTTCATTATCAATTTGGTGGCTTTGGTGGACTACCTACCTCGGATCAACAACGGCGATTTGCCAATAACCCGGAACAATTCCTGTCCATCGTTGAAAAACTACGGGAATCGGGGAAAGGCGATGATGATGTGGTAACCGGGATCGCTGCTCATTCCCTAAGAGCTGTTACCAAACAATCTTTCGGTGAAATACTAGGTGCTCTCAGCCAAAACGCGGGAATGCCTATTCATATCCATATCGCGGAACAGACCAGGGAAGTGGATGATTGCATTAGCTGGAGTGGTGCACGACCCGTTGAATACCTTTATCAGCACTTTGATGTAAACCCAAACTGGTGCCTGATTCATGCTACACACATGACATCAGACGAAACCCTTACCATGGCGAGAAGCGGAGCAGTTGCCGGTCTCTGCCCAACCACAGAGGGAAATTTGGGAGACGGTTTTTTTAATGCCACCCAATACCTTGAAGCAGGAGGGAAACTCGGTATCGGCTCCGACAGCCATATTTCAACGTCACCCACCGAAGAGCTACGTTGGTTTGAGTATGGCCAACGACTGATCCACCATTCCCGCAATCAGCTCTCCGGAGGATTTAACCGTAGTACAGGACGCAATCTATTTGACATCGTTGCATCGGGCGGAGCACAGGCTTGCGGTCATAATAGCGGTGCTATCGAAGTGGGCAAACGTGCTGACCTCGTCGTATTGGACACGGAACATTCTCTGCTTTGTGAGCGCCAGGAAGACGAACTACTAGATAGTTGGATTTTTTCCGGTAATGAGAATCCGGTTCGGGATGTTTATGTTGGCGGCAAACAGGTCATCGACAACGGACACCACATCAACGAAATCGAAATACGGCAACGATTTCGAGCAACCCTAAAAGCCCTACGACAAAACCAATGAACACGCTGAAAAAAACCTCTATAACATTGACCCCGGGGGAGCTAACCCTCGGAACACTGCGGGATGTTTACTTCAACGGCGTCGCTTTGGAGGTCTCCGACGCTACCTGGCAGCAGATTCATCAGGCCCAGGAACTGGTTCAGGAAAAAGTTAACGGCGGAGACATTGTGTATGGTGTGAATACGGGTTTCGGGAGATTAGCCCATAAGCATATTGAAAAAGATCTGTTGACTGAATTGCAACATAATCTGATTCTTTCCCACGCAACCGGAGTTGGCGAGTACCTTGATCCAGCCACCGTCCGTTTGATTCTGCTATTAAAGATAAACGGCCTAGCCAGGGGATTTTCAGGAGTACGACGGGAAATCATTGAACTACTGATCGCTATGCTGAATAACGACATGTTACCAGCCATTCCGGGAAAGGGGTCCGTTGGGGCATCCGGGGATCTGGCCCCCCTGGCACACCTCAGTCTACCTATCATTAATGAAGGAGTAGTTCATTTCAGGGGTGAGTCCATGAAGAGCGAACACGCTCTTCATCAGCTAGGATTGTCTCCTCTTCAATTAACGGCAAAAGAGGGGCTCGCCTTGCTGAACGGAACCCAGGTTTCCACAGCACTGGCACTAAAGGGACTGTTTAAGGTTGAGCAAAATCTTAACGCTGCCCTGGTGGCCGGCAGTTTGACGGTGGAAGCCGCTCTGGGCAGTCGCACCCCTTTTGATTCCCGGATTCAAAACGTAAGAGGACAACCCGGCCAAATTGAAGCAGCCAGCATTTATCGGCAACTACTCACACACAGCGAGATCGCTGACTCCCATGCCCAATGCAGTAAAGTACAGGATCCTTATTCTCTGCGCTGTCAGCCCCAGGTAATGGGTGCGTGCATGGACCAATTGCGCAACGCCGCCAGCATTATCGCCATTGAAGCGAATGCGGTTTCGGATAATCCGTTGATTTTTACTGCCCAGGGAGACATTTTGTCTGGAGGCAATTTCCACGCCCAGCCTATTGCGTTCGCTGCGGATAACATTGCCATTGCCATTGCTGAAATAGGTTCGATGTCGGAACGCCGCATGGCATTGTTATTGGATACCAACATGAGTGAATTGCCTGCTTTTCTGGTCGAGGATGCAGGTGTTAATAGTGGGTTTATGATCGCTCAAATTACTGCGGCGGCGCTGGTTAGTGAAAATAAAAGCCTCGCGCACCCAGCAAGCGTAGATAGCATTCCAACTTCCGCGAATCAGGAGGACCATGTAAGTATGGCCACCTTTGCCGCTCGTCGTTTAACTGACATGAACCTGAACACCCGCTATGTGGTAGCCATTGAATTATTGGCTGCATGTCAGGGCATCGAACTACGTCGGCCACTGAAATCAAATGAGACACTGGAATACTATTGGTCAGAAATCCGTAAAGTAGCCGCGTATTGGGATCATGACCGATACTTCCAACCTGATCTTGAAGCCATCTCTTTATTGATCAAAAATAACACCTTTGGGTCCTGGGCGACCCAGTATATCCACGGTGAGTAGGGCCAGAGTGAGTACCAATCTGAGTACCGGGGCCAGAATGAGTACCAGGGTTTGTCATTCTATTTTCTACATCGTTGCATAAAATCGGATATGTAACCAAATATAAAATTAAATAATGTCTATTAGAGAAATTCTGCAAATCGGTCACCCGGTCTTAT
>WLWI01005902.1_pt1 | contig 10161 bp, 10 predicted proteins | sample 6701501 | NCBI WGS metagenome assembly WLWI01 (sample SAMN12718690, study PRJNA515312) | sponge metagenome | isolation source: marine sponge | host: Mycale hentscheli | place: New Zealand: South Island, Marlborough, Capsize Point | collected 2014-11-01
GGTATGCATTCCCACGGGGGGCCGTGGGAATGAGGAGTGAGAAACGGGCCGCTTTTCGGTAGTTGTATTTCGGAAGTTGGGTTGGTTTAGGAAGAGGTTTCTTCTCTACACCTTATTTCTTTGACGCTTTTTTCTTAGAGGTTTTTTTCTTAGCTATTTTTTTGCCGGACGCCTTCTTTTTTGTGACTTTTTTTGCGGCCTTTTTCCTCGTCGCCTTTTTAGTTACTTTCTTTTTCGCCACTGCTTTTTTTGCAACTTTCTTTTTACTACGACCCGGCTTGGCGTGTTTTAGAAGTTCAATACAGTCTTCCAACGTTAGGGTCTTGGGTTCCTCGACATCTTTGGGGATTCGTGCATTCTTTTCACCGTCGGTGACATAGGGACCGTAGCGGCCATTTAATACCTGGATGCCCTGCTCTTCGAAGTCGAGGATAAGACGATTGGCGTCTTTTTCTTTTTTCTCCGCGATGAGTTTCAAAACCACGTCTTTTTCAACGGTATAAGGATCGTTGTCCTTCCCCAGGGAAATATACTTATCGGCATATTTGGCATAGGGCCCAAATCGGCCAATGGCAATGGTAATTTTTTCGCCTTCCGGGGTCTCTCCCAGACCGCGGGGTAGTTTAAACAGCTCAATGGCTTCTTCGAAGGTAATGGTGTCTAGCTTTTGTCCGGGTCTCAACCCAGCGAAAACTGGCTTTTCTTCATCATCCTTTGTGCCAATCTGGGCATAGGGTCCATATCGTCCCATTCTGACTGACAGAGGTTTACCAGATTTCGGGTCTTCGCCCAGGGTTCGGGCCTGGATCACTTCTTCTCGACTTACGCTTTCTTCTTTTTCGTCTACCTGTTCAGAAAACTCAGTCCAGAACTCACTCATCAACGGAATCCACTCTTTCTCTCCCCGGGAAATCTCATCCAGAGAGTCCTCCATCCTCGCGGTGAATTCGTAATCCATATAACGGGTAAAATGACTGGAAAGAAAACGGTTGACGATATTTCCAATATCCGTGGGCTCAAAGCGCCTTTTTTCCAACGTCACGTATTCACGATTTTGCAGTGTGCTAATAATCGATGCATAGGTTGACGGTCTACCAATCCCATATTCTTCCAGAGTTTTTACTAACGTGGCTTCGTTAAATCTTGGAGGTGGTTCCGTGAAATGTTGTTCAGGACGAATTTGTTTTAATTCGACCACCATTCCTTCGGTCATACCCGGCAGATATACCTCTTTATCGTCCTTGTCTTTTTTATCATCCTGACCTTCCTGATACACGGACATAAAACCGGGGATACGAATAATCGATCCGCTGGATCTAAATGTACCCACATCACCAGCAGCCATATCAACGGATGTAGTGTCAATGGTGGCGTGAATCATCTGACAGGCCACGGTTCTTTTCCAGATCAGATCGTATAAACGAAACTGATCATCACTAAGTTGATTACGCAAAATATCCGGAACCCGTTTCGCCGAGGTTGGTCGGATGGCTTCGTGGGCCTCCTGGGCATTTTTCGCTTTGCTCTTAAAAGTGCGAACGTCCGCTGGCAGGGAATCGGCACCATATCGGGAGGCAATTAGCTCTCGAATTTCGCTTAGGGCATCCCCAGACAAAACCACTGAGTCCGTTCTCATATAGGTAATCAACCCAACTGCACCGCCTTCGATCTCAATACCCTCATAAAGCTGTTGCGCCACCTGCATGGTGCGTCTGGCGCTAAATCCCAGTTTTCGCGAAGCTTCCTGCTGCAATGTAGAGGTAATAAAGGGAGGAGCCGGGTTTCTTTTTCGTTCTTTTTTCTCAATTTTGGAAACCACCAGCTTGCCATTAGCGGCTTTCGCCAACCGGCTTTCGGCATCTTTCGCGGTTTTTTCGTCCGTAATGGAAAACTGCTTTACTTTCTCCCCATCAAGCACGGTTAGTTTGCCGACAAAGTCCTGGCTTTTTTTTTTGCGTTTAAATCCGCTTCAACGCTCCAGTATTCCTTTGGGACAAATTTCTCTATCTCGGCTTCACGCTCACAAATCATGCGAAGGGCTGGACTTTGCACACGACCTGCAGACAGTCCCTGGCGAATTTTTTTCCATAATAATGGTGAGAGATTAAAACCCACCAGATAGTCTAGCGCCCGCCTGGCCTGTTGAGCATCGACCAGATTATGGGAGAGTTCCCTGGGATTTTCTACGGCTTTGCGAATCGCACTTCGGGTGATCTCATGAAACTCAACCCGATATACCGGTTTATTTTCCAGCAATCCCTTTTCTTTGAGAATTTCGTAAAGATGCCAGGAGATCGCCTCCCCTTCCCTATCCGGGTCAGTGGCTAGATAAAGAGAATCCGCTTTTTTCATCTCTTTAACAATTAAATCGACGTGCTTTTGATTTCGCTCGATGATTTCATATTCCATTTCGAATTGTTTGTCCGGATCTACGGCGCCTTTTTTGGGTCGCAAATCCCTGACATGACCGTAGGAGGCTAGCGCCTTGAACTCATTGTCTAGATACTTCCCCATCGACCGGGCTTTCGCTGGCGACTCAACAATGATTAGCGGTTTTCCCATTAGCTGCTTATTCGATTAAATTGTATTTTTGACTTTACTATCTTTTAACTATCTTCTTAGTGAATACAGGTATGTAGTCCATCAAGAATCAGTGATTCCGTGAGTTCGGTTACTCCCTCTCCGCCGGTATAGTTACTCAACACCATAAGGATGACCCACTTTAAATGATCCAGCTCGATACCGTCAACGCCCAAATCCATGAGTTGGGAAATCACCATTTCCCGAGACACTCCATCGAGAACCCGGCAATTTTCGAGGCTAAGTATTAGTCCCCTGGCTTCCACACCAAGATGTCGCATTTCGGTTTCGGTATAGTGACGAATTGACCCGGGAGCCTGACTTGACTCTTCCAGCTCATGTTCATTACAAAGCACGGCAAGGTTTTCCAGCCAATCAAATGCCTTATCGATCATTACCTGATCAAAACCCGCCATGGACAATTCCTGTGCCAGAGTTTCCTGATCAGGTTCAAACTCATCGTCCTCAAACATGTAGTTTTCAAACAGATAAATCAAGATATCAAGTACATTTTCTTTCATTAAGCATTAAGCCAAATTATTTGTCCGGACTGAAATTTGTCCAGAACATAATATCCAAAGCACAATGATTTTCAGTTTCTGTTACCAATTGGTCGGTTTCTCGATGATGACTCCAACACTACTTCCATCGATGTAATTCCAGACCAACCATCTCAACCAATTATCCCAGACAGATTCCGGGCAGACTCGAAACAAAAACTGGCTAACACACAACTAAGCAGGGTAAATGAATTACTGCCCAATAATCCCTATCCAATCCCATCAAACTGCCTGACAACCAAGGCTACCCAGGCAAACAGTTAGGTAGACGTTGATAACCTGAGATTGTCTCCGTAATCAAACCTCGAAGCTCCAGGTTCACAAGAATGGAGGAAATTTCATCTACCGTCAATCCACTTCGTTCCACTAACTGATCAAAGGCAACCGGAGTATAGTCGATCAGCCTCAAAAGGTCAGTCTCCCATTGTGGGTTATAACTGGTGATCTCTTCCCCTTCTGGGGTTTCGATTTTGGTTAGGGTTTTCGGAGAAATAGAAATAGCCGGAGTTGGCGGGCTTACCCCCATATTCCGGGTCGCTTCTGAAGTCACCTCTTGAGTCACCCTATGAGCCATTCTTCTCATGCTCCCCTCCCTGTTTTGTGCTTCGTCCAATTCAAGGGGGCTAAAGTACTGTTTTATTTCATCTGTGACGTCTGCAGTCGTTTCAACCAGTTTTGCTCCCTGCCGAATCAAATGATGGCAGCCACGACTGGTCGGTGAATGAATGGAACCCGGTACGGCAAATACTTCCCGCCCCTGTTCCGTTGCCAATCTCGCAGTGATCAGACTTCCGCTTCGCATGCCTGCTTCCATGACAAGGGTGCCCAATGACAAACCGCTAATGATCCGGTTTCGCTGGGGGAAGTGCTGTTTACGAGGCGAGGTGCCCAAAGGGTATTCAGACACAACAAGACCCCGATAAGCGATATCCTCAAACAACTGACGGTTTGACCTCGGATAGACCACATCAAGCCCCGTTCCGACAACTGCAATGGTATTACCCATAAATTCCAGGGCTCCCTCATGGGCATTGCTGTCAATCCCGCAAGCCATTCCGCTGGTGATGGTCATGCCCTGCTCTGACAACCTTCTGGCGAATGCAATTGTGGTGCGTCTCCCGGATGGGCTCGGATTTCGACTACCCACCATGGCTATTTGAGGGGTCTGCAGCAATTCAATATTGCCCTTAACGAATAGTCCCAATGGTGGAGATGAAATCTGATTTAGCAGGAAAGGAAATTCTGGTTCGGTGAAACCCACATAACTAATTTCCATTTCCAGCAGCCGCTGGCATTGCAAATCCATTGATGTTTCAGAAATGGATGTTTCAGAAATAGATGGATCTGAAATTGGGCCCTTCAGACCGTTAAACTTTACCAGAGCATCCATCCCCTTGTAATCCATACCCTCCACCCTTGTAAGCTCTGAAGGGGGAGTGGTGAATACCCGTCCTGGAGAACCACAATGCTTCACCAATGCACGCTTTTGCCCTGGAGATATTCCTTTCAGGTACAACAATTTTAGCCAATCCCTGACCATATTCTTTTTCCGCTTTCCTTGATGGATGTCTTTGCTTTTATATATCTTTAGCGCTTAGATATCTTTAGTTTCAGACGTCCTTGTTTCAGACGTCCTTGTTTCAGGCTTTTTGGTCAATGTTGAGATTGACTTCCTGGCCCACCATTTTACGTCGTATTTTATGCCACCTGTTTTTGCATACCCATGCATTAAGTATACACAAAACCTGCCACTCACCACCCCCAAATAGACTTATGGCCAGCTACCAAAACCAGGCAATAAATTGTAAACTACGTTCCATATTAGGTGACTCCTCCGAAGTCCTGGGTTTATTGGGGATTTTATTGGAGATTACTGCTGAAACTCCTGCTGAAGGTCATCAATCCAACTGCTGTATACCATGAATAACGATTCCCACGCTTTCGTATTTTTATAGCCTGCGACTTTGTCATAGATAGGACCCCTAACATTACCGTCTCTGCTATTGCCATATTGGCATTGTTTGATCACTTCCCACCCAAGATGACTGTCCATAACTTTTGCAGAGATTCCTTTGATCCAGTGCTGAGCAAACCTGTTTCACTTCTATCCTATCGGCGAGTCCTTTCAGCAAATTTCATCCCGTGTCTATTTAACCGACATCACCACTCACTCAACTTATTCATCACCTGATTTTTTATCAACAGGTTTTTTTCATATAGATACACTTATCCAGATTGTCCATGACGAATCGAATTGCACAAATTGTCCGTAATACCAGCGAAACCCAGATCTCGGTTACCCTTGATGTCGATGGGTCAGGGAAAACCGACTTTAATACCGGGGTTCCTTTTCTTGAGCATATGCTGGAACAAATCGCCAGACACGGTGCCATGGACTTGACCATCCATGCCAAGGGTGATCTACATATCGATGACCACCATACAGTAGAAGACATTGGCATCACTCTGGGCCAGGCTTTCGCTAAGGCATTGGGGGATAAAAAGGGCTTGCGCAGATATGGCCATGCCTATGTTCCGTTGGATGAAGCCTTAAGCCGAGTGGTGATCGATTTTTCTGGTCGACCATTGCTGGTCAGTCATGCAAAATACCCGGATCGTGTCATTGGTCGATTCGCCACCACATTGATCCACGAATTCTTTCAGGGTTTCTGCAACCACGCATTGACCACCTTGCAAATCGATAATCTACGGGGTGAAAACTCTCATCACATTGCCGAAACCATTTTTAAGGCATTTGGCAGAGCCGTTCGTATGGCGGTGGAAATAGATCCCCGGGAGTCGGGAATTCCATCGACCAAGGGCGTCCTCTAACGGGTGTTTGTCACCCCGCCTCAGAGCATCGTTATGAGCATAAGAAAGTCGTCATGAGCAAAATCGTTATTGTCGATCTTGGCACTGGCAACCTCCATTCCGTAGGCAAAGCGGTGGAATACGTTAGCCATTCCGGGCAGGTAAGTATTACGAATCAACCGTCCACTATCCAAGCAGCAGAATACCTCATACTCCCCGGCCAGGGCGCGATTGGGACCTGGTTTAATCAACTCCAGTCCAATCCAAAACTGGAATATGCTGTACGGGAACGACTGAAAGACGGACCCTGTCTTGGCATCTGTTTGGGACTACAGGCGCTGTTCGAGCACAGTGAAGAAAACGGCGGAATCGATGGCCTGGGTGTAATGGACGGTTCGGTGAAACACTTCTCCTCTCATCCCCGTCATGCAAAACCTAATTCACAGTCAGTCCTACCCCAACAAACTCCCACTGACAAGACTGACAAAGTCATTCTCAAAATTCCCCACATGGGATGGAATGAAGTAACCCAGACCACCTCACACCCCCTATGGCATGGCATTACAGATGGAGAACGATTTTATTTCGTTCACAGCTACTATGTTCAAAGCACCAACCCGGACTAGGTCATGGGGCAATGCGAATATGGCAATGTATTTACCGCGGCGGTGGCGAAGGGCAATCTTTTTGCCACCCAGTTTCACCCGGAAAAAAGCCAACACGCTGGCTTACAATTACTTAGAAATTTCGTCAACTGGAACGGAGGCATTTAAATGCTGCTAATACCTGCAATTGATCTTAAAGACGGCAAATGTGTTCGCCTAAGACAGGGCGACATGAATCAATCCACAGTGTTCTCTGATGATCCCATTGCGGTAGCGGATCGTTGGGTTGAGCAAGGTGCCCGACGTTTGCATATCGTAGATCTTGACGGAGCCATGGAAGGCGAGCCCAGAAACGCGGACGTGGTGCACGACATCACCCAGCGACATCCGGATCTGCCTATCCAGATTGGAGGCGGAATTCGCAATGAAAACACGGTTGATATTTACATTCAGGCTGGCGTCCGTTTTGTCATTATCGGCACCCAGGCTATCAAGGAACCCCATTTCGTCAGTGATCTTTGCGCCGAATATCCCACACACATCATCATCGGCCTGGATGCCAGAAACGGCAAGGTAGCCACAGAAGGCTGGTCTAAGCTTTCAAAACATGACGTCATTGATATGGCTCAGCATTTCGAGAATGACGGCGTCGAAGCCATCATCTATACCGACATTGCCCGGGATGGAATGATGCAGGGAGTTAACATTGAGGCCACCGTTGCATTAGCTGAGGCTGTTAATATCCCGGTGATTGCCTCCGGTGGTATCCACAACATCGAAAACGTAAAAAAACTTGCTGCTGGTTCTGGAATCGTTGGGGCCATTACCGGCCGCGCTATTTGTGAAGGAACACTGGACTTTGCCGAGGGACAAAAATCCGCAGATGAAATCGCTGGCAAGGGGAGTTTTGGACTGTAGTTCCGGGTTGTAATTTTAGACTACAATCTGGGCCGCAGAAGACCAGGTAACCTCTGAAAAAGGCGTAAATAACCATCTCCAGCAGGAAATAGGCAACCCCTTCTAACGTTAATCAGCAACAAACAGGAACAGACTCAAAAACATGGCGTTGGCAAAACGAATTATCCCCTGTCTTGATGTAGACGGTGGTCGGGTAGTAAAGGGAGTTAAGTTCGTCGATATCAAAGACGCGGGCAACCCGGTCGAAGTTGCGCGCCGTTATGATGAGCAAGGGGCTGATGAGATTACTTTTTTGGATATTACAGCCAGCTCTGATAATCGGAAAACCATTGTCAATGTGGTTGAACAGGTAGCAAGCGAAGTGTTTATTCCTCTAACCGTTGGGGGAGGCATTCGCACTTTAAGGGACATTCACACCATGCTAAATGCCGGTGCGGACAAAGTCTCTATCAATACCACGGCAATTAGGAACCCGGAATTTATTCGTCAGGCAAGTCAGCATTTCGGCAATCAGTGTATCGTGGTTGCCATCGATGCAAAGCGGACAAGTCAAACTAGCCAAGCCCCAAAATGGGAAATATATACCCACGGTGGACGGCACCCCACCGGTATCGATGCTATCGAGTGGTCAGCGCAAATGGCACAATATGGCGCCGGGGAATTACTTGTAACCAGCATGGATAGGGATGGCACTAAAGACGGTTTTGACATTGAGTTAATGTCCAGAGTAACCACCGCGGTATCGGTTCCCGTCATTGCATCCGGAGGGGTAGGAAACCTTGATCACCTAGCCGACGGGGTACTTCAGGGCAATGCGGATGCCGTACTTGCTGCCAGCATTTTCCACTTTGGCGAATATACCGTAGGGGAAGCAAAGCAACACATGGCTAACAGAGGAATCGAAGTTAGAATCTGAACACTGGAATCTAGGCATTGGCACCTGGGCAGGGAGCACCTAGGCATTGGCAGGCCAGATAATACCGGGTTACACCCTGATATCAGATATTTCCAATGAACCTTACAAACCGTTTTTGACACCCATTTTTGACACAATGACAGATCCGATACTCGATGAAATACGCTGGAATGAAGCAGGACTGGTTCCTGCCATTGCCCAGGATCATGATACCGGCGTGGTGCTAATGGTCGCGTGGATGAACCGGGAAGCATTGCGAACCACGTTGGATGAAGGCCGTGCAGTTTATTTTTCCCGCTCCCGACAAAAACTCTGGCGTAAGGGTGAAGAGTCTGGACATATCCAGCATCTCAAGGAAATCAGGATTGACTGCGACAGCGACGTGATATTGATGCAGGTCGAGCAGGTTGGAGGTATCGCCTGTCATACCGGCAGGAAACATTGCTTCTATAAACGCCACGAAGATGGGCAATGGCATGAAGTGGAGCCGGTCATTAAAGATCAGCAAGAAATTTACAGCGCAAGATAAGAACCAACCACTGCCAGGTGATAATAGCCCGGCAATAATAATCCCTGTTGTAACAGAGTTTTATGACAGGCTATGAAAATTTCAATTGCACTACCGCCCGAAATAAATTCACTTTTCTACCCTGGAAAGCCGTTTCGCTGGAACGGTCTTTATGTCGAGTCTTTAAGTCAACTTTACTCACGACTCAGACATCCAGACTCCCTGTTGTGACAAAATAGCTCTATGGAATGGAGAATTTGAGTTGTTGACGTATACGATACCCGTTAGAATCTGCGGTCTAAAGAAGTAACTGGGGTCGTCAATCGATACACATTTTTGTTTCGAATCTCAACATACCCCTCTTGGGGACCATAACTACCCATACGCGCTTCGTTTAATACAAATACTAGAGGATACAAATCATGGGTCTCGGTGGAATTAGTCCTGTTCAGCTCATTATCATATTAGTCATCGTTTTACTGATTTTCGGTACCAAGAAACTGAGAAACTTCGGCGGCGATTTAGGCGGTGCCATTAAGGGTTTCAAAAAAGCGGTGAAAGACGACGGCACCAAAGGTGAAGAAGAAGCTCCTTCCGAGATTTCAGAATCTACTAATGAGACCGTAGCTAGCAACTCAGAAAAAGCAGCATCGGAAGAAAAGAAATCCTGATTTTCTTTTTTATAAACTGCTTCAGGAATTAGCTAGCCATGTTTGATGTTGGTTTTTGGGAAATGGCGTTTATTAGCATCATCGCCTTGGTTGTCATTGGCCCGGAACGATTGCCTGGTGCTGCTCGCACTGCGGGAATGTGGGTTGGTAAAGCACGGCGAATGGTCGCTGACGTAAAAACTGATATCAAACGGGAGATGGATGCCAATGATTCTTTGAGCGGCGTCAAGGAGATCAAGGAAGAAATCACTAGCGCTACCAAAGACTTACGTAGTGATTTTGCATCAACTAGCAGCGATGGCAACAAAAAGGATCCCCTCGGAATTCGCGCCGTAAGCGAAACCATCAAAAGCTCGGTGGATGACGTGTCCTCTGTACTAAAGGATGCAGAGAAAGCGGCCAACGAAGCAAACGTCACCGCAAAATCGGGCAGTCAAAAACTCCCCGGCGAACTCCCCGGTGATATTAGCAGCGAGATAACAAAAACCACTACTAACAAACAAAAAACTAACACAGCGTCAGACGTATCTTCTACTGCCACAAAAAAGGTGGTCAAAAAGAAAGTGACCGAAGAAAAAGCCTCAGTAAAAAA
>WLWI01005903.1_pt1 | contig 10161 bp, 7 predicted proteins | sample 6701501 | NCBI WGS metagenome assembly WLWI01 (sample SAMN12718690, study PRJNA515312) | sponge metagenome | isolation source: marine sponge | host: Mycale hentscheli | place: New Zealand: South Island, Marlborough, Capsize Point | collected 2014-11-01
GTTCGTCTTCTTTCTCTCGCTTAGTGTCACCCTCCCACCAAGCAATCAATCCTTTGTGTCTCGCGTGCGCCCGTGACCGCATTACGTAAGGCGCAATTAAAATTTTTGTTCGCGCGTAATCGGTTAACAAGGCTATTGATGGGCAAAGTGATCCACAAGGAAGTGAACTATTGATGTTCATCTATTGATCAATCACGTACAGTATGTTGGAATTAACAATCTACCTTTAAGGAAGTTGCGGGCGGCTCATTCATTGTACTTGTCATGTGATCATACCCATCATAAGGCCACACCCACTAATTGACCCACCCACCTCAGGAGTATGCTGTCTGGTAGCTTTGATGGCCAGGTCCAGTTGCTCGAACTTCTTCTGCAGTTCGTTCTTTTCTTCGACCACTTGACCGCAGAGAGTCACAGAGAACCTAACAATCACGCAAGACAAAACAATGAAGTGATGAAGCTTGTAAAACTAAATGTAAAATTGTGCTTTAATATAAATTAATGGCAAAATGATATTTTATTATTATAATCCCCTATAATCACTAGTTAGAACGGAAGGGTTCCTGAGATGCCGAGTGCTATCTAAATAAACTAAATTATCTGAATTCCAGGTACATACAATAACAATCTCAACCAGTGTTTCATATAGATGCAGGCTGCCCCTGGGATCTCTACCCTCCCCAGCTGGGATCCCCCCACCCCCCACCTAGAATTTTGACCAGCATTCTATTAGGAACGTGCATCAAAGTGTGTATGAGTTTAAAAATGGGTGTGGTTACGTTTGTCTCCCACCCCCAGTTGTTTATAACCTTCTTGTACATTATATTCTGTGTGGTAAAAAATTGGTACAACTTTTGTACCAATTATATGAGATAAAATTCTTCAGATCCAACATATTACGAGGAAAAAGAAATTATGAACTTTAATAGTTAAAAAAAAAAAAAAAAATGAATAAAGAACATTATAAAACACACTTTAGGCTCAACTAGACCATCTCTATGAAATCTCTCAGCTGTTACTATAACTACACCCTAGACCACACCCACTTACCTCCAGCTTTCCTCGTATTGTTTACTGCTGGTTTCTAATTCATTTCTCTCTGCCTTCAGGTCTGCCACCTCACGCTGCACGATGGCTAGCTCCGCCTCCGTGATACGCAGCCGTGTGCGTATGTCTAGCGCAGATATTCCGGCTACAATATCAATAATAATAATTATAATAATAAAAGCAATAATTAATAAATAATAATAATACAATAAAATAAAAATAATAATTATAATAATTCAGTCATTCTTGCCTTAAATAATTGTAATTATTTAACAATGATAAAAATAATGACAATAACAATAGTAATAAAATAACAATTATCAATAACAATGACAAAATGATCAATATTAATAATAATAATAATTGTAATAATAATAATACAATAAAAATAACATACTGCAAATAACAATAATATATTGTTCAAAGCCTTATGATAGACAAAGGATATGAATAGGACTGACAATATTATGTGAATGCACTATTTCCAAACAAACACACACCCACATCTTACACAAATCCTTCTATGAACTTCCAACTGTTATTGATCCATTGAGCTATTAATTGCGCCCCCCACATTTACTTAAATACTCGCACTATTAAAATATCAAACCCTTTGCCCAGTCTTTCATCCCACCTACGCATATCTCCCCTGACAACACATTCACATTCATCCAACCCTGGTTTACAAACACAGAGGCATTTCACCCACAATAGTCCCTGGCAACTTCAAAGCCTCCACCAGTTAGTCTGGGAAGCTGACCAAAGCATTGAGGCAGCAGCCTTTGAAGTGGTTCCCTAACCGCCTGCCCAGGCTGGTAAGTGAGGCCATTAATCCTCACTGTGTTAGACCACGAGTTGGCACAAGGTTGGCAAGCCGCTGAGAATTTCTGTAAGCGACTTCAGGATAAATATGTGGCCTGAGAGGCACAAGTAAAGTTGGCATCACTGTACGATTCACTTGTGTGGACTGTATTCTCTTTATGTACCAGTGAATATAGCTAAACAATTCTAAGTTTTAAACATTCAAGTCAGCTCTTCATTTTGTTTAAAAGATATTATTTATATTTTTGCATTCTTACCCTCAAGGAAATACTAAACCACTTAAATTAAAATAGCGATAGGAATGGCAACCGTTTATTCGAGTAACCAAGCAACCAAACTTGCCAATAAAAACATGTACCAGATAACAGAGTGACCATGTACTACTGTACGCTTCCCTGAACAATACTAACAACTACTACCACAGAGGTTAAATATTGTCTCAGCTATTGCATGACCTTGAAGGACTATGTCATATACTCATCAATGTTGGCTAACAACACTTGTTGAACATGACGGGTCACTTAGAGACACAAGGCACACGAATGTTGCCACGAGAAGAATTCGCTAAAATGAAATAATGAGAATATTGTAGATTTAATGAAAATTGCATACATGTACATGTAGCATTGACACTGAAGAACACACATGCAGTACTGACATGCACACACACACACACACACACGTATGAATGTCAGTATATCTGTATCTGCCAATATTGTCAACATACGTAGACATGTAAATCACAGCCGACACTCACAAATATTCCTCTACAGATATCTAGGGAGTAATGTAAAGATGATCCCACTATAACTTGTTCTGGTCTTGACAACTTGGTATGTATAACATATCACAGGACATATTGAGGATTTGTATATCTTTACATCACTCAGACACCAAACCAGTCCTACACAAATTTAGCTCTCGATCTCACATGCATGTGACCTGTATGTGATAAGCATGTGACCTGCATGCACCCACCAAGTAATAGAAAGTCTAAATAAAGTATAAATATGTTCCAATGTAAAGTCACACTCCTACACTCAACCACATACAGTACATGTATGTAGAATAAAGTCATACAATACTTTACCACACACTACAAGCAGCACCACACACACACACACACACACACACACACACACACACACACACATACACTTGTCTCAGTAACAAACACACACACATACCTGGTGAAATATACTCTGGCTTGGGTCGCGGCAATGAGGACATAAGTCCATTCTGAGGGTAGCGATCCCTCATCGGCTGTTTCAACACACGCCCATTGCTCCCTTCCATGGTGAGCATCCCTTCGCTATAGCGAGGGTAACACTCGCCAGCTGACACAGTTCTCAAGTGACGAGCTTCACTTGAAACCTCGTTCATGTTGTGGAAGGCCATGTCTTTAACTAGCCACGTCTCCTAGCAACCAGCGATGACAATTCACCTGTACACATTAGTAACACATTCTATAATTCAGGAAATTGTGAATAATTTTATTTGTAATGAAAAATCAGATTGTTAGCAATTGCATAGGACATCAGTGTCATTTCTACGGTGTTATTTTAATTACGTACACCTCCTTTATTTTAATATCCTGAACATATGTATGTATATCACTGTCCTTGCATAAATCAGTGGGCAGCAATGGATTAAACACTCACTACTAATACATTAAACCTATTGTGGCTGGTGGTAGATACACAGTTAGGAAAGTGCAAGTGATAACAATGAATGCACAAAATGCCCCCCCCCCCCCCCCCCCCCCCCCCCCCCCCCCCCCCCCCCCCCCCCCCCCCCCCCCCCCCCCCCCCCCCCCCCCCCCCCCCCCCCCCCCCCCCCCCCCCCCCCCCCCAAACCAACAACCACCCCAACCCCCCCCCCCCCCCCCCCCCCCTCTCTCCCACCCCCTGGCCCAGCCCACTTTCTCCTCTCCTCCCCCACCGTCCGTGCCCTCCAATCCTCCAACATGTACCATTAATGGCCCTAAGTTGGGTCATCAAGTTAACAAGTCATGGACAGGTGTTGAACAAGGATCAGCATTGTGAGAGAATTTTGCCAACACTAATGGCCACTTCAAAATCTTTCTCCCACCCTAACATATCGTGAGCTCTGTCAGTGAGTCTTAAAATATGCTAGTACACATATATTAAAATACTGATCCATGCTTGACCAGTAATTAAAAGACGAGGAATTCTAGGCGCTGCACTTAAAGTACATATTAAAATAAAAGATATTCGAAGTTATTGTAGGTGGAGGATCACCAAGCCCCAAAAGGAGGCCATTGGCTACGGTCCATACGATTCTTGGCCAGACAAACTCAATTGCCCTACGCCATATGTATACTGTATGTACTGTGAGATATTAGATAAAGTGGAAAAGACAAAAAAAGAAAAGAAAATATTTTGTAGTACCTTCTACCCTACATACATGTACGTATCTATGTATGTATGTAGAACACACATGCATGCACACGCTTGAGGATGTGTGCATGCACTTACATACTTGAGTGCATCTTACTTATGTAATTAACGAGAATGGGAGGATGTGGAGGATGGAGAAATGATGCAAGAGATACAAGGTTAGTCCACCAGCTCAATCTGCTGACTGAGCAAAACTAGTACTTGAACTGCTTCCTGTATGCATATTTATACATGTACTTTTGTTTTGACTGCTTGGTTCCATGTACGTACAATAATATACGTATGATCACTTCCGGTTATATTTTACACATTATACATACACATATGCCAAACCACCAGATTAGCTAGTGTGTGCACAAATCGGTAAACTAACACGTAGAACTAGAAGAACCCATGTTAAACTACAAGGTCAACTATCCATGCATCCTCTATGGGAGTGATTCATCATAATTTCTATGATTTACTGATCTTTCAACTGGACATAAGGCAAGTGCAAGCTTAGTGCATACATAGTATAAATACAAACAGCAAAGGAAAAGCCAATACAAATAACATCAACAGTATAAAAATTAAAAAAATAACAAAGAAAAACCATAAAGACATTGTAACAACATTATTAATTGGCTTTATCCTACGTCATGGCAACAGAATAAAAATTTCGTTTCTCATAGTTCCAAAAAAGTTGAGCTTCCAAATGCTTGATGTTCTGTACAGTCGTACACCAATGGGCAACTTCAGTATACACAGCAAGGATCACTGCTACATAGTGATTAAACCTTACTACGAGCACGTGGTTTAATATACACTGTGTGCGTGTGTTTGTATGTGTGTGTGTGTGTGTGTGCTTACATTTGTCTGAGCCAGACATTGGTAATGTTTCTGATCTGCTATACCTTCACAGTGTGGATAAATAAGAAGCTCTACAAAGACACAAACAGTTCCTCTACTTCTCCTGTAGTCTTTGTGTTTAAAGGGAGATTACCTCTGCAGTTACCTTTGAGGTACCCTCAAAGCACTACACTACCATAAAAATAAAAAACTAGAAAAATTATAACTTTCGCAGCACTGTAATAATGCACAGGGGCTGAATCCAAAGGAATGAGAATCTTAAAAATAATTTGATAACGTATTTGTGAGTTCTATTCTGTAGTCTTCTTCTCTCCTTTCGTCCAGTCTCATGGAATTTAGTACTTGTAATACTGTAGTTTAACTCTCTAATCAATTGCAACAAAATTCAGCCATAATGTGCTTATAAATAAGATATTGTGGTTACTTTAACATTATAACTAATTAAAATTACACATTGTACATAAACCCCTGCAGACAAAGCACACACAAACATACTACACTTGAGCACACACAAACATACTACATATGTACAGATGATCAGCAATGAATACCAAAGTCAGCTATTATAAATATGTAGATATACTAAACCAGAGAGCAAAAGTTAAGTTGCCTGGAGTTGTATTTCTAGCCTGATTAGCGAATATTTGACAAAACTCATCATTAGCGGGGAGGGAAGAGGCAGAACAACTGATTGCATTCACACGATAGTTACAGGGTTAATACACAAGCCATAGAAGTAACTACACTGTGACTAGTATATCTTTGTTACCATGACAATCAATCACCATACTCAATTTAATTAGGCATTTCAATAATTACAATCTGTTGGATCTTTTTTCAGTTTTAATCGATTCTATTGACAATGTCGCTTTGTGGTGTGGGAAGGACAAACGCCAAGCAGGCTTTCTGTTACACATACACATACACACACACACACACACACACACAGAGAAAACAAATCGAAACTCGTCCGGCTCTAAGATTAGTAAAAAAAACAAAAACATACAGAGGCAGAGCCAACAAAATTTGTTTTACTTTTCAATAGAACAACTCTTATTGTTGTACAGCATCAAAAGCTAAAAGTGTGGGGCTTGAGTCACCTTCTCGCCCTCCCTCCCTCTCCCGTACCCACGTGTCAGTCCCCTTGCTTATATCTCCCTCATAATCTCACTTATAATTCACTAAATTTAAACCTCATTCGCAACAGTAGTTTTAGGATTAAAATCCACATACTAAAAACACACAACAAACAAAAACTGAATTAGAAATTTGTGTGTTAAGACGTAATTATATAACTTGGATCAACTTAGCCACACCATCTAAACTAAATAGTACAAATGCAACATTGAACAACAACAACAACAACAACAACAACTCTATGTTACAATGTTCATTTCAAGCGTGCTCACTAAAAACCAAATAATGAAATAACTTAGAGCAAGGTGTGAACAAGCTTTGACATTCCAGGGATCTACAATGATGCACTTGCTAATGTAGCACCCTTTCAAACCGAAGCCCTATTTAGCTGACAAGACACAAAGATTGAATCATAACATCCACTATATCCACTAGCAATGGATACCGGGTATAAAATGCACACACACACACACACACACACACACACATACACTACAATAGTCACCTCATGATTCCATTACACAACTAATCTGCAATTATACTGAGTAATAGGTGCACTAAAAAAAGGATTGCTTTTAAGATGTCAGGATATTAATCAATAACTACATTAGCATACATAACTAAACAACATATAGATAATATATGTAGCTTAAATAAGTGTTAATAGGTTATAATTAGATAATGACCAAGATGAGAATTTTTATTTCGAGGTTGGCAGAGGAGACCTCAGAGGAAAAAAAAAAAAAGACACCGCGTGGTTACCTGGTTAACACCTCCAAATAAACTTCAATGTTACCAACTTAGGAAATAACGGCCGACATTTAAGACTAGGAAAAACTGTTAGAATAACGAGATTACCCAAGGAATACACACACACATACATACAAACTGCCCATGTCACTTGTTTGATGTCACTATGTCCAGTGATTTTAGATAGACTGCAGCTCACTCTCTCACTCACAACTCACTCTCTCACTCACTTGTGGTCAAACACTCTCTGCCACTTCCTTTGAACAGGAAATCTAAATGACACCAAATATAGCCAAGAAGAGAGAAAACACTCGAGCACACTATAAAATACCAGCACACAAGAGGACAATATATCTAACTCCACCTATTCTGATACCACACATTGATTATTTGCATAATCTATCCAGCAAGATTACTCCAATAAACATCGTTGAATCGTATTTACATTAAGAACATCTGTCTTCCTCAGCTAAGCGTGATTACAAACGACGCAAACACAACCCAAAGGTGATCAAAAGAAGTCAACGCCAAAGAAACAAAAACACCTAGATTCATCCATCTGTGCCAGACCTGCATTCCAATCACTAACCTCCCCAGTGTGACTGTTAGCAAACCCTACAGGAAACAAAGACAGAGGTTTGCAAGCCTGCTTAATGGGTCGGAACAGGGCCCACTGCACCCACCTAAGAAGCTTCTTACGCACCCTCATGCATGGTACGGAACACCGGGATGATGTCATGACCGGTTTAACTAGATATGTAGGCCATGACCTCATTAGGAGCTCTGGCCTGCCACATTCTGGCAGTACAAATTGGCTAAGGAGGCTGGGAAAGTGGAAAGTGTTCAGGGTGCAACATACCAGAGAGACTTTAAGTAAAATCTGATGCAAGTCAGCGATTGTGTATAAGTTAAAAAATGGAACAATAGTATTACTCTATACTCCATAATTGTAACAATTGTACTACTAGTATTATCATAGTAATGCATTAGCATCAGAAAATTACACGCACACCTAAGTTAAATTTGACCGGACCCTACAAAAGCATCCAGACACCACATCACACCCTGGAACCTGCATTTGTATCCATGAGTGGCTTAGTGGTCAAATCAGCCAACCACCACAAAGTCCACACACCGTTGCTATAGTGACTGGATAAAAAAAACCACCACTAGTTTTAGAAATAATTTGATTCAAACACTCAGTGCAAAATTATGGAGAAGTCTATTAATCCAGCTATATGCTGGGTTCTGGTATCTCATCATCAGCTTGCTTTACCTTAAGAAATGTATACAATACCAACAAGCTAACAGCTGGTGCAACTCACTGGCTCTTCACTCTGGAATAAACTTCACCGCACTCTTCCGCGTTCCTCACAATGACTTATACACGTCAGAGTAGTCTCCAACCAGAGGACCCACAGCAAATAGCGATAAAGCTAATAGAAACTCTGCAAAATGCTACTTCAACTGCTTGAACACCTCAGAATGACCTACATTGGACTCAAGGCAAATACTGGAATTACTCAGCCCGCAGAATACAACGTACTGCGCTCCGCCAACGGCCAATGAGAATAGTGACTTGGTACTGTAGCCAGATAAAAATTAAATATGTGAATTAAGTTGGACAAGCCGCGCCTCCCTCACTCCGCAGCATCAGCCACTCGTGCACCTCCTCCTCTACCGGTGTTTATTTAATTTAGACCACACCCACATTTCATTAGGTGGGCGTGCCAAAAAGTTGTCACATGCACACGATTTATGTCGTGAATTTTTGCGTTGTTAACGTTACGCGCATTTTACCACTTCGTAAAAAGAAGCTAGAGAAAAGCTAACTAACTAACTAACTGCACTGGGCACGGGGAGAGGGGAAGACTTCTCTTCTACGTCGGCTCTTGCTTCGCGGGTTTGTTCGTGCTTAGCCAGGGTACGGGCGTCTTCTGTGACTTTGGCGAAGCTGCTGGGGTTGTATATTCCTTTCGTAGCTTTTGAAGGGCTTTTAGGTAGTTAAAGTTTGTGTAGAGACTCTCGAAGTGGCTAGGAGGATGGATGGCGGCAACTGCTCTCTAGCCAACCTCCCTAAAGGTTACTTTCATGAAATGGATTATGTTTGCTACGATCGTAATGATACAGGTAAGTTTGTTCCCAGCTAGGCAAAATTTCAGTTCGTATGTGTGTGTGTAAGCTTAGTGTGTGTGTGCTAGTCATGAGGAATGGTATTTCAGTTTGAAAAGCAAAGCCTTTTCTTTAGAGCAACCATTGTAGTCTATAAATTAGTTTGCTTTGTACTGTAGAGGTAAACATTGTCATGTGACATGTGTTGTTGATGGGCATTTATTAAAGTATTTTATGTTGTTTTTGAGCCTCCGATAAATTGCACATTATGTTTAGACTCGATCTGAAACCCCACAAAAGCTGTGATTAAAAAAAAAAAAGTGTTCACAGGAGTACAATTGCTGTTGGATATAAATGCAAGTACAGAATACCACGAACTAATGTCGGTATTAATACTACCAACTCTATGCTTCATATGTAATTAGGAAAACATTCAATAAATTACACATTCACACAATATTTGTGGAGTCCGTCTGGTTATGGTTATAAATAAATTATTCTAACAAAACTATTCTCTTTTGTATCTACTTTAATTATTTAATGGATGAGTTTTGTTATCTCTTCAATTGTTCCTCATTGTGCTGCTACTCCCTTGCTACTCCTTATGATCAATTTCGTATTAGATACGTATTTGCCAGCGTAAATTGGACGTGATTCTGAAGGTCAGCATTTTTCATAGGCCTGGAAACCCCAAACTAATAAGCTTCTTTTATGTCTAATGTTAGCACACCAAGTAGGTTAGGTACATCAGTTTTAATGCTGATTTTATTGTTTTTGTTGTTGTTGTGTGTTAAAATGCAGCTCTTATAATTAAGGCAATTTAAGATTTCTAATTTTTGTTGTATTGATGTACACTAGGAATTTATGAATGTTTTAGAAACAAATTCACTATTTATAAGTTAGAACCCGTTGCTATATTGTTACTAGGTGTACTAACTTGGTAAGTGTGCACTATTTTTTGCCTTTAGGTATATAAACTGTGCATACTAACCACCCTTGGGGTATTGCTATTTTTGAGTTTTAG
>WLWI01005905.1_pt1 | contig 10160 bp, 9 predicted proteins | sample 6701501 | NCBI WGS metagenome assembly WLWI01 (sample SAMN12718690, study PRJNA515312) | sponge metagenome | isolation source: marine sponge | host: Mycale hentscheli | place: New Zealand: South Island, Marlborough, Capsize Point | collected 2014-11-01
TATTTTTTCTTACATTTCACACCCCCTTTTTTAAAAAGTGTTTTTTCCCCCCCCCCCCCCCCCCCCCCCCCCCCCCACACACACACACACGCACACACACCTTAATTTGGAATTCCATGGAAAGCATTATGAAGTCCTGGGTCCTTGTCAGTGATTCAGTGATGGAAAATATATGGTTATTTTGAAATCATTTCTAAAAACTTCATAGCTATTAGTTTGATAAAGTATGTTTGAGCATAACATCATTGAATTAGTGTTGGTGTCAGACAATATTAACACGGAGGCTCTACACATACGTACATGAAGTTTGTCTTTCAAAGAATTTCCCTCAAATCTTGTGCGTACATGAATTGTGACTGTTATCTTAACAGAAATAAAGAAATCACATCCACAGTATCTCAAATGTTCCTTTAATATCAGTAGCTATGTGCACTAGCTAGTGCTATTGCATGAATGTGTGATTGCATGTTGTGTGTAATGGTGTTGTTTACTTGTGCGGTAGGCGATACATTTCTGCATTTAAGTGTGTATACATATGCAACTATACACACTCTGCGTCTGCACTTCACAGCTAGTGATTATAGTGATGGTGGTACAACTAACGAGGGTTTGATGAATATGTGTGCATGTGTGTGTGTGCATGAGTGGGTGTGTGTGTGAGGTGTACACAATATATTTGCTCACACTTATTTTTGTGCCTGGAAAGGAAGTTACAGGTGAATATGGATCGTGTGATCTGCAAGTGACTATCAGTGAGGGTTCCAGTGAACTAACTTAAAGAAACATGTCATTTCATATGGCACCTCTTTGATTTCTTTAGTATTTTTTTATAGTATAGATTATGGTACATAGATGCTCACACACACACACACACACACACACACACACATGCACACACATACACAGACTAGATACATAAAAACATGGATAGGAACTAGATTTACACTAAAGTCTGAAGGTGGACTATTGACCAAACAAAGTAGTGCAGCCAATTTGTACAGTTGTTTTATTTAGGCTAATGAAACATATCAAAACTAATTATTGTGGACGCTTCACTTATTTAAACCATCTGATTTGAACAATCTGATTGGACGATTCGAACACACAAGTATATTTCATAAAGATGAAAGAGTGATACCCAAACAATCAATTTCTAAACATTGATTAAATTCATGACTGTGAGTTCATACAGCATCAATCAATCAAAAGGATAAACATGATGTGTATGCACACATATGTATATGATACAGAAACCTGATTAAAATAATCGATCATAACATGATACAAGTTACAACATATAACAGCACATCATCATCCACTCCCTCTTCTTGCATGTTTACACACACGCATACACACACATACACCAAAAATTAATTTTAAAAAGTTTCACTCTTACAATTATAGAATACATGCGTATGTTTTAAATTACTCATATATTTTTGGGGTTTTTTTTGTTGATGTTTTGAATCAAGTCACTGAAAGAAGTGAAGACTTCAAATAGTGAAGCCCACAAAAGGAACTCGACTTCACATATATATGTGTGCTTGCATGTGTGTGTGCATGTGTGTAGAGTGATTTTTTATTTTTAATTGATAGTGATTCTCTGGAACTATCAGAATGTTGCATATAATTATATATCATTATAAAAATAATAGTTGTAATTTCTGTGGATTAGTGATATATATCATGACTCGTATCAAGTATGCGTGTTTGTGGCTACAATCAAGCTCAAGGGCAATGTGTCTAATAATTTTAAGTCAACAGAAAATCTCTTCCTACTGCTATGCGGTCACGCGCACCTGGCAGAGCCAGGATGCCTGTACACTAAGCTGGCACTGTGAGCCGTGCAAGCAAAGCTCCTGGAGCCAGGCTAGGAACTCGCAGGAGAACAGACCTTTCCTCACAGCAAGTGGTATGGGCACCCGAAGTCCCACCTGGACCATTGCTGTTCATGAGAAAAGGCCTTCAATTTTCACCCCAGCAAATGCCAGGTACCCTGGGTGGACTGGTGGGAGGCAGATGGAAAATCGGATGGAAAAATTGCCAGAGTTGGGCTTGAACACTAGGACCTCAGGCCCTGAGCCAAGGCCACAACCACTACACCACACAGCCACCACAATAACACACACATTGTATAAGCACATACAACCACACACACACACACACATACACACACTGGAATGTGTTGGATCATCTACTAAACTTTATAATGACAACTGTATAAGGGATAATTTATTAAAATAGGTAACGTTGAATAGTTAAGAATGTGGATTGCCTGGGATTTACCCCTGCACACATGTGTGTGTATGTGTGTGTGTATGTGCATGTTAACCACTGTGGGTCTGTAAAAACACATTGAAAATGTTTACCCATCGTCATACGCGTAAGATGATGGCTAGAATACATTTATGGACATGGGTAATTTGTCCTAAGGAGGCAGTCTAAATTGAGCTTGCACTGGGGCCATGATAAGTATGCAATATACTATGGGCCCTGTAACTTCACACCCACTCACACCATTTCGAACAATAATAGCTCATTCTGTTGAGAAGCTGTCAACCATTGAGTCCTATGTACCGTTACAAGACCCGAACCATCCTACCTTTCTCATGTCCACTCATGGTCCTCAATTGCAAACTATGTCTTTTTGCACTTACACATAGGTACAATTAATTATAGTCACGCACATGCGGAAACATACATATCCATACATACACACACTGACATGTACAAACACATACATTACACATGTTCTAGAATCTTAAAATTCCTGTCCCGGTAAAAATCCGCCACCACCACTACAATAATAATATACAACAGAATGAAGTTAATATTACGTATATATTTCACGCTAGTCATTAGACATTTTTTTGCTTACGAGTCCTTTGCCATTGCACCTCTAAATTTATGTTACTATTCTTGCCTCATCATTTTTATGGGAGTGATGACAAAGCAATAAGAGGTGTGTCCCTCCTCACATGATGTTCTATTCAGCACAAATACAGACAGGATGTGAACTAGTCACTGTAATTGCATTTGAAGCCTGAAATTTTGATGACCAAGACACACTGTTTTGCTGAGAGCACCAAATTTTGCAGCTGTGATGGCCATGTATAATCAGGTTGTAAAAGACCAGAGTTCATTACACTATCAGATGCATCAGTATTATTGTTGTAATCCATTGTTGTTGTTTTACCAGCATTGGTGAAGGCAGCCATTTTGTATTGGGTAGGGGTAAAGAATTGGAATGTTGCAATAAGAACTAAGAGTCTTTTAAGGATACCATATTCCAAGAGCTGTGTTCATTACTTGATTGGTAACTAAATCATATTTATTGGTGGTGGTGGGGAGGGGGGGGGGGGGTGGGTTTCACTAGTGTTCCGGTAGTCAGAAACCAAACTGGTGCTCATATAAGGGATGTCCAAATTAGCAGACTCAGTGTTTGAAGAGTAAAATAAAGTTAGCCGAGTTTAATTTAGCTATTGTGTGACTGTTATTTCTTTAGCTATAGTCAAACTGAAGAAGATCGTGATTGTCCACATTAATCAGAACAGCTCTCCTTAGCTGAACATGTGATGACCTTGCTCTCCAACTTTGCAGGTAAGTGCACCTCAGCTTGTCCTACATGTAACACACTCATGTACCTCACCCTAGACATTTGTTTGTGCATTTTTCCTTTGTTTTTTTAAACAGCCAATGTAGTCCCTGCAGTGAAAGTTTTAGAAATTAGTTTTATCACATCATCTCTGAGTTCGTTTGAAAATAAGATCCCAAATGGCAACAGAACGTGACAAACAAACAACAACAACAATAGGTACACACAAACATTCACACATAAGGTGTTTAGATCATGTTTTTCTCGTCATGTTCTTGTTAAAAGTCCCACTTTTCTAGTGATGCAATTGGGAGACAAATTCATCACTTCCAGTAATCTAAACTTTGGACTCAATTTGCAAGCGAACTTCACCTGAATAAGAATTAGTTATTCATCGTAGAGATTTCCTGCACTAAATGGCAGATCTGGCAAGAATTATAAAAAATATAGACACGAAATCAAGTTTAGTGTGTATAGCAGGGCAGTCCCTTACAACACGGAATTAAAAAAAACTCTGTCATACGGGATCAAACCCAGGATTACTAGCTTAATACACAAGCAAGTCGTCCTGAGTTTGTAATCAGCGACAGCCAATTTGTAGCAAGCTGTATAAGACAAAGATAAAATGCCTGAGGGCAATGTTAATGAATACATACAAGAAAAGAGCATGTTCTCCAATTATTGTGCCAATGCTTCTGACTATATCTGACCGTCACAAGCAGTGTAACAGTACCGTGAATGCACTCCAATTATTCGTCCAATCCCAACTGTGTTAGTGTACTAGTCTCTACAATACTTGTGTTGAGTTACGGCCATAACAACACTGATATTCCTAATTAAATCACACTAGTCAAATAAGTGAAAAAATATTCAGTTCATGTTGTGCGCATGACATTTAAATTCATTGATGTATACCACAAACTCATGAATATGATTTACTCCAGCTGTGAATACATACTTCTTGTAATTCTACTTCACATTTTTGTGACCTTTCCTTGAATAGAGTGAGCTGACCGTGACCAGGTTAGGGGCAGCATTTGATGGTCTGATGAGTTTCAGACTACAGCAAGCAGTACATATTGCAATGGTAAATGTTGAAATTAAGGATAACGTGGCCAGAGCACAAGAAATGTTTGAGTCTATAATATTAGATTCTTCATGACCTATTGACCTTGCTTTCATATCATTAAAAACAACACGATGTTCATAATACGGGTCATTAACAAAAAGTTTAAATGTATCACTAATAGCCACTATAAAAGTGAGTGTTTGGTTCTTATTTAATATAGGCTGTAATAGTATATGTACATGTGTACATACTTGTTTACGGTTGTTGTGCATTGAAGAGTAAACAACGTCACTTCACGCAAGACTTTTTTTAAAAAATACACTGAGCTTGAACGATATATATTGTTAATTCTTGGTGTTTGTTATTGTTGTTGTATGTTGACTCTGACTAACTTTCTCACAAATTGTTGCGATAGTCCACAAAGAAAATTTGCTTATGGTCATAGGTTTCAGGTTAGGTGAAGACCTATAATTATGTTCTTACTCTCACACTGAAGTACAGCAATGGCTTTAACTATTGTATTCGAGTAAGCAGTAACTGCATAAGACCTACCAGAAATTCAAATGCTCTTTTAACTACTAGCATTCTATCAGTATGCTCTTAGCTTACAACAAACTTCATTAAGAATTGATAAATTGACAAAAAGGAGCATCAGAAACTGATAGATAATATATTGATGTAAATATGGACTTGGTATGGTAAACTTTTGCTTAATAACAAAAAAACTGTGTGACTAAATCGGCCACATGTGGGATACTGAAACTGTCCATCAAAAACATGTACATATTATTTGTATGGCAGATATACAGTTAAGATATTTTGTTATTCTTAAACTACAGATGTTGCTATAGCATCTGGCTGCTGCTAGATATGTAAATGTTGTATAATTATTATAATAGTACGGCGCGTAAGTTGCCCATTCAAAAATGTATGGGAAAAATCGCTGTTTAATTGAAATCGCACGGGGAAAGTGAAATAGTGAGTAACTAATTGAAATACCTCGGTAACTAAGTGGAAACTAAGTGAAATACCTCAGTAGCTAAGTGAAATAGTACGGGTAAGTGCGCACGCATGCAGTGTTAACCTTGGAAACGTACAGTTCGAGTAGTTTTAGTTGGAGACAATGTCATTCTTTACCACAGAAGCTCTACCTGTATTAGACGGAATGTTTTACAACAGATCAGGAGGAGCCGCACATTGAAAACGAAGTTCCAGCGGAAGCTAATCCTGAAATAAGGAGATAGTGAGTGAACGATATAATATAGCTACAATTGCAAATGGCTTTTTAAAAGCTGACCTACTATTAGCGAGTGATAGCACGGGTAACCTGTGCTATTAGGGATCAATAGCACTTGTAAAGCAATTGAAATAGCACTTGGCTTTGCCTCGTACTATTTCAATCACGTTACTCATGCTATTAATCCCGAATAGCACGGTTACCCGTGCTATTACTCCTACTAATACCGAGTCTTTTTTTTTTTTAATCAAAAAGTTTGAATTATTTTGAAATACCACAGCTGTGGAAAACTGAAAAAAATGATCTAATTAGTCGGACCGATCTCTCTGCTCTTTTATCAGCTAGGCAGTTCCACGGTGACATTCCTCGGCAACAATGGTAAGAAAAGTATAAACAAAAGTAGGAGCGGAATGAAAAATATGGGATTTCTTAGCTGCAGAAATGAACTGTTACTTGGTTTCGCCTTGTGAATTTTTTCTCACTCCACTTGTGGTAATACCAGTTTTCCATGATAATCTCCTTATACCATGTATTTTATTATTATAGTCGTGTACATGATGTGTAAACTGTACAACAGAGGCTTACATAATGTTAGTATACTCTATTCAACTGAAACTTGCACTATAATTACACTATTTGGACTGGAAAGAACAATACATATTATAATTGAGTCTAGCAAGCTTACTAATTTGTGAAACAGTTCAGTACGGTGTTTGTGTTGAACACTTGTTTGTTCTATACTCACAAACACTAGGTAAAGTATTATTAGTGTTCATAGCATACCCTTACCTTTGAAGTAGTCATGAATATTTAACCCTCTTGTGAATCACAACACACAACATATACTGTATACTCAGAAGTAAAAGTGACTTCATGTGTTTACAAACACATGTGGTTAACTGACTATGATTATGATTATGGTATTAGTTGGTATAAGTAAACATGTGGTTACCAATGAGTCAGCCTCATGAAGACTATGAACAACAAAACCTGTGTAGTTAGATTTGTTTTACTTACAAAGTTAAGGATATTAACACTACTTACGCAATAATATTTATACAAAGGATCATCAATTTTCTAGACAAGTCCAAAATTCCCATAAACTGCTAGTTATGAATACAACCTCAATATCCAGCTGCTTGTGTGTTGTTTTGTAAATCAAGCCACTCATTCAATCACATGTAATTCACTTGCAATATATATATATATATATATTTTTGTATTCTTCATTTCCACCTTTTTACTCATTCTATTATTATTAAATTATTAGCATGAAAGTTACATTTCTACGGCATACTACTAATTAATAAAACTACAATGAATTTAAAAAAAAGTCTGATAGGCACACAAAAATTGTCCAAAAAATAATCGAATTGAATAGGGGTACAGACTGAACTGTAACAGTTAGAGACTTGATGACATTGACATCAATGCAAATATGTGCATAATAATACATATAGTGCAACTCAGTGGTTACTAACATAACCAGTGAAAAATAAAGAAAAAAACTGTTAGGCAGTTCATTTGTATCTCCGTCTAACCTCCATGGCAGGTTTGTCAGCATCACCACCACTGCAGCCTTTGGTCAGTGACTCTTCATATACACTCAGCGATGACTCATTAGAATCCAAGTCAGCTTTAACTGAAGGAGTTGAAAATTCCAATCTACATAATTATATATACATGTAAAGCCACAAGAAACTAAACAAACAAACAAACAAACAAACACAAGGGTTGGCACACCTGACAACTACATCCAATACCCATTACTAGTTCCAGTGAACTAGAATAGAACTATGTTAACAGCTGAAGTAGTTATTGTATCATTATGAGATCATAGATTTACTTTTCAAACTCGTCTGGCTGATGCTCGCCAGATAATGCTGTGAAAGGATTCTCCAATCCATGACATTGGGGGCTGTGTTCAGATACACTGGAATCATCATCGTAAATGACAGGTTTATCCTCACACTGATCCATTCTGCAGACAGTTTAGATGTTAATTGTAATATAAAATGACAATAAATTAAACCCTTGAAACTTAGTGACAGTCTAGATTACCATAGATTCAGGTTATGAAGCGCCCCTTCTTTGTTAAGCCCTGCTTTTTGTTAAGCACTTGTTTTCTTCCCAGTTTGTAACACTTTCTATTAAGCGCTCCATACTGTCCATCTACTGCTAATTGCAATTGACGCTCAGCTCAAGTTTTTAGGATGCCACTCCCTGTTAAGCGCCCATTTTTTTTATTAAGTGCCCATTTCCGTACCATTGGAGTTATAAGCAGGGGCACATAACAACTCGAGTCTACGGTATTAATACTATTCCCTAAAAAGGAATAACATGTGTGCCTTTCCTTCATTCCATACATGCCAAGATCACTTATGTATGACAGCCATACAAGTAGGGTACATGAAGCAATATCAGAATGGGCACACATCCAAAACATTCAACTTACTTCAGATTTTCTCCCACATTTTCTTTAATGAAGACAAAGCAATACACAATGTTACTGTTGTCACTGCAGCATTACCAAAACAAAGAAACATCAATAGCAGAGAAATATTGTAAAATGTAATTAATAAACAAATCAGTGTTTATATGTATACACACACCCATACACACTTTAAACATGTGTACACACACATGTAGATCCAAGTTCATACATGCATACACACATACATGTACATGCTCAGCAAATATGCACTGCCTTATTATTTTGTATTCCTCTCAATTTCACTGCATTGTTATCATAGTTTAACAAGGAACGTAGCTAATGACTAATCAAATGAGTCAACTGCAGGTAAGGGTTATTTATGGTGATTGCATGACAAGCATAAAACAACATATTGTAATCATGACAAACAAAAATAGTCGTGATTTATGTTGTTTATCTGGGGACCTCGATTAAGTGGGCGGGAAATAAATTGCAATATTGCAGTTGTATTAGATGCGTAACAGTTTGCTGCTAATGTTATGGAAAAAAAGAAATGAAAAAAGAAAGAAAAAAAGTAAAAAGTTGTTTTTGTGGATGGTAATGTTATGAAAGTAAAATAAGTGTAACAAATCTCCCAGTGGCTAAACTTACACAGATGAAGTCTCTTGAAAGGAATCACTTTTCAGCTGTTTCTCTTCACTTACAGGAGATAAAACCTGCTCTGATTTTATCCCAGAGGTAGAGTTGGCCATTTCACCATCTTCTTCTCCATCATCGATAGCTTCATTGCCTTCCTCCTCACAGTGGTCATCCTCCAATACAAAGACATTGTTGCTAGCCATGATAAGCTTGCATGGCTTCAAGTTCCTACCCAAATCATCACAAAATAGACAACTGCATTAGTTGCAATACATAGGCATTAGATACAGAAATAGTTAGCCTCCACTTGACGACCTCTGAAAGAGAATAAATTGCAACATTCTTAACACTGATGTTTACTTGTTTGTTTGTTACTCATTATATACTAAACTTTCAACTGAACCGTGGTGTTAGTTGAACCCAGTATTAGGTAGTGATTACATTTACCTATGTATAAACAAAATTACAAAACAATCAATAGCTTACATATCTGTGACTATTTTTGTCAGCTTCTTGAGTAGTGGAAGTTCGGCCAATCTGTAAAGATCATAAATAATTATCTGTGAACATTCATTCCAAGCCAAAACAAACACTCATTACAGTTTTCTCCTAAAAAGAGGTTCCACATTTCGTCCGAATTTGTTTAGCCTGCACAATCAACAACATAATACTTCATACCACAAACTTGCAGCTTACAGAAAGCTTACCTGAGTGCAAGCCCATGTGCAAGCAGCTCTGCTTCGTTTGCCCTAAACAATTTGCAAAAATTGTGAAAAATAATACAGATCAATGCATTTAGCTCGTGCATAATCAGTAAATACACAAACAAACCATACAAGTATGTAATAGGCACAAAAATACTAACAAACAAGAAACACAACCAAAGGTATTCTTATCTATTTGAATCTTATGCTTGTAATTAACACAATAAACAAAGTGACTCACATGAACCTTTTCCGATCTGGGTCTGTCTCGTCGTCTATCACAACAGCAGTACTCATTCTGCACATTGATATACAATTACAAGTGAATGTACAAAATATATTTCAATCCACTCACTTTGGAAGTGCAGCTTCATCCTTGATGCTCTTGCCTGTTTCTTCTTGACCAAGGCTGTAGCAATTATAGGACTTTTTTTGAAACACTAATAGGACTTAAGACTATCAAGGAGAGAGAGGGAGGAGGG
>WLWI01005907.1_pt1 | contig 10157 bp, 2 predicted proteins | sample 6701501 | NCBI WGS metagenome assembly WLWI01 (sample SAMN12718690, study PRJNA515312) | sponge metagenome | isolation source: marine sponge | host: Mycale hentscheli | place: New Zealand: South Island, Marlborough, Capsize Point | collected 2014-11-01
AAACAGCAGTATTTCACGAAGTAAGTTCCTTTAATATGCCAGAATTTTGATTTTGGACTTCATTTTCCAGAAAAAAGCGAGTCTTTCCAGAGCCGTGCAATCGTAGGCTTACAGCGGGAACCGCCCCCATAAAAAAACTTGCTTGTCACGTGAGCCAGCTTGCAGGTTGCAAATCACTTTAAAATAGCTAACAATTACATGCTTTCAGCCTGAGGTGTTGCGTAGCGTAGTTGTTGAGTGAGCAAGTACTAACCTAAAAGTCTCTGGTTCAAATCCTCGTCGACGGTATTTTTTTTTTTCATCCTTTTTTTTTTTCTTTTTCCTTTTGTCTTCTTGCCTTATTTTCCTCTTCCTACTGTTTTTATTTCTTTTCTACCTTTTCCTTTCATTTCCTCTTTCTTTCCTGTACTGTTTTTCTTTCTTTCTTTTTCCTTTTTCTTTTCTTCCTACCTATTTTCATTCATTCCTCTTCTTTATCATACTAGCTAACTAGCGCTGAGGGTTTGCACTTCAGTGCTCTAGTTCATTCTGTCTGTCTGTCTGTCTGTCAATAGCGTTTCTTTAACTTCACGTCGATTTAAGCAGTGATAGCGAGATCAAACTGCAGCACTACACAAAGTAAGTCCCTTTAAGATTCCAAAAATGTTTGTTTAGGATTAGTTTTTCAGAAAAAGTGAGTGAAACTCGGGGCCAATGCTTTTCTCTACGGTTGACGTACTTTACCATATAATTTGCACTTGAATGGCAAATACTTAGCAGGCAGTACCTTTGCCGTAGCGTTGATGGTCGGAGGAGCCAGGCGGTTGGAAAGAGGTCTGCTACATAAGACTGGAACAGTATGTAATGTGACATAGCTTAACCTTTAAAACACTTTTACCCAAGCTCACTGAAACAGAGCTGACCTTTAGCTTCATCATCAAGGTAATAATTTGTTAATATGGCATTGTATTTGTTCAGTGTGAGTGGATTTTTACATTCTTTGCCGGAGTGGAATTTTGTGTTCAGTGATTTTAGAACAGAGCTAGACTTCTGAACACCTCGCCAAATCACTTTGTCCAAAAATTATAGCTACTACTACCTAAAGATTAGACTGAAGTTAGATCACTAATAGAAAAATAAATCAAAATATAAACCAATAAACTATGATATTTTCTATTCATTTTTTCTTCTTGTTTCTTTCATTCATTCTGTCTGTCTGTCATAATGAGTCTCGAAGTTGACGAAAGTTCAAGCATTTACAACAAAGTATATCCCTTTATATTTCCAAATGTTTCTGTTTAGGCTTCATTGTTCTGATAATTTGAAAATAGCTAAATTTTCGATTTTAAGGATAGGTGAGGTTAACATTCTGAAACTGGTTTGATGAAATCTTGAGGGAGTTACTGATGTTGAAGTGGAGGGTTGTGCACAGAGTGTTCACACCACTGGTACTACTCTAGTTTCAACTATTTCTGTTTAAAGAATAGAGAGTTGTCCAATAAATAGCATACATCATTTCTGGACATACTTAGCATGTAGATCATGACACAACTAAAACAACTTTATAAGGTAACAATCATTGAATAGAAAAGTATTTGGTACAACATTACAATTCCTGCACTGAGTCAGGCAGGCTAATTTTATATTGGAAATACTGTCAGCTGATTAGGTCTCATTTAGTGCCATCTCAATATAAAAATCATTGTCCAATTATACAGTGTAAAAATTTTACAGGGCTGGAGGAAGACTGACTAGAAATGCTGTGGTCATGCATGCAGCCTGTATATTCAGATATGCAAATAGATTTCCCACTTCCAAGTAGTTATGTGCTCTCTCAAAGTGTCCAAATAAACTTTCTCTCGTCACTGACTGCGATTAAAGTGTTCAAGTATGCCTCCATGTCAGCTGTTTATGAATATGTAAAGTCATCTCAAAAACTTGGTTAGGCCATTAATCTGACCAGCCTGACCATGTACTCTGGCCCTGCTTGATTTTACCACTTAAACTATCTATTCTATAGCTTTAAAGAAATTACAGAACCAATAGCTAACTTACCTTGATAATTAAGCTTCATAATCCTCAACCAAACGGTGGTCTAATAATATTGTTATGAGTTACAAAATTCAACAAGCTAAATATCTCTCCAACACACAACAAATCTCGAAAAACCACTCGGTAGCAGACACCTTATTCAACCCGCACAAGTAATATGCTCTATTAATTTGGAGCAATATAATAGAATTATCAATTTGATAATGCTCCCAGATCTGTCAAATATAGAATAATAATTATAATTGGCCTCATCCAAAATGTGAAAGTTTGATTACATTTTGACCACCATTTTTATTATGTTAGTTTGATCTAGCCTTACAACAACTGATGTATAATGAGTTATTTATTCTTTTAAAAATGATCACACTTCTATTAAGCATAATAATGTTAAGGTAAAATATATTTAGCAGGCACATGTAATGTAAAGGACTCCCATACATCTTCAAAACTACTGTACATTGACATATTGTAAAAGTTACACTAACAGCTATTCATTGTAAATAGTAATCTATAATACACCACACGTAATTCAACTCAATTGATTGACTCCTCTGCTTGGTGGCTATAACTTGCTTTACATGTATGGGCACCCATGCTATCACTAGCATATACTATTGTGTAAACTGAGTGTGCTAGCAATAAACTGATGGTAAATAATATATTTACCATCAGTTTGCCTATTGTGGAGGTTAAAATATCTAAAAGAATATGTTTAAAACTCTAGACAATCAAAAATTCAAGCACCAGTTGAGCATTCAATTATTGTGTTGAAAATTTGACTAGAATTGTTGCAATACATTTTTGATGAAGTTCCTTCTAATTTCATTATACTGATAATTAAGATGTTGTGTATTAAATGTTTACAATGCTACAACAATTATATTTGCAATTATTGATTTAATCTTATCAGTTTTTTTCTCATGAATGTAACAGCAAAATGTAATATTGAATAAAACATTTGATGTTTCAATTTCTTACCAAAGTGCTCCTCAGTGAGTAATATATATTGGCTGTGCTGATAGGACATTTAGCCCTATCCTTTACTAGAAAATCAGTGAAAATATGAAGTTTCCTTAACATGTGACAACAGGATATTCCAATTTTTGCCATGTACTTTGTAATAGTAATAATTTTTGAAAAAAATCACTGAAGTTTATCTGAGATTTTATTTAAAATTAATTACACCAAGTTATTATATTGCATCACACTCTGACAATGTCCAAATGAATATTATATTGTAAGTATATAAAAGTATATACAATTTTCTGCCTTCTGTGTAAGACAGTGTGAGGTCATGCAGCAAGACTATTTCAAAATGTTTATGGAAGTGTTTGACAGTGTCCTCTTGCCTTAAATATTTCCAACCAATGTGAATGGGGACTTCATAAAGTAACCATAATCAATATGGTTTTAATGCTTCATTTTCTACTGGAAAATCTGTAGTAACACTAAACCGAAAGACCCTATATGGTATATAATACTTAATACTTGAGTCAGAGTGTGATATGGCAAGAGATATTTTAACACGAGCAAGCTAATGTATTTTCACTTACTAGCCAAGGTGAGTGAAAACAAAGCCAAGCTGAGAGGAACATATCTTACCATATCAGTCTGATGAGTGTAATAAGTGGTTTATTCTATACTAGATATCTTAACTGTAGGACTTTGAACTAGGTTTGGTAACACAGCAAGTAAATGTGGCTGACAGAATAATTTTATGTCTACAAAAAAGAGTGAGATGCATAAATAATTATGGTAAAAAGTGATGGACTATTTCTTTAACTGCAACTGAATATCTAGTTGTTGTTTTTTACATGTATGAAGCTTTCTTCTCGAGTGTTTACTCCATCCCTGTGTAAAGAACTGACACAGAATTTTTTTTCTTTTTTTTTTCAGTATAAAGTCTGGCCTGGTTAACGTCACTGGATATCATTGTTCAATTACCACTGTTTTTGTTTGAAGGTGGGGAAAATAAACGAAATTCACTTATCTTGTTGTGTAGGTGTTTGGGTAAGACCCTGGCTGCATTAACTGGGCACTTTTCCACCTCAAATTAACACTATCTACTCTTTTATTGGGTATTTTACTATGTTCAAGACGGTAACCATGGTAACTCTCGAGATTATCGCTAGACAACTGCCGTTTCCCTTTGGCGTCGCCCTCGAGATCAGGACTGTTACCAACGATAATCCCTCAAATCCATATTTTTATTACTTAACCCAATATCTCCACTTCTTGAGACATCCACTTCAGGGGTCAACTTAGTCTGGCATAGACTGACCCTTTACCAAACCGTTTCGTGGGGAAAGGGTCTGGTGTCAAACACAAATTTTTACTCGTGGAATGCAATTTAACGGTTTAAAATTATTTTCATAGTGTGAGGTCAGTCCAGCTACTCAGCAATAACCTATGCAATAATTAGAATTGATTCATTGTCTTCTGATTGCACGGGATTTAAACCTCAACTGATCATGTGATATGCTTACAGTGATTTCATTGGCCATGCAGGAATGTGGTCGTCTGGTACAAATCAGTATCGTTTGACACCAGACCCTTTTCCCTGTGTAGTGATTTGGTAAAGAGTCTGGCTATGCCAGACTAGGGTCAACTGAGGTTGAACTCTCCGTGATAACCATCACATTTTCTATTTGAAACATAAGCGTATTCTCCGATTATCATACTGTTTACATTATGTTTGTCAGTACGGGGAGTTTACCGACATAATGATCCCTTTTCACTAGCTATAACTTATAAATTAATTTAACAATTTTTTTTAATTTTTCCTTACAAAATAAAATGGTCATTATCAGATTAAATTGGCAGGTGGTACATTGTACTCCCCTTCCCTTTCCACTTTGCAACAACTTTCATCACCTCTGATTCATAAGTGTTGTGTAAGTAGTATGTATATCATTATTATTATTATTATTATCATTACATATTATAATATATAAATATGTAATGACTATACATGCACATATTAACCTGAAACCTGCCCTCTCCCCCCCCCCCCCTTCCCATCCCCAACCCATGTGTACCCCTTGTTATTATTATAAACACTTAGTATTATATGACTTTATATTTCAGATATAGCTAATTTTATTGCTTCTATTATGATTATGTGAAATTTGTAAAATGATATGACGTATTTAACTTATTTATTACCTATTTTTATCCTACATGTATAGTAATGAAATTGTTCTTATAATATTGATTTTAAATAGCGTCTTGGTTCACATTAAAATTTTTTACAAAAGTTGTCTTGGAATAGGTATTACTTTAGTCACTGCTAATACAATAATTTTGCAAATTTATATCAAAATTGTTCATATTAATATATTATGATCCAAAGGCATTTGTATAAATTAAAAAAATATTCCCATAATTCTAATTGAAAAGTTTCTTACTGTAGCTATTTTTGTATTTCTGCTACTATTCAATACAATCCAGTTATATACACATCGAATATTACAACAATATAATGGTTGTTACAAATTTACACACATATGTATTTATTAATCAATCATATCGCTTCATAAACACTTGGCATTTCTATTTCAGTATGTGAAGTACCAGCTGCACTAGTTTTAACTTGTATCCTTCCATAAGCTAGGCACTCTTGCACAACTACATCATCATCCTTCAATTCTGCCTTCTTTTGTTTACCCGAACTTACACACTTTTTATTGACACTTTGACTGACTCTATTCAAATAGATAGAAGTACATTATAAAATGTTTTCATAGAATAAAATTAATGTTGAATATTATTGTGACACAGCAGAACACTTTAACTTTCTATTCTAGTGATTCAATATGCAAACAAGTCTAAGTTTTGTTCTACTTTTGCAATGTTGTCCTAAAGGATACTCAGGACAACATTTTAAGTATTATTTTATTAACTATAATAATAATAATAATACTTAATTTGTTGAAGATTGAAATAACTAAAATAGTACAGCTGTTGTGACCAAAAATATACAAACTGGGTAATTGCTATTAACTAAAACATCTCGCCCAAGATAAAGGAGGGAAGAGTACAGAGCACAGGTATGATGAAAGTGGGTGGGCCAGGAGTGGCACTACCCCTCACCCCCCACACCATCCCAGATTCATTGGTTGGTGGGGCACAGGGTGGCACACTTCATGCACATATAATACACTTTGTTAAATTTCAGGATATTAATAGACTCTATTTGCAAAACAACAAAAACAAGCTGCTTATCACAATGACCGGTACCAACTACAGAACTTAGTTTGTATTTACAGTTGTACTTTGAGAAGAATAAATGATCCTGACTGTAATAGTTATGTATTTACTTTGCTTTAGTTGATGTAAAGTTTTATATATTTCCATGAAAAATAAAGTGGTTTTGATAATAGTATTATCGCCTGTGGTAGATAGTGCCCCCCATCACCTATGCAGGTAGGTGTATAGGCAGGATGGAGTTACTTTGTGCCACACCCAAACTATGCCGAGACCACACCCACCTAAAAAAAGTTCAAAGCAACAGCATTAATTATTTCTAACAGCAGCAAGCTGACATGCTCACATTAACTTTCATATAAATGTTTCATAGGCCATATGAGTGAGAGGTAATGTGCTCATCAGTCTTTGTAGCTTTTGCTGATGATTTCAAGGGAACCACGTTATACCAATGGTCACTTTTTTAACTGCTATTTTTTTACTAAAATTTAAGTCGAAAATCTTCACGCTTCTGCCTCTTTTGATTCATACCGCATTCATTTCATGTCATGTCATTGTAACATTGTGGCTTTGATTTTATGACATTGCTACCACTTTAAGACAATATTATATTAATAGATAATATTAATTTATATTTCATCCAACTAAATGGCAACCTATAAAAGTTTGACCTTATTTCCGTAAAAAGAGACCACTATGTGTTACCAGTAACTCCCTTCCCCCCCCCCCCCACCCCTCCCCCGCATATGTCCCTGGAATGGCTCCTTCTACTACGATTAACTACTATTTTGTTTAAGTTGGTCAAGCCATATTCACATACAGTGCATAATATCTAATCATTAGTACAGCACATAACTTGATTCATACAGCACATAACTTGATTCATACATGACTAAGTAGCAATATACTAGTGTAGGTAATTGCCTGTTTTACAAAAATATGAATTATATCAAAATGTCAACTAATCCATGGCTATCACATGATGCTGTCTGCAATAACCAAAATATGATGCTACATTAATGAGATAAATTTAAACTCCGGTAAGATTTGTCTTCATCATTGTTACATCCCTATTTCACTTTCATGTAACTACATCATAGTGCAATAGTAAATAATATGCTAGATTTGGCCAGATCAACTTCTACACTGATTATTATACTTCTGCTATAGCAGTGTGTAATGGTAATACTTGGTCTGTAAACTATTTTCATCATCACTGAGTCATATTCTACAATAAATTGAAATGACTTAACATCAGTCAATTGCATTCTTGGGTGCTTAAGTTAAACAAACCCATACATGAACAAGGTAACAATAGAAAAAATTTTAATTGCAAAATAAGGCACTTTATGTTACAAATAGCTCATCCTTGAAACTTACATACGCTTAGAAATCCCAGAAAAACTCCAAACACTATTACCACTAAAATCACATTCAAACAAACAAAACCAACATAATTTTTTACCTACAATAAAATATGCAATAGCTGTGTGGGAGTGTTTGTTATATGAACAAGTATTTATTGTTTCCACTTGCACTTGCGATGTATTATTTTAATAACTTAACTTCAAGTGGAAGACGTTATTATTGTTTTGAAAATATTATGACAAATTTCCTTCTGATTTTATCAAATTTGAAGGTCAATTAGCTAGTATAGTTTATAATTAATTGTTATTGTGACATGATTTGGTTTATTACTGCTACAATGCTACAATATGTGTAATTGCAATTGTTCACTTAATTATAGCATTTTACAGTTAATACAATGATTAGAACTTAATTTGATGTTTCAAATTCGTACTAAAGTTCTCCTCTGTGGAATATTATATATATATAATTATATTGGCTATTAAAATAAACAATAAAACTATTATCATAATTATTTCAACCATGGTAAGTAATCAGTGCTGTCTTATTGGGGCATTGGTACTATATAGGAAGATTCAATATGTGATGGTGAACATAATTTATTAAAATCTTTTTCCCCTGTTTTTCTACAATTCAATAAGTCAACTCTCTGTTCAGAGGAGCCTTAACTCCAGTATACGCATTTAATAACCCTCTATTTCTTGCACTGAATGAGGAAACAACTTTTTTTCTGGATGACTAGCAACGTTCCTCCTTCTGCTTTACCATTGAATCCTCAGTAAATATACTAAAGAGTGTTGTAGTCTTATTGTTGAGGTGGGGGGACAATAATCTCCGGTAAAAACTAATACTTTGTTCAATAGACTATAATGCTTGCTTAGTTTTAATTAAATGCGGGTATTTTTTTCCCATCCCCAACCAAGACTGCATAGTCATTTTGGTGCTCTGAGTTAACTGTGTGCAGTAATAGATCAGAAACACTTCTCATAGTTTCGTAAGAAGGTACACGAAAACTAGCTTGCAACACTTGTAGTATGATAAGGATGCTCGTCTACCAATTCCATGTAGTATATTAGAGGTATTCACTGTACCTTGTGCTGAGTAAACATACTAATCCTTGAAGTCATGCGAGAGATTTGTTATAGACCTATCAGATAAAATGTGCCCTAATACTTTATAATATTATCGTAAATAATATAATGACATTTTCTGTTTTATAGGTTTTAGTGGGATGAGCTACTGCCATTTTTAAGTCCTTATTGATGCATATTTCATGCACTTCATCTAGAGCACAAGAATGCCCTTTTCCTCCATTAATAATTGTGGTAAAAATATTTTTAGCTGATCTAATTATGATTTGAGGGAATTTTTTTTCAAATCAACTAAATGGTAGGGAATAAGTCGCTGATAGGTAGTTCTATTATAAGCCATGAATAGTGGCACAAATAATTAGTTCTATAACGTTCATTTATCTAGGGCTGGTTTATAATATAACTGGCTGGCCCCACTTACTTGTCCTCAAATTCTTACTTCAAATATAAAACGAACTACTTAGAAGTACTGTTTGGCTTGGGAGGGGAGAAATCAAGAGTTGTCCCTAGTAATTATCATTACTAACCTTCCTTGCCTACAAAAACTATCTGGTGGCAGACTACCTTTCGAGTATTTGCAACCCTGTGTGACCCATCCTTCCACAGTGCTCAAGCACATCATTAGTTATGCTTAAAATATATACAATTAACTTGCTAGCTATCAAGTTTATGTCAGCATACTAATCCTTCTCTGAATATTGATATGTTCATTTTTTCCTTTTTCTCCAACAGTTGAGCTAATCAAACTTCTAACTTAAATCCTGAGATTAGTACAGATGATTTCATCCACTTTAGAAATGTTTACATAACAATAAAGCTTGATAATTTCAACTCCATTGATATTTAAACATATGATGGTGTCCAATAAATAGCATTCATCATTTCTGGACCTATACTAGAAAAGTATTTGGTACAACACTAGAATTCCTGCAGCAAGTCAGGCAGGCTAATTTTATATTGTAAATACCGTCAGCGTATTAAGTCTCATTTTGTGCCACCTCAAAATAAAAATAATTGTGTGTGTGTATATAATTATAATATGCAAATAGATTTCCCACTTCCAAGTACATAGTTACTTTTTTTTTTGTTTATGAATATGTAAAGTCATCTCAAAAAAGACCGCGCGGTGAAGGAATGGTCACCATCCATACAACGTTTCGTTCCGTTACCCACGATTCATGGGGAACAATACTTTAATGTGTATAGCATATGGGGTGTGGTTTGTTTACATCCGGTTGAGAGCTATTTAACAGGCAACCACTGGTATGTAGATAGAATTGTGCGGCTGAAACTCTGAAGGTGAAAAGGCCCTAGCTTGTAGAAATTCGAGTATTGAAAAATACACAAAAAATTTTTGAATTAAAGTAAAAAACTATAAAAAGTAAAATTAAAATGTTTGGTAGAAATCTGTAACCAATGGTAATATAAAAGTTGACAGATAGTTCTAGTAATAGTCATTAG
>WLWI01005909.1_pt1 | contig 10153 bp, 4 predicted proteins | sample 6701501 | NCBI WGS metagenome assembly WLWI01 (sample SAMN12718690, study PRJNA515312) | sponge metagenome | isolation source: marine sponge | host: Mycale hentscheli | place: New Zealand: South Island, Marlborough, Capsize Point | collected 2014-11-01
CTACACATACATTTATCTCTATCATCTATCAGAATCTAAATTCGGCATCTTCTAAAAGCATGATGATAGGAAACTCTAGTTTTTGTATGATATTTTTGAAAGTAATATGCATTTTAGAGTAGTTGCCTATCAGCTCATGTATTTATTTATAAGCAAACTGACCATATTAGGGACTTAATTAAGGAAGTGGAATGTCTGGGCAAGGCAGGGTTGTAGATTAGATGTAGTAAGTGTGAGTTGGTTGGAAGTTCCTGGGTTACCCTGGACATCAAATCAGGTGCTGGAAGGGTGGCTAGATCCCTCCAGCTAGCGGTAAGGAAATATTAAGCAAAACATCTGGGCATACAATTTATAAGGGTTCCTCCATTGTAAAGACCACTAAGCAAATTAGCTACACTCTCTACATAGTAAATACCACCACTAACTTAACTTACAGCGTACCTACTGTGTTTGATTTAAAAGATGATCCGCGTTATAATGTTTTCCACTCTTTTCTACTACCAGACTTATATCATCTTTGGGACCAAATTGAGTAGCTCTATTTAACTAATTAATTTTGAAGAAATTGGAAATCAGTGCACTCACATTCAGTATTTTTACAAAACCATTATGTAAGTTATATTAGTGTTTACAATGAGTAGGACAGTTGCAAATATTTGTTTAAGTTATGTTGCAGGGTGCACCAAATAGTACAGACATGTCACATTTGTCAAAACATACTATCTTTTTATTTTACACTTCGTTTTAGCATGGGTCACCAGGAAAACAATTTAATAGTTCACATAATAGGCAATACCTAAGAACGAAGTAAATAAATGTTCATGATAAACTGACTGCAAAATTCCTTACTTCAACAAATGGTTGTACTATATTAATGTACCTAATCATGTCACATAACACTTTCGTGACATTTATAATGATTTTACTTGAAGCTATAATTATAACTTGTGATTTGCTTGAGCACAAATAGCTAGCGAGCCTGTGCACAAGCAAAACACTTCAAAATAATTTATCAGTCCTTTTCTAAAAGTATAAGTACGTGGCCGTTGTGACCACTCTTAGTTAACAAATAAAGAACTACTTTCTTACCACAATTTCCTGATTACTTGTATTATCTGTAGTCTCACAATATGACTATCTGAGTTACCAATAGCTTTAGACAACTAACACTCACAACTACTATAAACGACCGAGTTTTTGAAATTATATCTGGTAAAGGATCTCATTACCATAGTAACCTTTTACTATAACTTTTTGTGACTTAAAAAAACAAGAAGTTTTAAAGAATTACTGCACAATGTTGAGTCTATGTTTTTTAAGACCTATGTACCACACCCCAGGGATCAAGTTCGCACGTCGCAATATTATGTCTTAGCAGGTACCACACCTTGTGATCTAGTTCGTACATCACAACAGATGTAGCAGGTACCACACCCCTGGGATCAAGTTTGCTAGTCACAGCAGATGTCGTAGCAGGTACCAAGCCCCTTGGATCCCTTTCTTACATCACAGTCCCTATGGCCTCTGGATCCACTACTCAGGTTTCAGGTAAGAATTAATGGTGTTTTGCAGTAACATATTATTTTTTGATTAATACACACAATTTTGATCGATGTTCCATGATCTAGTAATAGACACTAGCACAGCTACACAAGGAAATAGTACAACAAAGCACAAAGATTATTAGCATCATGTTGCTGAATTCAAGGGGTAGAAGGAGGACGGTCGGAACGAGCAACGTGATTTTGCATATCCAAGTCTGCGCGAACAAGCTATAAAAAGCAAAGAAACCACAAAATGAAATAAACCACAATAACACAGTTTAATAACAAAAGCTATCATATGCGAGTGGGCCTAGGAAAAGGGACCTTATAAAATTGAGTGAATTAATTCACCTCCACTTAGTGCTAAAATACTGGAGGGTAAAACCTTCAATGGCAGTTGAACTGTAGGGAAGCAATTGAACTAGAAATGAGAAAACATAAATTGATTTGCCATTTCCAGTATAATTAATGTTTCAGTATACTTAATGGTGTACTCCGCATATGCAATTAAATCTTACAGCTGCTAATAGTGGAGACTAACAAAGTTTTGCGTGAAGCTCTTTTTAGCTTTAGTAGCATCTCACAACCTGTCTTGCCAGAATCTTTGGTTACTCTACTTGATGTAGTCATAAACTTTCAGCCAGATGTAAGCTGTAGACTGCATGCAATAGTCTCAAAACTAAGCCTTATTTAGCTGTTAGTTTGAAACCCTGCCTATTCCCTTTTTATTGTGTTTCGAGAATGAGAGAGAATAAAAATTAGATTGTCTTTTAATGGCACGCTTGGGATCATTTAAGTTGTTTTCACATATGAAATTTGGCGTAGACACATAATGTAAGAGTCACTGAAACTAATTCTGCAAAAAACAAATATTGGAGAAAGAGGAAGAGCCTGTACCTCGTTTTCAATGTTTTCGAGGTAAGGTCCCTTCTGCTGTCATAAGATATGCTATGGGCAATTATTTAAAAATATTATGTAGTTACCTCATTACACTATATATGACTATAAGAATAAACTCAAATCTCTAACGATGAGGAAGTGATATTATATTTTGTTATCTACTGAACAAAGCCTAATACCTGTTGCCATGTTGGAAATGCATTAAAGTGAACAGGATGTGGCCTATGGCAATATTATCCCAAATCACCTGTATTCAGAGTAATCACGTTATGTTATTACGTGCCCCCAGGTTAAACTATAGTAATAAAACATGAGCAGTACGCAGTAAAATGTTATTCGTTAGATACCAAACAGAATATCACTTATATCACTTGTCTGAATGGCCACTTTTATGCTCATGCCTGCAGAACTCATGAAACACTAAGCCAACAGACCTGATGTTCTCCAGTATCAAATGAATAATAATTGTTTTGAAATCAAAGTAAATAAATCAATTTGAAAGAAAAAAATGTTTTGAAATTACAAAGAGTCAGGGTTCAGATGCAACAAGTAACAGTCATTATTATATAACTTATTATACAATGTTCTTCTTGCTGTTTCTTGAGCTCAAAATAATACTTAATTGCAACCTCAATTCTAAATATTTTCTGAATCTGAGTTCTCATAATCAATTAAAGTGCATGCAATAAAAATACAATTATGTTTTGTCATTTCAAAATTTCTTTCTTGGCCGTTTTTTTTATTCATTAGATATATTCTCTCTTTCATGGGCAGTAATTAACAATTAAAAATTGAAACTGTTTGGCCGTCACTGGGGATCAAAACCAGGAGCCTTTGCGTAACACACAAGTGTTCAGTGGCAGAGTACGTGTGTGCTAAGCAAGCAGTCCTGACTTCACTCCCCATGCGACAATCAAACATAACTCTGTATTGTAGATACAAAAGCCTGTGACAGATAGAGAATACATCTAATTTTGTATATGCTGACCATTTCCAATTTTTTTAAAACTTTCACTTCCAGTTGAATCCTCTTTCTTTTTCTCCCTATCAACTACATTGGAGGTTTTTCTAGCTTTGATGCTTTACCCTTTTTCCCTCCTCTTTGCAGGTACTGTATACAAATCTATTGTGTTGCATGCACTTTCATGTTTAATAGTGTCTGGTGCCTATAGAATATGGATAACCTTAAAACAACAATTACGACAAACATCATTTATGTGATCGTGTTTCCTAATTCTAAAAGAACAGAACAAAATATTATTACATTAATGTTATCATGATGTTGAATGCTCTAACATTTTATATTCAATAAATAACACGATATAATTAAATTGTCAGACTTGCACTATCATCACTTGTAAGAGTAAATGTTTATAACTTTTTCATACTGTTACATACCTGATCAGAAGAAGTATCTTCTGTTTGTAGATCTTTTTGAGTCATTTCAATATTACTCCTAAAATTAAGACAAGACAATGAAATAAACTTTATTTAACATGTTTTTCCCTCAAATTGTAAGATTGAGAATTCTTAGTCCATACACTGTCTTATGCTATGATAACATCTGTAGGCTCATTATATCACAGTCCAAGCTCAAGTTCAACAATGTAATATTGTGGTGATTCTCTTCACCATATAACAGAGAACACACACAACAATGTATACATTTGTACTTTAGCTGCATTTACTCGTTTTCTATATCAATGTGTTAGTTTATGTTCCTCCACTGTTCTTACTTGTACAAACCATTTTCACCTTTTCAGTATCTTTAATTAACTTTAATTAACTTTAATTACTTATATTCATGTTCCAATTAGTTTAATTATGATTCACCTTAATTATGTTTATTATTTTTGTTAAGCTCAGACATTCTGCAGACAGTTCTGTATATTTATGTGGCTGCCTTGCAGTGTCTGAGTCAGTCGATTATTTCTTCATTACGAAATTACACTTAAAACTGTAATCAGAACTACAACTAGAAGTTTCTACACCCTAGTTAGCTAAAGCAATCTAATCCTTGCTGGGGAAGAAGATTCCATTCTGGTGGCAGCGATTCTCGCCTGGCGGCCTAGACTTTATCATCTCTGCTAGGCAGACAATACTGGTGACTTCAGGCTGGGTTGTCTTCTTAACCGGACTACTCCACTCACTCGAGTCACCACTAATATACAGTTACTAAACTCTTTTGTACAATATTATTGACAGTTTAGCAGTAGAAGGCTAGGCAGGGTTGATACCAGGCTGAGTACAAGCAGTAGTTGGTAAGGTGTGATGAATTTATACAAACAAATGGTATGTATAAGAACAGCACACAAATTTGGGTACAGAATAAGAGATTGATTATTAGAACACCTAACCTAACACTTACCCTTATTTTTATACTTTTTATTAATAACATATATTATGTGCTTAATGTCTAATATGGGTGCCAAATTTAAGGAGATTTTCCCACCTGCTCAAGTCAGCTCATGTGCAACTCTGTCAAGAATTAATATAGAATATTTTGCTAGGGGCGGGAGTGGGGGTGGAGGGAATGGCATAGATACTAGTATATGAGTCGAATAATCCAGAATATTGTTGTTGGTGGTTATTAACAATGTGCAAATTTAATAGTTAATTAATAAATATATAAGGTTTAGGTTGATTTGATGATAGCTACTATATTATTTTAATTTTGAATTTTACTCTCAAATTCTAAAAAGGAGTCACCAAACAAGTAAGTTTGAATACATTATATCTATTCATAACATGCAAGCTAAGTTTATGCTCTATACTATTTTTTCTGCCTATAGAAAATAGTAGAATAATATTATTATTATAATAGTTTTAATAGAAAAACTGGTCAGGTTCATTTGTTTATGATACTTACAAATTTAGCCTCAATAAAATTAGTCAATCTTATTGGATTAGTTAATTTGAAAATTCTCCTGCATGAAGGTTCCATATACTTAGTTTTTCACTAGTCATAAAATATTTACAAAATACACAAACGTTTCAACAATTTTAGAATGGTCATCATCAGTGTGTGGATAATAATAATAGTCAAAATATTGTTTTGACTGATTATTATCATCTACACACTGATTATAACCATTGTAAAATGGTTGAAACGCTTGTGTATTTTGTAAATATTTTATGACTAGTGAAATACACAGTATATGAAACTAATATTAGGTTAGTTCTAGTTCAGCAAATACCTACAATAATTTCTGCATTTTGATGTACTCATAGGAGACTCTTTCTGTGTTTTTAAAATAGACTGATATTAGAATCTATGATTATGAAATAATTTTTCTCTTTTTCAGACAAATGGGTTCATTGAATACTTTAACTGAGCTACTTATATTAAAGTTTGGCTAATTTATGTAATGAAAAGCACACATGTGAGACGAAATAATTGACAGTGTACTAATGGGTATCATGCTTCTTTTCAAAGCTCAACAAAGCACTAGCCTAACAAATGCCACTACCTATAGACAGTGATAGCCTTCCAAAAAAAAAAAATGAGGATGAAGTGAAGCAGGATGACGTCATGGAATCTTCATTTGAATTAAGGAAGAAATTCTATAGTATCTAAAAGCACAGGAATAACACACCTATGTTAGAAACATGAATTAGATAAGAATTAATGTTTGAGGTGAGGCTCACTTGAAATATTTCACAGAAGCAGAGAAAGGGTAACAAAGTTTGACCTGCATGGCAAAAAAATACATTATCAGTAGATGTGTATAAGGGCCTATATTATAATTATCTTGTCAAGAAATGACAAGATCATCAGGACAAAAGGTATTATTTTAAGTTTGAAATGTTATATGCAAAGAAACTTGAAAAAGATGCAATTAAATTAAACTCCAGGAGTTGACCATAATTTTACCAATAAATTAGGTTAATGTAATAATTTTACTCAGGGATATGGCAGCAATACATGCTCTAACTATTAATTCTTTCCCCTAACCAATATTATATACGACCAGTTGGCTATCTTTATTCCATGAGTAGCTAACCTTGGACCAATTGGTAATATTTCACCAATTCAATTATGCTAGCCACTACCACAACTCAATTCTCAGAGTTTAAAGTTTATTACTAATCATAATAATTTCTTGTTACATATTATAATAATACACATTGGGCATAATTTGTAATCCAAATTAACAATTTTAGCTAGAAAAGTCAATAAATGAAATACTTACGTTTCAAAATCAGAATAAGTATACTACTCTATAATCTATACACATTTCATATACTACAATGCACACAATTCAAGAAAGCCTCATATAGCTTCATGAAGTCCAGTGTTGTCTGCACACCTCTTTCAATTATTTGAAGTACTATGACCACCAGTCTGTGAAACTTGTCAATATGCCAGACAATCTTCCATACTCACTCCGCTTTCATCTTGAATTTGCTCATTGTTATTGTGTATTGTATAATACTAAGCTTTAAATCAGATCCTCATTACAATTAATATTATTGCTTCTTTTGTGTAATGATCTGCACAACAAATTAATACAGCGAGTATGAAATGTATAATATATTGAATATACCATAATGTGATAAAAAGATCATATAGCTGTTTAAATTATTATGATACATGATTATAATATCTATAGCAAAAAAATTTGGCTAGTATTATTATCTCTTCTTAGATCTAGGAAGTTCAGCCATCACTAGTAAAAAGATTAGTCACACTAGAAAATTAGGCACTTCCAAATGAGTACGGGGGAAAAGTATTACATCATAAAATATTACGAGATTTTTTTGCTGAATTGGCATTTATCGATAAGCTTAGTTTGTCTGGACAAATTCATCCTTTGAGCGTGTACCGGGACCGATGCAGAAATACCGTGAGTGTCCCGGCCAAATCGGGACAGTTGGGAACTATGACGTAGTTAAACGTAGTTAACGGAGATGTAGCCCACACATCACACACGCCCAGGTAAAGGTCGGCAGAGGATCTGCGAGTACGGCGACCATGCGCTAAGCAGGCACACGTGGAGCAATCACCCGGGCACAAGTATATTAGTCCTGATAGCTAGCAGCTACTGATAGCCACTGTTCTCAGTCCCCCCACCACCTCCCAATTTCAAACCACCTAATTAAGGAGAGCTAGAAATACTCCATCCAGATTCTTTGGATGTGATTTGAGCTGGGGTGACTTCGGCGATGCAGGGCAATTAATGCTAATTGCCACTGACCTGCCGAGTCTCTCACCCCCAAGGCCACACAGGGGGGTGGGTCCAAGGTCATACACCGCCGCCTCACGCAAGGAGCATGCGCGCACATGACTGCGGGCTCACATCAGCTCAGACTGCCAATCTGTAGTTTAGGAGGATGACACATACCAATTAGGTGAATTGTAGTTAACTAAAAGTACAACATTAAACCATCAAGTTTAACTAGGCTGAAGTTGGTAAATAATCTCATAATATTTTCCCTTATATTTGGTTATCAGTCTCCCTTCTCCACACCTCTCCTGCATCCCTCACAAACTAGGTCTTGATAAATTCATTCTTCTGTCTGTACCCCATTATTCTGTTATTATATTTTAAATATTTAGCTATTATTCTTTAAGATCACCTTTAAAAAAAAAACTCCCATTATTCTTTTCTAATATCTAGTTAATTAGCTAGCCAGAGCTCCTGGAATTGACATTTAACTTTACTTGCATAGTCAAACTATGTATTCTAAATTTTAACAATAATTGTAATGAAAAGGCTTTCACTTTTGAATATAATATTTTCAGACAAATAGTCAGAGGCAACTACATACTTACGTTTGTTCTGAAACATCAACAATTTCTTTAATTTAATGGACTCAAGGTTTCAAGATTAGCAGCTTCATGTTTGATCTCATGTACATCAAATAGTTTCTATAAGCTGGTTCACACTGTATTTGGATCAGTTCCAGAGAGTGTCCCAGCAATTGAGCAAATTTTGTCAATACTTTTGGTTATCTATTACTCTAAAAATTAATATTTCAGGGCCTACCACATGCACACAATGTTAGTGAGCTAGCTAAGCCTCTGTATAGACCTGATTACTTCATTACGAATGTCACCCATTCAGCTTAGCTAGCTAGCTAATTAACTAAGTTTTTGTTGTAACTTACGGGTAACCGACAGAATAATACTCCCAGCAATAATGCTGAAAAACATTATAAGTTAGATGCTTTGAAACAGGAGGGCGAGATAAAAGCAAATGCCAATAGACAAAGTTGGGTGGGAGTGGAGGAAAGGGTGCGGTTATGTTGGAGGTCGAGCTGGGACGTAACCCAAAAGGTGGAGCCAATTCTAACTAAGCATTTTTTGTTTTTTTTTGTTTGTTTGTTGGGAGGTCGACCCCGCCCAATATTCCACTATATGGGAATCCCTCGTACCCTTATCAGTACGTGTTTACACCTTTGAAATAGGTTGATGATGAATTATTGCGACGCATCATCTTACGGACTTCATTATTATTCTATTTGTGGCGGGAGTAAGTTATCTTAGCTAATACGCCGTTTGTCTTACACAGTTAACGCCAGAGGGACAGTATTGTTCTTAATGAAAATCTATTGTCCAATTAAAGTCACTGAAGTAAGTTTTGTGTTGTTGTGTCCAGTGAGCCACGGTGTGTGAAGAAACTGTTGTGTGTTACAGCTATTGCTTGGCTATATGAAAGATTAATATAATGAAATAACGTGCAACAGTTTTAGATTATGTAGCTACATTACTGGATTAAAAATTATTCATAGTATCATTAGCTGAATCTTCAATTGTAGCTAATACTCTGACATAAACATTCTTAACTATGCAACTTATTCTCTTACTCTAATGACAAAATAAAACTGTTGTGATTGATATTTTAATGAAACTTGAACCATTATAATAATTTTACAATCTACAGTAGTATAATGCAAATTTTACCTTAAGCACATAATATTTAATGTTATATATGAGAACTATTATATAAAACAATAAACAACTAAGCTAATATATTAGTAAAGCATATATTGATGCACATTATTAACACATATTCTCATATAGCTTCATAAACTCCAGGGTTGTCTGATTGCCTCTGTGAAAAACTTAAAGTGTTAAATCCTCCAGTTGAGCTGATACTTTTCCATAATCAAGACAATCTTCCATGATTACATCTCCATCATCTTGACTTCTTTTGCTATTGGTATGTAATTTAATATTCATATTATTGCTTTTTCCTTTATAAGTGTTGTTTCTCCTTCTCTGTGATCTATACATCATAATACATTATGTATATTTCACTCATATAAAAAATAGACTACATGTTCAATTAATAAACAAAAACAAAAGAAATGACTATCACATAAACCATTACTTTATTGTGTATCCTTGTGCTATGATAATGGATACTAGTACAATGAATATTCCAGTACCAACTGCTACTACTCCAAGTAATCCTCCTACCCATGACCAGCATTGATATGACTGTGAAGAATTATCCATATTGTCAGGCATCTCATGAGTACTAGTGACAACCGTATCTGTAATAATAAAAAATTCTAATCAGATTATTAGTAACAGGCACTTTTTGTTGCAAAATTACAAGAATTTAACTTTTAACAGAAAAACGGTCTCAAAATAATATTTGCAATACATTTTATGAGACATCAATCACGCATGTGTTGACCAGATGAAGTGGTAAATCCTGCGGTAGTTTCTTCTTGCTCTGACATGCTACTTACCGTAT
>WLWI01005910.1_pt1 | contig 10153 bp, 7 predicted proteins | sample 6701501 | NCBI WGS metagenome assembly WLWI01 (sample SAMN12718690, study PRJNA515312) | sponge metagenome | isolation source: marine sponge | host: Mycale hentscheli | place: New Zealand: South Island, Marlborough, Capsize Point | collected 2014-11-01
GTATTAATGTGAATATCACATGACTTTTATGTGACTGTCATGTGGTTTGTGTTGTACAGGACATGTGCGTTGTTGTCTGATGGTCTCTGTACTCATCTCAACATTCCTAAACACCCGGACTATTCACATGCCGTGCTCATGAAGAACTAACTCCAGGAATCTTATGGAGACAGGCAGGTAGCCAGCAGAGAGTAAATGGTCACGCCCACCTTATTGATGATAAAAGAACACCATGCATCCAGCTTAAAGAGTAGAAAGTCGAGTTCGTGTGTATTTAAACTGAAAACAACCCACTTCCCATCTGAGCTACACCCACTTCTCACCTGAGCTACACCCACTTTTCACCTGGGCTACACCCACTTCTCATCTCAGCTACACCCACTTCTCATCTCAGCTACACCCACTTGTCATCTGATCTTACACCCACTTCTCATCTGAACTATCATTTGAGCTACACCCACTTCTCATCTGAGCTACACCCACTTGTCATCTGATCTACACCCACTTCTCATCTGAGCTATCATTTGAGCTACACCCACTTGTCATCTGATCTACACCCACTTCTCACCTGAGCTATCATTTGAGCTATACCCACTTCTCATCTGATCTACACCCACTCCTCATCTGAGCTGCACCCACTTCTCACCTGAGCTACACCCACTTGTCATCTGATCCTCTTCTCATCTGAGCTACACCCACTTCTCATTTGAGCTACACCCACTTCTCATCTGAGCTACACCCACTTGTCATCTGATCAACACCCACTTCTCATCTGAGCTACACCCACTTCTCACCTGAGCTATCACTTCTCATCTGAGCTACACCCACTTCTCATCTGAGCTATCATTTGAGCTACACCCACTTGTCATCTGATCTACACCCACTTCTCACCTGAGCTATCATTTGAGCTACACCCACTTCTCATCTGAGCTACACCCACTTCTCATCTGAGCTACACCCACTTCTCATCTGAGCTACACCCACTTCTCATCTGAGCTACAACCACTTCTCATCTGAGCTATCATTTGAGCTACACCCACTTCTCATCTGAGCTACACCCACTTCTCATCTGAGCTACACCCACTTCTCATCTGAGCTACACCCACTTCTCACCTGAGCTACACCTGCTTGTCATCTGATCTACACCCACTTCTCATCTGAGCTACACCCACTTCTCATCTGAGCTACACCCACTTCTCACCTGAGCTACACCCGCTTGTCATCTGATCTACACCCACTTCTCATCTGAGCTACACCCACTTCTCATCTGATCTACACCCACTTCTCACCTGAGCTATCATTTGAGCTACACTCACTTCTCATCTGAGCTACACCCACTTGTCATCTGATCAACACCCACTTCTCACTTGAGCTACACCCACTTCTCACCTGAGCTATCATTTGAGTTACACCCACTTCTCATCTGAGCTACACCCACTTCTCATCTGAGCTATCATTTGAGCTACACCCACTTCTCATCACTTCTCACAGGTATGTATGCATGCCCATGTGTGTGTATGTGTAGGCTATGTACGTGCATGTGGAACATGAATACTAGAACCTGTAAGATAGAACCTGTAAGATGGAATCTGAATACTAGAACCTGTAATATGGAATCTGAATACTAGAACCTGTAAGATGGAACCTGAATACTAGAACCTGCAGTAGTATGGAACCTGAATACTAGAACCTGCATAATGGAACCTGAATACTAGAACCTGTAAGATGGAATCTGAATACTAGAACCTGTAAGTTGGAACCTGAATACTAGAACCTGTAAGATGGAATCTGAATACTAGAACCTGCAGTAGTATGGAACCTGAATACTAGAACCTGCGTGATGGTACCTGAATACTAGAACCTGCATGATGGAACCTGAATACTAGAACCTGCATGATGGAACCTGAATACTAGAACCTGCAGTAGTATGGAACCTGAATTCTAGAACCTGCGTGATGGTACCTGAATACTAGAACCTGCATGATGGAACCTGAATACTAGAACCTGCATGATGGAACCTGAATACTAGAACCTGCATGATGGAACCTGAATACTAGAACCTGCATGATGGAACCTGAATACTAGAACCTGCAGTATGTATGGAACCTGAATACTAGAACCTGTAAGATAGAACCTGAATACTAGAACCTGCATTATAGAACCTGAATACTAGAACCTGCATGATGGAACCTGAATACTAGAACCTGCATGATGGAACCTGAATACTAGAACCTGCAGTATGTATGGAACCTGAATACTAGAACCTGCGTGATGGAACCTGAATACTAGAACCTGCATGATGGAACCTGAATACTAGAACCTGCATTATGGAACCTGAATGCTAGAACCTGCATGATGGAACCTGAATACTAGAACCTGTAAGATAGAACCTGAATACTAGAACCTTCATTATGGAACCTGAATGCTAGAACCTGCATGATCGAACCTACACACTGGAAACTGGAACCTGAATACTAAAACCTACATAATGGAACCTGAATACTAAAACTGGCATACTGGAACGTGGAACCTGAATGGTATGGAGGCACCAATCCTCCCATTAGTACATGATAAACACACCAGTGTTCTTCCCTTATATTAACAATGGCTGCCTTCAGAGTGAAGGACTGGCTTCTGCTGGCAGAATCACCTTCATGTATATGACCTAGTCTGCTTGCCTAATGTCTGCCACGGCCATAATACTTTATTATTGTGTACTGAATCAGCCTATTGAGTCCCTTTACGTAGAAAATGTAATGAATAGGAAAGTATTGTACACCCGCAATAGTCTGAGTAAAGGGGAAGTCCGGAGTCATTGTGTTGGGTTATTACGCCCCCCTAAGCTACATTTTTATGCTTATTGCGTCCCCTGAGGATCTGCTAATTCTATAATACCATTCTGTGCCAAATACGTTGAATGCAGAGATTTTTTATTACTAGCTATGAGAGTGCTCAGTTCATACAGACTACCGCTTGCACTCCACGAGAAGTCTGTCTAATTCTTTGGGTGGAATATTCTCAATTTTTCGCTTTTCATTTATCCCTTTGCACGAACAATAGCTACCACATTCACAAGTCAGGTAATGTTTTATTTTGAGTATTACAGTTGTTTTTTTTGCTCTTCTAAAAACTTCTGTAATTCCTCATCGTCAAGACTAACTGATCGTTAACTCTCTATGCTACAAGATGGCGGTACTTCTTGCCTTTCACATTCCCTTTCTACTCCACCTCGAATATTAGCGAAAATATTTTCAATAACTTCATCAGAATAAAAAGAATCGAAATACTTCTTGGCAGCATCCATTACATTAGCCACTTGGTTTCTAGGCAATTTGCACATGACCAGTACACAATAAATTGATTAACTAATGAGGCGAGTGAGCCTGCCTTGTTAGGCTACATAAAACTTTAATTATAGCATTGGTGTAGATGGTGCAGCAGTTCTAGTCAGTGTATGGCAATATAGGAGTATGTTGACACTGGATCTACTTGATTGTTTTGATAATCCTCATGACTCAGCTCTAATGAATGGATCTCCATGTTGTAGTAGTTGTGATCATCTACTAGAACTATATTCCAGCAATGACTATGTCACTATTCTAGACATTCCAAAACTTGTATCTCCTCGTCAATGGGTGTGGCCTGTTAACCTTTATTACTAAAATGAAAGGATGTAAAAGGAACTCACAGAATATTGTGGGTGTGGCATGTTTACAATTATTGTGATATTGATAAGCACTGATTGCAAGTGGGCATAGCACATTTCTGGTTTGGATTCTTCTCTTGACTGTTTTTACTAATTTTATCAGTGCCCTCGCCTACCTAGCCTTAGCCCCATCCTCATACTTCTACCACATTAACGAGCTAAGATGACACCAGCTAGACTATCTACTTCAGAACAATCTTCAAGTCAGTTCACAGGAACATCAGGACGGAGCAGTTATGTGTGCTGTACTCATGAAGTAAGAATACTGATTTATTTGTGTAATTGTTAATGTATTATATTTTTGTGGTTTTAGAGTAAAATAGGAAGACATCGTACACAGTGATAGCACTTTAGGTAAGCAAGTGGGTGTGGTGTGTACGTATGTGTGTGTGTATGGTAGAGTGCCAAGTTTAGACTTTGTAGGTGTATCACATTAATCTCCACCACAATTACTCTTGATACCCTCAGAGTGCAGTGCAATAGGGTTATAGTAGTCATCCAGTGGGACTAGCCAGCCGCTCCCGACGACGCTGCCACCAGAATCCACAGTGTTCAAGTAGAGTTTTAAATCTATCTTGATATTAGTGAACTGATGAGACGAATGGGTGACCGGCTATTTGAGTCCTTTGTCACTCATGCGCACATATGAAATGAAAGACGATCCACCGGAAGTCCGGGGCACAAACTAACACACAAAATTACACACACTCAACTATGCACACGCTGCTCATAAGGTATACACACACAATGACACAATAACAATGTTCTCCTTGATCTTCTCTTTCTCTTTATTCTTCTCTTTTCTTCTTCTCTCTTGTGGCCACACCCACACTTACTCACAACGACAGTTTAAGACCCTTTATTGTGCACTTTTTTAGGGTTTATTTTTGAGAGAATATGAAGCTATCAGCTCCATGTAGGTATAGTATAAGTAGCACTGAGGGTTCCAATCTTTGGAGCTTCAGTTCTTCCATTCTTGCTTGTTACAGTAGAATGATTTTATCAGGCAGTGTCTGTGTGTGTTTTGTTTCAGCATATTATGTGTATTTATGTTTACATGGTGTGTGTGCGTGTATTGCTAGCAGGTGGAGTTATGGCTGTGAAACTCTTGTATAGCCACACCCAACGACTCCACCCACTGGCATCCTTTATTAATTAAATTGATACGCTCTTTTAAAGCTAATATGAATCAAGCACATGATATTTAGTGAAGATTTAGGGGTAGCTGAACTACCAAAGTTGTACTTGTTATTGTTGTTATTGTTGTTGTTGTTGTTCTCTACAGTAGATAGAATTGACCATTTCTCTGATCAGGAAAATATATCCAGAAGACCAAGTGTCTTGTCACCATAGCAACTATAATTGGCTCCTCCCACCTGTCCTCAAGATGAGTGAGTGTTTGACTCTACAGCTACTGCACATGCTCACTGACTGTCTGTTGCAGGGTAAACTGTCTTGATAATTAAAAGTAACAAAAAATTTACAAGGCTGTAGAGGTTAACAAATTAGTTATCAACACATACAACAATTTACAATTTTGTTATGGTTTTCAATGGACACTTTTCAGGCAGTGTTAGCACTGATGACGCTTTACCAATCCGACTCAGTTTTCATGAATATACACACTGTCATTGTTACTAAATCTCTTTACCAACCAGGCTCACCTACACACGCACCATTGTCCTCACTAACCTGGCACAGCTTTATTCATGAATGCACACACAACTATTGTTATTATTACAGACGACGATTTACCGACCCATTTTGACAATGGTTTGCTTACTCTACTCAGCTAATGAATTATGAACGATCACACCATCATTGACGTAGTCATTACTGACAGACATGCATATTATTATATAGATGGCTCCCTACTATTGATAAGGGAATGTTCTCATAGTTTAATTCTGGTGTGTGTGTGTATATGTGTGTGTGTATGTGTGTGTGTATGTGTGTGTGTGGTGTATGAGAGAGACAAAGCTTGTTAATATCATGTAACATTTCTCATCAGTGATAATTCCTGTTGCAGTATTGCTTTCATTCTCCCAGTGTTCTTGGCAGTGTTCTTGTATAATGCTCATAACAGTTTTCTTGTTTGTTGTTGTTGTTATTATTTAGTCTTTTCGTTAAGTATATCATTCAGTTTATCTCCAGTGACTGCATTTTGTACAGTTTACTGAATCTGTCTCCAAGAAAGATCTGGCCACAGTTGCTGTTCTAATTAGACTAGGGGCTGATCGTCTTCTTGTGAACGGTCGTCAGCACACTCCAGCACAACAGCTCAGCATCAAATGTTTCCCTCATGTCTCTCCTACCACTAACATATCAGAGAAAGGTAATTGGAGGAACTTTGTGAAATTATGGGGGGAGGGTGGAGGGAGAGGAGGGGGGGCAGGAGTCTTATGATAGATTCACAAGCTCAGCCAACAACCTAACACACTCGAGTCTTATCTGTGTTCAGTAGATTGGTTTGTACTAGCCAACATTCAATTACTTTATCCTCTTCACTGCAGACCCTCTGTTTATCGTCTTCCTACATCAACAATTCCAGTCTGAGTGACGTGGTCCTCATATCTGAAGACAACAAACAGTACCACGCCTACCGTCTGGTCCTGTGTGCGCAGAGCCCCGTATTCAAGACTATGTTGGACTCTGAACTTTGGGCAGAATCAAGGAACAAAAAGTGAGTGATTAAACTTAAAAATTAAATTATCTTTTGAAATATAGCTATTCAGAATCTCATTTTAAACAACCATATTTTAAACTCACTCTTTATATCTCCTCTCCATCAGATGCCCCTCCCCATTGTCAGCGGGAACGTGCTGGAAGTGTTGCTATGCTACCTGTACACAGGGTATTTATTTGCCAGGGATGACCTCAATCTTGGACTAGATCTAATGGTAGCAGCCGACCAGTATGTTAGAGATCACAAATTTATCAAGGTGCATTTTATGTGGTTCAATTTCAAGGTGGCTTTAGTATTAGACTGTGTACAGGCCAGTTAAATTGAACTATTATAGGCTTTTTTATATAGATTAAGTACAAGATGTCAGGGATGACACTACAGTAGGAGTCAAAAAAAAAAGTTTCGAATTCCGTTCCGTAGTACGGCCCTAAAACGGTAGTTTTTAAACCGCAGTTTTTATCGTTGCGTTCCGTACCGTTTTGACTAAACGGCCGACACCGTTTACTAAAACAGTAAAAAACGGTGAAGCATTTCCGTCGATTCACAGATATTTTCTAGCTAGAAACTCTTCTATAGCTATATTAGCAAGCTAAGGCCTTGTATCGACCATTAAACGCTACGGGGATAGTGCAAAAAAGCTTGTATAAAATTTTAACTTGCTTCAATAAAGCTGCAGACTGAAGTTCCGACGGGCACAGAGCTATAACGAGGTCCGCACTTCCTTCTGTTAGCTACTGATGGACCTCCAGTAGTAAAAAATCTAAGCCCGAGAAGGCCCTAACATCGAGAAAACGTCGATACTGTGCGGTGGTCGAACTAACAATTCTCCACGAGACAACTTCGAATAGGACGGCTTCAATTTTTTTAACCCAAAAACCCTTTGTACCCTTTAGGATGAATGCTATAGCCCACAAATCTTATCTTCTCAGCTTTCTTGTCTAATTATACACGCTGACTGTCTGGCACATGTGCATAGGCCACACATCCAAACACCTTTAGATGACTCATTAGTTCCTGGAATGCTTTAGTAGGTGTGCGATTTTTTAAGTATGCAGCTGCAAATACTGCTTCAGCCCAGTAGTAATTAGACAGCTGCGCATGAGCCATCATTGATTGTGCACATTCCATCAGGGTCCGGTTCATTCTTTCTGCTACTCGATTCTGCTGTGGAGTATGAGGAATGGTCAATTCATGGCGAATACCTTTTGACTTCAGATAGCTATCAAACTCACCGGAGATATATTCGCCACCATTGTCTGAGCGAAGTATACCAATTTTGTCACCTACATCATTGGTGACCATGGCTTCAAATTCCTTGAATTTGTCAAAAACTTCAGACTTCTGACGCAGAAAGTAGACAGCATAAGTCCTGGAGTAGTCATTGATGAACATTACAAAGTATTTCTGTCGGCTAATTGACTCAACAGACATTGGTCCACAAACATCACTGTGAATATGCTCTAACCTTCTAGTTGAGCGAATTTCCTTAACTGGGTAAAAAGGCTTGCGGTTTATTTTCCCCTCAACACATCCCTCACAAATCCGTAACTGAGATACCTTAGGAATGTTTACTCCATCCACCATTTCCTTTGTGGTCATATCTCGCAACATCTGTTCACCCACATGACCCAAGCCGCTGATGCCACAAATCCAAACACTTTTCTCCCTCAGATAATACAAATGCATGCTCACATACTACACACTCACATTTCAACTCGTACACTTTATCCTTTATCAGACCTACACCTCGTAAATTTCCATGTCTATCTCTAATCCAACATTTGCCTTGCCCAAAGTTCACAGTATTTCCTGTGGCAGTAGCTGCCTTCACTGAGAATAAGTTACAAGCCAGCTTAGGAACATACAGCACTCCATACATAACATTAATTTTAGGTTGACTCACTTGGAATAACATCTTTAATAGCACGTTTCCAACTCCCACAACATTAACTGAGTTACCATCTCCGAGGCTGACCTTTCGAGGGACCTCAAACTCCTTATAGTCAATGAGCAACTGCTTCTCTCTTGTCATGTGACTGGATGCTCCAGAGTCTACAAGCCACACAACTCCAGCAGGAAGCTCCACAGATGCTGCAAATTCTCCAGCTCTTTCACCACCATCATTCTCTCTTGCTGTGCAGCATTATGAGCGACATTCTTCTGTGAACAGTATCTTCGAATATGTCCAACTTCTCCACATCCATAGCACCTAACCTGCTTCGGTTGCTTTGCAAGTAGAACACTTCCTCCAGGCCCTTAGTAGTATCTGTTAATACTGTACTACCACTAAATTTGTGCTCTTCATGAATGAGAGCTTGTTGAATATAGCTTAGTGATAGATCATCATCTCCTCGAGCCTCCAGCGCTGTCACTAATGTGGAAAACTTCTTCGGCATGCTCCCAAGAAGAATTACTACCTGATCTTCTTCTGCAATAGGTGATCCCACTGCAGCCAGTTGGTCGGTTAAGTTCTTTCATTTCCTTCAGGTGTTTCTCAATGGATGTTGTTTCCTTCATATCTACGCAAAACGTATCCCGCTCAAAATGACTCTTAAGAGCATCCCAGGCCTCCTTAGGACTATCGCAACATGTAATCAAGTAGAGCTGGGAGGGACTAACCGCCATAACTATGGTCGATAACGCCTTCTAGGATTTTTTCCAAAGTCTTCCCGATCCTGGGGTGACGCATCCTTTGCAATGGTTTCCGATCTCCACAAAACTCTAGAGGTCCTTCCCCAGCAAAAAAATGACGCATCTGAAATTTCTACGTCATCCAATTTTTTCTGTCAAATCGATCTATTGACCACCTCATCAGTAGTTGAAATTGCCATTCTTAGCTACTCGATGCACCTAGCTCAATTACAATCAAACAGTAGCCACATAGTCTGGGCCCATAACCTGTTAGCAGAGCTAGTCAATAACTTTTTAATGAATTATTACAGACCGAATCATACACATACCCAAAGTTCTGAGATTGGATGCATGATTATGATGATGCAATTGCAACATTAAGTCAGCAGTATGACTAAACCACAACTAACTTTTTAATGAATTATTACAGACCGAATCATACACATACCCAAAGTTCTGAGATTGGATGCATGATTATGATGATGCAATTGCAACATTAAGTCAGCAGTATGACTAAACCACAACTATTTTAACCATTTTAACAGCCACACCCAAACTACGCTCAGACCACGCCTATTGTATAATGGATACAAAGCAACAACAATGTAGTTATTTGAAGCACAGTGACATCTATCTACGTACATATCCTTATAATACACTATTTGATTAGCTTTTGTTTCATGTGTTCAGACTGTAACTGTTGCTGATCTTTTATGACAGTGCCCTGAATTAGTTAACCACTACTGAATTCTATCTCTGCATAGTGGTTCGGTAAAGGGTCTAGTTATGCTGCTAGATTAGAGTGAGGAATGCCCGTAGGGGTGCATAAATTATTCCAGCCGCGTAAATTTACACGCTTCATTCTTTTTACAACTCAACATTGCATTTTCAAGATATAGTTGAATAAAGTTACTATTGTAACTATAAGTGTTTTTACAGCCAGGTTTATAATCTTAGTGAATGTTTATATGTGAATGTTTATATGTGAATGTTTGTTTATATGTGTGTGTGTTTGTGTATTTGTATGTAGATTTTTTGACTGGATGTGCAAGTAGTGGCAAGTCTGAACATCACACCTTTTATTTAATCACGCATTACATCATTCTTATTGATCATCCTTACCAAACTCC
>WLWI01005913.1_pt1 | contig 10151 bp, 8 predicted proteins | sample 6701501 | NCBI WGS metagenome assembly WLWI01 (sample SAMN12718690, study PRJNA515312) | sponge metagenome | isolation source: marine sponge | host: Mycale hentscheli | place: New Zealand: South Island, Marlborough, Capsize Point | collected 2014-11-01
TACCACCACCACCAACCTGAATAGAAATGGTACTCCGGTAAGTTTTTGAGTTTTAATTAATTAAAAACAAGTTAGTTTTATTCTTTCTCTTTCACAGGCTTTGTTGTTGTTGTTTTGGGGATTTTTTTTTTTTTTTTTTTTTTTTTTTTTTTTTTTTTTGTTTTTTTTTTTTTTTTTTTTTTGGTTTTTTTTTTTTTTTTTTTTTTTTTTTTTTTTTTTTTTGTTGACAATACAGAATATTGAAAAAATGTTTGGCTGTCACCAGGAATCAAACCCAGGACCACTTGCTTTACGCACAATCGCTCTGCCACTGAGCTATGACAACCAGCTAGAAAACAAACACTTCCATTCTTAAAGGGTACTTCTGTGCTACAGTCTCATGAAAAACAAGATTGACCAAAAATCTGGATTCCTAGCCTGGACTAATACTGGATCAAAGGAATAGCCATGCTCTTCCTCAAGCATGAATGCAGCCAGTATAATTGGCCAGTATTGTCCCGACTTACTCTATCTGGTTGGTCTTCCTACTAGGCAAGCTATCAATAAAAATACCACAAGCAAGTAAATTAATATTCTTTCCATAATCCAAGCAATCGTTTACATCTTTTTAACAGAGGTGAAGCAATTACATAGGCATGGCCAGTTAAGCTATGCTCATTTGGATTTGCATCAGTTAATCTTCCCCTCATATCCAGCAATGTAATCCAACTTTGATAGAGTTATAATTTATGATATCACTCTAACGTTAAAAAAAATGTGATATTTTTAAATAAATAACAATAATAAGACAATATATCACAAAGCAACAATATGAATGTTTGTGGACTCAGTCCATAAAGTGACCAAACTCCTCCAGTGCAACCTGGTCACTTCTTGAGGTGAGGACTTGTATTATTTCTCCGTTAGATAACTGAAATGACACAGCACGACCTAAGTATCTTCCATTAGCATGAAGTAATGGCTCAGGGCATCCTCGACAGGGAGTTGTAAGATGATGTCCAGGGAACACATGTTGTACTGGACCTACTTCTCTCCTCACTGCACTGTAGGCATTCATACTAACATAAGGATCCAAGTGGTATGGGTGGCCAGTGGTGGACTTCAGCCATGTTAGCCTTTCAAATTGATCTCTGAAGGTTAGCTCTCTCTCTGCCATCTTGGGGCTCTGTATGGGACACTAATACTGAAAATGACACAATCAGTTTATGTTTCAATATTCACTTTATATATGAAGAACCAATGATGGAAGCTTCTAAACCATGAATATATTTAAGTTCTTTGCCAAGTCATCATTGGTTTTATATAGTGAAAAACTCGCTGTGTCATTTTCAATATTAGTGTCCCAAACCAGAGACCCAAGATGGCAAAGAGAGAGAAAGAGCTAATAACAAACAGCTCCAAGCCCTCCAGTTAGGCCACTACATATAGTGGCTCTCTTCAAGGCCCCCACCAGAATAGCAGTTAATGAATGATGTAATCACCATGTGACAACCACTCTCCCACTTTGTGACCTTTCAGTATTCTCTCTGCTCAAGTTTTGAATACATCTTCCCTGTCAGTAATGACAATGGTGTGTATTCATGAATAATTCATGGTTGGTAAAGGGTTGTCAGTAATAATGCCAACACCGGTGGTGTGTGTGAATAAAGATTCTGAATAATTAGGGAGAGGCCCAGGTGGTTTCCCTGATATGCATGAGTAATATAAACACCAACATACAGACTGCAGAAGACAGTCTACAATTTCCTGCTCTGTGGTGAGTAAACTGAGGATTTCAACATTCTATAAATGGCTGATAGACGAAGGACAAGGTGTAGAAATTCTTACAGATACAACAGCTCTCCATATAGCCGATGGTCTGGAATACATGCTCAGCGTCAGGAACCAACAGAAGAGCTAACACCATGGCTGAGTTCTACCAGAGGCCATCCGTATTATTTGGATCTTTACTCTAGCCTGATGGCCTATAGCAGACTGAAGCAAGCTGTGTGCTCAGGACAGGCAGTTACACCTGAGCGGCATCTAGCTGCTATCAGTCCAGGATCTGAACTACTTCTTCAAGCAAATGGCCAGCTTTTGGGGGGTCTATAGTATCTTACCAAATGTCTGATGGTACAATAGCACAGGACTTCGCTCCACCTCCAGTGAGAAGGGACTGACTTTTATTAAAGCTAACAACAAATATTATTATTATTAACTTCAATATTATGTTCAGTTAGTTTATTTGTTTTGTGAAATAATATCGATGAATAATGTTGTTATATATTTAGCAGTATATTTATGCCTTTACACTGAATTAATTTGCTCTCGGAAGATTAATAATTGGGAAGAAAAAAAACCCTGTAATACTAATAAGTATTGTTCACCACAATTTTTGGGGGAGGAGACGAGTTTCAGACTCCAACATAGTAGTTTGGTAAAGGGTCTGACTCGAACACTAGTGTTCACTTGGACCAATTCTTCAAGTTTTCATGCCTACAGCAAGGCTCGTTAGTTATAAGTTGAAATGTCTCTTCTAATGGGAATAGGAGTAGATGAGGGTTAAGGTGGTGTCTATGGTTAAAGGCATATAAATCGATTCAGAACTTTAAAACTTACTAGAAACCAGTTTTAAGCTCTGGAAAGTATATTATCACCAAATTTTCTTAATGTTGAAAATTAGCACAAAAATAAACTTTTTACTAATGATAAAATGTTCTCTTGTAACTTTGTCATTTGTTAGTATTCAAATATCATTGATGAAGGCTATAGTTAATTGCTAAAATGCCAGAATATTATTATTTTTATGTATCAGATGAGTCAGCTGCTTCATTGTGAGGGGTTGGTGTTATTACCACAAACCCATTAGTGATATGACCAAATAAGGGCAGTACTGTCACACTTGAGTGAGGTACACTATAAACAATAACAGAAACATAATCATAGGCATTGTTAGTTACATATTTCTATATCCCTATCCCAAACTATTAAATCCTAGGCTGCAACTGTGACCTCCCTCATCTAATTCTAGTTTAACTTCACACCTTGGCTGCTCATTTCCACTTTTTTGTAAAGTTTCCCAGTCTACCACCCCGACCTCACTATATTACAATACTTTCTGATACATCAATGAAGCCAGTTACATCAGCAACTGTGTCAGTAATAGCAGCCATACTGTCTACAACCACCATCCACACATCCACAGCAGCGACACCATCCACAGCAGCGACACCATCCACAGCAGCGACACCATCCACAGCAGCGACACCATCCACAGCAGCGACACCATTATCAGCCTCAATAGCATACGGCACACAACAGTATAAAAATATATGGGGGGTGGGTGGGAGAGCACAGAAAGTTGGGGAAAAGCTTCCTGCCCCTCCCACTTGATTGAACTCTCTTTGTGAAGACTGCTTACCTGTAATGCCAGTCTGGAAAAGGGGGAAAACTTTCATCCAACAATTCTCTTATAATAATAAAGGTAATAGTTTGATCTATCATAAAGTAACTTCATAAATTTTTTTTTACATTTACTAAGTGAAAGGAAAATGGCATCTTCTAAGTTATTTCTCTAAACTCAAATGTAACTCACTGGAAGCCTCCAAATTATCTAGGACAGGTGATTCCTTTAAAACTGGAGCAAACTAGAGCACTGAAGTGCAAACCCTCAGCGCTAGTTAGCTAGTATGATAAAGAAGAGGAATGAATGAAAATAGGTAGGAAGAAAAGAAAAAGGAAGAAAAAGAAAGACAAACAGTACAGGAAAGAAAGAGGAAATGAAAGGAAAAGGTAGAAAAGAAATAAAAACAGTAGGAAGAGGAAAATAAGGCAAGAAGACAAAAGGAAAAAGAAAAAAAAACAAGATGGAAAAAAAAAAAAAAAAAAAAATACCGTCGAACCAGAGACTATTAGGTTAGGTACTTGCTCACTCAACGACTACGCAACGCAACACCTCACACTGAATGCATGTAATTGTTAGCTATTTAAAAGTGATTTGCAACCTGCAAGCTGGCTCACGTGACAAGCACGTTTTTTAAGGGGTGGTTCCCGCTGTAAGCCTACGATCGCACGGCTCTGGAAAGACTCGCTTTTTTCTGGAAAATGAAGTCCAAAATCAAAATTCTGGCATATTAAAGGAACTTACTTCGTGAAATACTGCTGCTTGATGCCGCTTTCAGAGCCTGGCTGGTTCCCACCTTCCAGAAGTGCCTGTTGACAGACAGAGTGACAGAATGACACTAGGACTACTGTAACCCTCTGGGCGCATGCGCGTAGTACGCCCGTTCTACGGTGCGAAAACCGGCACGTTATTTTGACTTCTATGTATATGCATACTTATGTTTTAAACAAGGTGGTTTGGTAGATTATATGCATATAAATACCTTACCCTCTGTCTTTCAAGCATCATTTAGCTTACACACTTACACCCACATGATTCCGGAGTAAGTAGTAATATGAATTCCCTCAGGCACAGCGTGCTCCTGCTTGCTACTCTTCAGTTTACATTGTTGACATACCAGTAAAAACCACTTGGGTTTCCCCACTTTGCAATGTTGCGCAATTCCAGCAACATATCATTATATATAGTCCCAGCACAGTATTCTCTAACTCAGTGAACAAACAAGCAGCCATGGGGACAGAAATGAGTACTTTTGAATCAGCTAATGTCAGTGGTTCTTTTAACTCTTATCCTTTTGGTGAAGGCAAGTTTAAATATGCTCACAAGGGACATTACCAAAGACATCCTACAAAGGCAGGACATCCATGTGTGGTCAAAAAGATGAAGAATCAGTTTGTTATTAGATCTACAGATTGGGACAAGACTATAGAAATGTACAGTTTGTCAAGAAAATTAGCAGCTTCTTTTAACCAGAAACATAACTGCAAGTATTCCATTCAATTCAAAAGTGTTGAAAAATGCCTTGTAAGATCCCCTGAAACACGCATCACGGAGTATGGCCTCGTGGAGGATTATCTTGAAGGGAAATTTACAAAATGGACTAACAATAACGGCAGCATTGACCCTGACTGTGATGATGTATTGCAGACTTTCATGCATTATAGCTGGGTTGAATCCCAAGGCGAGATGATGGTCGCCGATCTTCAGGGAGTTAGAAACAACCTTGAGTTTTTATTAACTGATCCTGCAATTTTGTCAAACTCAATTAATGGAGGTCTATACGAGGGATCGGATACTGGAGTTAAAGGTATTGCAATGTTTTTCTTGAAGCACAAATGCAATGACTTGTGCCGACAACTCAAACTCCCTATCCCCAAGCTAGATGATGTAATATCACACTTGGATGTGATGCAGAAGGCGGAAGTGGAGAGTGAAATTATGTTGATGAAATATTTAAACTCGTCCACACTCAATTTATCTAATGTGCTCCTTGAAATGTCCCTGAAGCAGAGGATGGTGAATATTTTCCCCAAGGTTGCTACAGGACACCCTGTACCTCCAGTGCCTCCATTCATCTCTAGCTTTGCTCTGGCTAACTCTGCATGGCCGATATTTCCCCAAGCTCCAAGCTGGTGTGGTTCTATCCGTTCTTCTAGGCAGTACCGACAGCGAGGGTCTCCTATGACTCGTGGGATAAGATGGAGGATTTAATTAAAGACAATTGCACACCTACACTTTCACTGACACTTTCACATGTTGTTGTTGTTGTTCTTATTGTTGTTGTATTTATATTTGCTTCTTGTCAGAGTGTGGTCATATTTGTATGATATAAACACAGCTATTTTTCATCTTTGGTTTTTATACAATATGGAATTTTTAAAATATTTGGCTTTCTCTGGGGATTGAACCCAGGACCACTTGCTTAATGCACAAGCGCTCGGCCACTGAGCTATGACAACCAGCCGGCAAACAAACACTCCAATTCTGTAGGGGTACAGCTACAGTCTTGTTAAAACAAGTTGGCCAAAAAATCTGGATTCCTAGCCTGGACTAATACTGGAGTAAAAGAAACAGCCATGTTCTTCCTCAAGCATTAATGTGACCAGCACAATTGGCCATATTGTCCCAACTTGCTCCATCTGGTAGGTCTCCTACTAGGCGAGACATCAATGAAAATACTGAGAGCAAGTAAATTAATAAGCTTTTCATAATGCAAGAAATCATTCTCATCTTTTTAGTACAGGTGAAGCACTAATTTGTATTTAATCTCCAATTTCCCCCCTCATTTTAGCATTACAGTCCAAATTTGATTAATATTATTTATAGTTTATGATATCACTCCAATATTTAAAAAAAATTGTGATATGTGTCAATAAATATTGATAAAATGAGACGAATCCGGTGATTTATCACAAAACAACACAACAATATGAATGTTTGTGGACTCAGTCCATAAAGTAACCGAACTCCTCCAGTGCAATCTGGTCACTACTTGAGGTTTGGACTTGTTTTATTTCACCGTTGGATTTTTGTAATAACTCAGCAGAACCTAGGTATCTTCCATTAGCATGAAGTAATGGCTTAGGACAGCTTGGACTGGGTGTGATAAGGTGATATCCAGCTGACACATGTCATCAGGGTCCAAGTGGTATGGGTGGCCAGTGGTGAACTTCAGCCATGGACTCTGAAAAAGACTGAGCGAGTTTATGTTCAAGTATTCATTACAATCATAATGACTCAATTATGACTTAACAAAGTTAAATATATTCATAGTTAGATGGTTCCAGAATAACAAGCTAATAAATGATGTAATCATCATGTGACAACCCCTTTCAGTATTAGTTAGGCAGATTAGTGTAAAAATATGCAATAATCGGTCACTTGATGATACAAGCATGAAATTTGGTATATTACAAGAATATGCCCTAAATAAAAAATATTAGCTATAGGGCCATCGCTAATTTGCACCTTGACCAAATTAGGATGAATTTCAAATGAATAAAGACAATTATTTTACATTTAAAGTGATATATAGACAATATTTATGATTATTAATCACATAGGCCTCCACAAAGGCACAAAGCAGTACATTTTAGAGCAGCCTTGACACATTTGCACTGATTCCTGCAGCTTTTTTTGCATCCACATCTCAGCAGTTCACGGCAGACTCGAGAAGCCTCAGGAAGTGATGTCCATTTCGCTTCCCACCCTCTATCATTTGTTTGCAGCCATCCCCATCCACTAGGTGGGGGTATATTGGGAACAGTTACAAACATTTGTGCCCAGATATGGCCTGCCTGATAGGCAGCTCTTCTTGTGTGCTCCACAAGTGCAGCCTGGGTAGGTGGAAGGCCATCCATTGCCCTACCTTTCTGTGAAAATAACTGTTTCCGTGCATCATTCACTTTGAACTCAGTGCTTGTGCGATCATAGAGGAGAACTACAAAGCGTTCTAGTAGGTCAAGCTGATCATTGACAGAGCTCGGATCTGGAGTGGATGCCAGAATGCAGAATGCTGGTGTGACTGCATCAAATACCCTCCAAGCCTCCCACACTGTCCTCTTGCCACGACCAGCAAACGAGGATACTGTATCACACCCACTGAAGGCATGTAGGAATGGTAGAGCAATACATTTTTCTGGACCTAGAGCACCTGCCATTTCATGAGCTGCAAGATACAGAGGACATCCTTGTGATGCGTGGAGATGACCTGTCTTTCTGTTCCCAGATTTGTTGTTTCCAGGCTTAAGAACGAAAACAACTCTGCTTTGTTGTCATCATTCCTCAGAAATTCCTTCCAGTGGGTAGAGCATTAGAAGGCTCCACACGCCTGCGGCTTCCCTTGCCTCTCCTACTTCGTGTATATACTTTCAAGCTGCCTTGCACATACTCATCCCACACTAAGTCGACTCTTTGCACGTTTTGTAGCTGTGCTGTGATGTAAGGCAAAAATACCTTGGAGGCAAAGTCTGAGAAAGTCTGTGCAGTGCCTGGCTTTAGCATGTTCACTATAGCCGCACCATCCAAAATAATAGCATCAACAGTAGGCATGTCAGCTATATTCATTGAGACATCTGAAGTTGAGTCATCCATTGGTGCCTGTGTGGGAACTAACCTTTCTAGGCGACTCACAATATCTGATTTTGTTCCCAGCCGCAGTTTTCCCATTATTAGACAGTGATGGTGGGCATGCCTGATTCTCATGTGCAAAAAACTCACTAAGGTCTCCATCACGTGTCTGGCAGGATATGTATAAACTGGAGAAGAGTGAACAGTCACTCTTCAATGATGACAGCTGGTGTTTTGCTCTTGACTTCTCCCTTACTATAGTATGTCCAAGTTGAGTTGGTGCGGTAAAAACCGTTAATAACTTTTAAACAGAAGTAGCTACGCTTCCGGGGTTTGTACCATTCGAAAGCTCATGCCGAAGCGGTCCAGAAAATTTCCTTTAAAAACTTTTGAGCCAGCGGGAAAGTGCAGTTTCAAAACTCAATAGAAAAGTCTATGGGAATAAATAAAACCACACGTTTCCTGCGCTACACGCGACGGGATTTAGTCACGCGCTCAAACCGGGCCAAACACGTGCGCAGTACCTCAGAGACAATTGTAAACAAAAAGCAGTCATAGTTTGGTGACTTCGTTTCTACCCTTCTGCTTGACATTCTGGTTCATTTTAGACTCAGGACTTTGTTGCTATTCAAGGCTACTTAACAAGAGCAAGCTACAATGTGAGGTACGTTTGTATATCACGGGTTGCTTGTCCACTCAGATTTTCTTACCTGTTTAAATAGGGCTTATTTATTTAGAAACTCAGCCAATTTACTGTTTGCCGACCAAGATAATAAGATATACAATGGGTAGACTATATTTTAGGTACTACACGCGACGCGATGTCGCGTCGCGTTTTCATCGCGATTCATCGCTAGTGAAACACTCGCTATTCCTCTCCATTAAAAACAATTGTTTGACAAAAAAGAGCAAATTGGCAGCCCTAGCCCTAGCCCTAGCCCTAGCCCTAGCCAACCCCCTAGCCATAGCCCTAGCCCTAGCCCCCAACTATTAGATGGTTAAAGGATAATGTGTTTTAAACACAAGGGATGGGTTAGTTGGGGGCTAGGGCTAGGGGGTTGGGGCTAGGGCTAGGGCTAGGGCTGCCAATTTGCTCTTTTTTTTAATAGTAGGAATCGCGGGGTGCTTTCGCGAAAACGCGACGCGATGTCGCGTCGAGTACCTAAAGTATAGTCTACCATATACAATTCATCATAGACTCTATATGCCACTATTTATGCTTTAGCTGTCCATTACTCCTCATGTCTATATAGGTAGTTCTCTATGGTTATGGTGATGCTCTTAACCACCCTCCAAATTCAACTGCTGCTTGTATCTACCACAATGTCATGTCATCATAAAATTATATAATATATATGTGACCGGTTTTGGGAAAATCGGCCTAAACGCGGCATCTAAAGTTTTCTATTTTATTCTACCAGTAGGCTGCACGGGGCATTGGGATGCCGTCCTCCTAATTTGGAAGCTGTAGCACAAGCCGTCTTCGCCCTATGCACTACAACACTTCAGTATTTTTGCTAAACTTATTATTGCTAAACTTATTATTGCTTATTTCGAAAAAACGTCGGGTAAAGGCGTTGCTAAGGTCAGGGGGCGTGCCTTGTGTCCGTATACTATTACTGCGTGTCTCCGGGACACTCTGGAATAAACCGGTTTCAGGCGGATTGAAAGAAGTCTAAAAGGCTTAATGCAGGGCCCCTTAAGAAACTATGATGGCGAGAATTGCGTGAGTACGTGAATTATGTAGAATAGTAAGTGAATTATTTAGCTACAGTTTTTTCCCGGCTGTTAGTGAAAAGCCCTCCAATAATTTCTTAGCAACTCTCCTCCAACTGGCTAGTGTTTCTAGCCTCCTAGTGTGAGTTCTAGAGCACGCCAGAGCTTACAACTGCGTCACAAGCTAGAGCTAATTGGTGTCTATCCATTTCTGCCATAAAAATTTTTTCGAAAAAAATCGACCCATAAGGCTTTACCTGGGGATACTGAAAAAATTGCCGCGTTTAGGCCAATTTTCCCAAAACCGGTCACATATTGTATATGTCATTATAAAATTATATTAATTGTCAATTTTTGTTTGTATAATTTAAAAAAAGTTGAAATTTAACAAGTAGATAGAAAATATAGTAAAATCATGAATAAAATGATATGAATGATTCAGTGTGAAGGACAAAGTAATACTGGAATGTGTGTGGCCATAGCT
>WLWI01005914.1_pt1 | contig 10149 bp, 2 predicted proteins | sample 6701501 | NCBI WGS metagenome assembly WLWI01 (sample SAMN12718690, study PRJNA515312) | sponge metagenome | isolation source: marine sponge | host: Mycale hentscheli | place: New Zealand: South Island, Marlborough, Capsize Point | collected 2014-11-01
AATTCAACGTCGCTTCTCGACAACCCGAGCCTTCTGCTCAACAATTCAACGTCGCTTCTCGACAACCCGAGCCTTCTGCTCAACAATTCAACGTCGCTTCTCGACAACCCGAGCCTTCTGCTCAACAATTCAACGTCGCTTCTCGACAACCCGAGCCTTCTGCTCAACACTACAATTCCCAGGGATTTCTTTTCAGCAGTCAAGTCTTACAGACCCGGTCTTCTACCATGTCTGCTGTCTCTAAACTCAAGTCCAGACGTGCTTCCACGCGAGGACGAATCACAAAGCAACTCAATGCTGCTTTAGACAAGCTCAAAATTGATGACGTCTCTCAAGTCAACCCAGATGATCTTGACATCAAATTGCATCTCATACAGGCCATCATCCACGAACACCAGGACATCCAGGAGTCTATCTTGGAGCAGATGGCTGTTGATGGCTCTACTGAAGAGGAGGTGCAGAAAGAGGTGGATGCTAATCTGGCGAAGGAGGCTGAATTCGATGAGCCTCTGGAGCGAATCTCTGTAGCCATCAAAATGGGTTCACTACGTCTGCAGTATCCCGAGCTGATGAGGAGAGCAGACACCTGGCTGTGCCATGGAGTTCCATCTTCTATGGAATTCTCTTCAGTCGGGAATCAGCTGGTCAAAGAGCTCCAGAACTTCATTCGGGGCATCTCACCTTTCACTACTCATCCCGACTTAGGCCCACTCTCCGAGAAAGCCACAGGAACAGTCGAGCAAGTTTTGATTCAGCTGTACAAGAAAGCAGATACCTCAGCTTCTACTCCTGCACCTGAGGCGGCTTCTTCGGTCAGGAGACCTGCACCATATACCATCAAGGCGCCAACATTTTCAGGAAAGCTCACAGACTTTCCCCTGTTTCTTGAGCGCTTCTCCGAAGTGATCAAGAACCACTGGGATCAGTACTCTGACGGTGATAGGTGCTGCATACTTGCAGAAGCCATGACTGATCCTGCTGCAAAGGAGCTGGTCGAGACTTATTCCTCTTCTGGTTACGATTGTGCTCTCAAGCAGCTGAAGGAGAGGTATGGGCGTGCTTCTAGTATTTATCCTAAGTACGTGGAGCAGCTGGTTACTCGCTCCAAGTATGAGTACTCCCAAGACTCGATGCATTCCATCATCAGAAGAGTTGAACATACCATCGACTCCATGGCAAAGGTAAAGGGCAACACTCTGGGCCAAGTCGCAGTAGCCTTGGTGGTGAGGGACTTCAATGAGGAACTCGCCAAGGAGTGGGCGAAACACCTCGGCCCTGAGGACAAGCTTCCTGACGTCCCAGAGTTCATAGCATTCATTAAGCCACTCTCCCACAATCTACCATCAAAGCCCAAACCTGCCCCCCCAGTATGTTCGGGATCTTCTCACAAACGCCAGCAAGAGATGGCATCTGCTGCACCTGAGTGAACTCTGGTGCACTTGAACAATTGGAACTCGTTATCACCCTATTCACGTTTCATTGCATGTGTGGGGGTGTGCTTGCACATGCCCACTGTGTATCACCCCACCTTTTCCTGTATGTACCATGTGCTCTTTCTTTTATTCCTTTTTATTACCCAAAAATCTAAGTCACTGAGAACTTGGCTCCTAGCTACTCACTATTGCATGTGCCTGTGCATGCTAACTAACATAGGCTGGTCCTTCGAGTTGCTCTACTATTAACCCGGGCTCAGGGACTTACAACCCCTGAACAATTGGAAAGCCAATACAAAAGGTGTGCTATCATTATGGGTATCTGATTGTTTGCAGCTACCTCACTTCTTTATGATCTGCTGAGTTTAAAATGATAGCTAGTGACACAGAGACCGCAATATCTGGTATACGCTCCATTAGGATCTAAGGCAGGAATTGGTGTCAGTAATAAGTTTCATACTTAGCTAATTGGAACACATTTAATAGCTAGAGTGCACATGCAATATTTGATAGCTTTTGCAAGAAATTAATTGGCATTAGTCATGGTTGATCACAATATACACTTGAGTAATTATGGTCAAGGTTGCTCAGCTACTTTATTACAAATGTATAATTTTAAATGGATCTTACACTTATTAAAGCTTTATCAATGTGAACTTTGTAGTAATATCCCATAGTAATAACTATACATGATCACAATCACAATGCTTTTTTGCATTTACTAGTACATTACATGCAAGATTTAATTGCTATTATTGTATCAGTAACAGTTGGTTGTCTAGCAAAGAAATAGTAACACAAAAAATACACACTTTAATTGAAGATGCTATTCTCATTATGTCCATTGAAATGGTTCTAAAAAGTGTGTAGTTGTTTATTTAGGACTAGTTTGACGTCTAACCTGCAGTTTAAGTTTCTGTTTTAACCACACTGCCTGAAATGTGTCCATTGCCATAACAAAATCGTAAATTAGTGTATTAACTAGTTTGTTAACCTCTGATCTATTGCCTTGTAAATTTTTTGTTAACTTTAATTATCATGACAGTTTACGTATTTTGTTATGGTTGTATATACATGGACACTTTTCACCCTGTGCCAGCTAAAGGGATTATAACAGTTTTAGTTGAATGACTGCAAAAAAAAAGGTATTAATTCAAACAGATTTTTTTTATACATTGGAAAATGTCTAGTAATCTAGAACTAGTTATTCCCTGGGGTAGCTTGCCTTATAAAGCTCTGAGTGGGTGGTAACCAGCTTTACGAAACTCCTCTGCATGAATGTAATAAAATGTTACACGCCTAAGATTAGCATTTTGTACAGTTTCTACGGGTGCACGTAATCCGTTTCCAATCCCGATAAAATTCTTTTATCAATGAACAGACAAACAGACAGGATGACTACTATAACCCACTAGTGCATGCATGTTGAAGGTTAATAGTGATAGCATACTTACTGATTATCAAATGAAGATGCTGTTTCTTTAGTTAAACATTAAATTTAAAGGTTATTTTTTTGATTACTTTAGATGGTGTGAAGATAAAAAGCAGGCTCATTCCCTACTACTAATGGTATACTATGCTACATGCTCCTATTAGTAATAGTAATTAGGGTAGATAAGCAGAAATTCACAAAATTTAGGTTTTATTATCATTACTATTATTTTTTAGTTTTTACTATTATAATAGCAAATTTTCTCATTCTAAAAGCTAATATTGTTAGTTAAAACTTAATCTGACATTTAGACTTCTTACCAAATACCGACCATAATCATTTTGGTTATTGTTGTCACTGTTGTTATTGTTGTTCTTGTCATTATTATGGTTTATTACTATTACTATTATTATTACTATTATTCTACAATAATTATAATACTTTTATTTTGTATTATTGTTGCTACGATTAGCTAAGTCCTTATCACCTTGCTGACACATAGGCCTTATGTTTTCTTATGCATGTATTTATAGGCTAAAAAGAAACATAAAGACTTACTCGATCATCCATTAGCAAAGGAAATGGTGAACAGAAAGTGGAAAACTTATGGTATTCTATGGTACTTGTTAGCACTACTACTATATGGATTCTTTGTCGGGCTTCTGACGTTTTATGCATTAAGATCTCCCAATCCACAGGATATTAGTTGTGAGTTAGTTGTTCATCTAAATATTAATTATCTTGTTTGACATTATACCAGACTGCACGTCACATGTCTAGTACTCTGGATACATCATTATTAATAAGTCCCTTTAAAGTACCAGAATTTTTCATTTTGACAATTTTTTTCTGAAAAAGCTAGTTATTTTTAGGCCATACAATCGTAAGCAAATGTTGGTAATATCCATGAGCAAATAACTTGTTTGCTGCCCGCAGTAGTTTTGCATTACCATATTGTTTACCAGAGTGCTTGGAGTTTCCCATTGAAACTACTGTTGAGGTGAGTGTCGCTTGTATGTTAAGCTTCTTGTATGAAGACAGGATTAACGTCTACAGTTTCATTGCACGAGTTGCATATCAACTTGCTCAAACTTTATATATAGATGTTGCAAGCATACGTATTGGAATATTCATATTGATACTACTGCAAATAAACAATTCTTTTCGTCTTTGTAATAGTGACCATGTGTATAATAATGCTGAGGGTACGCACCTTTGGTGCTTAACTATAATCTCAGTGGTAGCTCAGTAATGAAGCACTTAGAGTTTGATAGTATTTTCAATATATAAAACTTAAACACTTGTTAAACCTGCTATTACTATAAGGATGGTGCTGAGCAACAAAGTAATAATAGTAATAACTTGAGATGGAGCAATGGCTATATAATAAATTGGTACAGTAAAGCAATTAGGGACACGATGAGCAAACCATAACTGGTTACTTAATACAATTAAAATGTTAACATGTCAGGGTTGTATAAATTTGTATATAAAGGACATTATACGTTTAAAAATATTTATAATAACAAGAGTAATGAAATTAGTTATTTTTCATTTCGGCGTGTACAGCACTCTTTGCCTTTGGTAAACCTGAATGCTATAAATTTTGTTGTGTCAAGAACTATGAATGCACAGAGAAATATTGGAGTACCTGAAAGATGACATTGCTTTTCTCGAGAAAATCAGCCTAAAGGCAGTGAATAATTTTTCAGTATCCAAGGGTAAAGGGTCAATTAAAAAAAAGGTTACTGTAAAAGTGGAACTCTAGCTTGTAAATTCTAGCAAGCTCTATTACTCATGCTATGAGGCTACGAACACTTTGTGTTTGGATCATGTCTGAGACGTTGTAAAAAAGTTTTTGACGGCCCTATTTACTTACCTCAAGAATAATAGCTGTATCTAACTTATTCACTTACTTTTCTACATAATCTGAGAACTCACGAAATTCTTGCCATATAACTCAAACATAGTTTCATGAAGGGGCCTAAATGAAGCCCAGTTACTTTCTTTTAGTCCTCCAGCAACCGGATTTTTTTATGGTGTCGTGGAGACACGTAGTAATAGTATATGGATATAAGACGTCCTTACTTTAGCTACTTTAATTGAGGGATAGCAAAGTTAGTGCAGCTTTTATATAGTTGTTATTTGACTTTTTAACAGTAGTATACAATTTTTCTTGAAATAATTAAGCATTTGATATAATATTATTTATTTTCAAGAGCCTGAGGCAGAGTGAAAATAAAGCCTGAGAGTGAAATATCTAGCCATATCACTCTGAAGAGTGTAATAAGTGGTTCATTCCACACTAGATATCTTCACTGAAGTAGTTTTTTGGTAACTCAAGGTGTAAAGTTAGCGAAAACTTACTAGGGACTCCCCACAACCCCAGCTGATATTATAGCAGCTGCTCTAACCTGGCTAGCTGAAAGGTAGCTGTAAAAACCAGAAAAATTGTCAACAGGCCCAGTTGCTATAACTACTCTGGTAATGAGCATGCACAGTACAACCATGAGGTAACACCATGAGATATCTGTGAGATATCTCACGGGTCACTACCTAAAAATATCATTGTGAAGATATCTAGCTTGGAATAAATAAATATATATTATAATACATAAATTATACATATTTTATAGAACATAGCTGGTAACTTGTGGGCAATCTGATTGGTTGTTACTCAAATTTATTCAAGTGGACTCATATTTTGTAGCATTTAGAAATAGAGTAACTTGGATGCTTGCTATGCTCTAGGCTTTACTGTCACTAATTGTTTTGCCTAGATCAGTTGTTGCTAGGTTCTAAAAGTGTTATATTTAGATATTGTGAATTGACATTTAAATTAAAAAAATTTGGCCACGAGTAGTGTCTTCACTGTGCTCACATGTCACAGCTCAAGGCCTCAGAGTCCTAAACACAGCAGATTGCTGGTATCTTAATCTATTATATATTCACTAATACATAATATATATAGGTTATGTGTAAAAATTCATATTAACCCTTTTTTGTTTATAGAAACAGGTGGTATAGCTCATATTAGAGTTATTTGCTTAGAAACCTGTAGCTTACATTAAATGCACTAAGTTAAAATGCAAATACAGCTCAATTTTGTCATCTAAAATTTTATGCCAATCTAGCTACCATACAAATATAGATATTGTTTGATTAAGTATAGATATTATTTTATATAGTATTTATTATTGTGATATATTACTTCTTATTTATGCTGTCTTTCTTAATTTGATATAGGTAGGGCAGATTTTAATGGAACATTCAACTTTCCATACAATGATTCTAGCTTTTATTTTCTAAATAAAAATGAATGTGGTAAGAAAATATTATAGAATGCAGTTTTAATGTAAACATCAATACAAAAATTCATATGTAGCAGTTATTGCTCCTGGTATCAATGTCAGTAGCATTGATTGCTTGACTGGTAACCAGATTTGCTCAGATGAAGGTGCAAGATTACAATGTGGATTTTCTAATGAACAATGTGGACAATGTGGTTAGTATATTTCCTATCCATATGAGTAAATGTCTGAATAATAACTAAATTAATAAATCTGGATGTATATTGATGAGATTTATGTACTTAAAAGCACATGCATCTCATCAAAAATACAATTGTATTTATGAAAAGTCTTTGTAATTAACATGACTAGTCTACTTAGCATATTTCATCAACAACTAGAATTTTATATGGTCTATATGAATTTATTAGATGAACATGTTAGTACAATCAAAATTTCATACATAGTTTATTGTAAATTTATTAAAGCTTGAAACTATATTATTCTTTATTAATATTATTTTACAGGAATAGGAAATGCCACAAGAATTCTGCTTAATATTGCAGCAGTATTTATAATAATAATTGCTATAATCCATCTGTTTATTGAAATCACTAAATTTCTTATGTTGAAATTTCATTACTTGACTGATTGGACAAATTATATAGACTTGACATTGTTTGTCTTTTCAATAATATTTGTCTCTTCATTCTCAACTTGTATGTGTCCTTCAACATGGCAGTGGCAGCTCGGTTCAGTAGCTGTTTTCCTAGCATGGATAAATTTGCTAATATATCTTCGAATGCTACCTGGAGGTAATTAACATTCTATTAAATTGTTTATTTTGACATTGGTAATTTAATTACTCTAGGGTTGCAGATAATAATGTTTGAAAAAATTTTCCTGACCTTTGGAAAAACCATTCTTCTGACCACAGTATTGGTGGTAGCATTTTCTATTGCTTTTTATATGATTTTCCATGTTCCAGGCTTGGATTTTATGGTAAGGTAGATGTGGACTTCTATTAAGCATATAATAAACATAACTAATCTTAATTATAATAACCACATTTGTTGCAATAAGACACCCTTTGTCATACCATTATCATTGCAAGTGTATAGTCATTCATCACTTCTGTTTTGACTTTCTCATTTCTTTTTAATAATTACCCAGTAATTGGGCATTGTAAGAGTCTGATGGAATCATTGCAACTATCACGTTATTGCCTTAAACTACATTTGCTAACCTTTTGATTGAGTTAAAATTCCATGAAATGATATTTTTTTTAAAATAACCCACTCTTTAAAATGCAATAATATATAGGACAGATAACGCAATATACCAATCTATCCTTAATCTTTATGTTAACTTTGAATTTAGGACTTTATTCTTAGTTTCAAGATCCCTTGTTTATGCAGTTAACTCTATCTTATTCAAATATGCATGCTTAGTTACATATAACTATTTAATTTCAGAGGTCTCCATTTTTCACTCCTGGACTTGCTCACATTAAAGTTATGACAATGACTACAGGAGAACTTGATTTTGAAAATCTTTTCCATCTTACTTCAGCAAAGGTATCTGAAACTGGAGATCTAGCAGAAATATCACTGTTCAGAGTATCATATCTAATGTGGATTTTATTCTTGATATTGATGCCAATCTTATTGTCAAATTTGCTGGTAAGTATGATAATTATAAGATGATAATAAGAAATATGACATTATGCACATTATTGAATATTGGTATCAAAATTTTTTTTTAATTATGTGAGTATTTTTTTCCCACTTCTAGATTGGCTTGGCTATTGATGATGTGAAGTTAATACAGCAAGAAGCTGAAATAAGAAGTTTAAGACTAAGGGTAAATGTCATATTGTAATAATTTATCTTAGCGTTATCAATTTCAGATGCACTTTAGAACATCATTTAAGAGAATACAAAAACACAAAAGAAACATTGAAATTACTTGACATCAATATATTTGCAGGTGCACAAGATGTAATTGATTTACAAAATGCTGAAGTAGTAGATCATTAGCAAAAATTACATGAAATGTGCTATTCAGAGTTTGGCAAATTAAAATGAATTGTACCAGTGTATTACAATACAAAGTAATGTAGGTACTAGCTTTAGATTTATATTATTACTTTTAATAAATATTGCCCTTTAGGTGAGGGAGTCTTTTCCACAGCAATTACTATAGATATAAAATACTGTAAACACTTAGATAATTTTTAAAAAATAAGCATGAAAATCCACACATCGATGATGTTAATTGTAATATAATTTGCAATAGCTACTTGTTGATTAAATTTTATTATATAGGACTAAGATGTAATATAATTACAAAGAAATAATTAAATATGAGCCAGTGCATCAACCAATTAATTGTATTAAAAGATTTAATAATAACTACTCTATGTCTACAGTTACAGTGATATCAGACAGTAAGCTTGATTTTCTCCCTGACTATAACAAATATTACAGAGTCTATTTATACAACTGACTAGAAGTGGAAAATTTCAAATGTCATTTGAGGGAAATACTTTGCCAAAGTAGTAACTCAATACACAAGGGGTTGCTAGAACCACACTTAAATTAGTAAACTGAAAATATTATCTGAGGATCCAATTCTGGTTATGCTACTAATATAGTCAGAATAATCACAGCTTTGTCATCACTCAAAGTCATTTAATATATGTTTTTAGTTATTATACTAATGCAATAAATTAACAAATTTCCTCTTGCTAGAACCACATTTAAATTAGTAAACTGAAAATGTTATCTGAGGATCCAATTCTGGTTATGCTACTATCATAGCCAAAATGATTACAGATTTGTAATCACTCAAACTCTTTTTAATATTTGTTTGTAGTTATTATTGCTAATGCAATAAATTAACAGATTTCCTCAGCTGTAACCTTGTGATACACCTGAATTATAATTATTTTACCATGTTCAATTTTTGTTATTACTTAGCTGTAAGTTGGTTATGTTAGACTAATATGTCTTTTTAGATCGAGTTTGCTTTGAATATGGAAACATTGCTACCCAAAATCTACTATAGAAAATGCTGTGCAAGAATGTGCTGTGCAAAAAATAGAGAAGAAAAAGAAACTATCACTTATTATAAGGAAACAACTTGTGGGTATCGTTTTAAATGGTGGTTCTATTCCTGGATATTTGGTATCACTGTCAACAAGTATGCTGATGTAGAAAATGTTGAGAGAAGAAAACAATCAAAGGTAAAGTGTGAGCTGGGTTAACTCAAGTAGGGTTGCATTTATAAAATGAAATGTAATGTAATATATATATATATATATATCTAGGATATCAACTCTGACAAAATTCATGGGGAGATTAAGAGAACAAGACATAAAACAGAATACGATATGGCTACACTTCATGAAGAAATAAAGCAATTGAAGGATACCGTGGAAGGATACATAAAAAAAGACTGCACCATCTGATGGTAATAGCTAAAGAAACACCTAAACAGGAACATTGTTGAGTTAATTTTTCATGCTGAACTGCTGTCAAAATATGGGGTTAAATTATTTATAAGAAATACAGCTTTACACATATGTGACCGGTTTTGGGGAAATCGGCCTAAACTATAACAATATTACATTATTTTTTATCTTCATGCACATTTTTAATACACTATATCTAATCTATAATCGGTCTGCTGTCATGAGTCCATTAAAACAAGGTGCTGTGCAGGTCAGTCATAATTCAGCTAGTGAGCGAAGCGAGCGAAGCTGACTATCAGTCGTGTTCAATTGAGATTTCAGATATATATGTTATAGTTATAAACCAAAATTGAGGTTTGTATGCGATTTATAAACTCCGAGACACGAGGGCACAGCCCGAGTGGCGAGGATTTATAAATCGAAATACAAACCTAATGATTTTGGTTTATAACTATTTTATAGCCCAAACATAAACAACGAGCAAAGTACAGCGTTAGCTATCTTAGTAATTGTATTAAA
>WLWI01005915.1_pt1 | contig 10148 bp, 7 predicted proteins | sample 6701501 | NCBI WGS metagenome assembly WLWI01 (sample SAMN12718690, study PRJNA515312) | sponge metagenome | isolation source: marine sponge | host: Mycale hentscheli | place: New Zealand: South Island, Marlborough, Capsize Point | collected 2014-11-01
CCTATCAACACAAGACTTACCTTTCATGCTTAGACTATTGGACGATGGATTTTCAGGTAAAGTACAACACTGTTGCGAGGGATGTTAACTATGACAAATAGCGCATAAACTTATCACCGCCACTAAATTGTACAATTAAAAAAGTAGCCATTTCTATATTATAGTTTGGTGTAAACACAAGTGTAGTAAGTAGATTTTTAATTCCAGCTGAGGGTGAAGGATTCATTTACTATAGAGCATTTAATATACTACTATATACAGTAGGTGGCATGTCAAATTTACTCCTACTTTTAAGATAACGATTTATGGAAAGAAAGTCTCAATTTTTTATATTATATCACAACGTGCTGCACTTGTAGTATATATTATATACAGTTGTATTGATTGTCAATCTGTAATAATGTCGGATAACTACATATTAGTACATGTATCTATAGTAGAAGGATTCAGAGTTTTGTTCACTACTACAATATGATTGCAATGTATGTTTATATTTAATAATATTATAATTAGTACCTGTCTTGTAACGTGTACCATGCAATGTCTTCATAGAATTCTCAATATTTGTGTTGGAATCTTTTCTTTCTGATAAACCAAAAGAAATGTATAATAATATTAAGATACACAGACTGTTGTTCTAGTTATTTAATTACTTGCCAAGAGGAAAAAAAATAATCGGCAAATTTTCTGGAAACACATGCATTCAAACGTAACTTAAAATTTAATTTCCATGCAAGCAACTCTACACTCTAATCTTCTCTTATCCTTTGCTTACCTTTGAAAGACTGGGGAAACCTTCTTGACCGTACAATATTATCGCCATTATTTCTTGCAACCATTTTGTTAATGCCTACAATGAAAGCATTATTGAACGAATGAAATTGAAATATTTGTCATTCTCTACAAAAGCATACATAAATTAGAGAGAGAATGTAGTTCTAATGGGTTTAGCAATTTTGTAGTTATAGTTAGAAAACTTTTTCTTTAACCAGTTCATCATAAAAGTAAAATGAACTACTGCAGATAGACAAACACCTCTCCATATCCAAAACTAGATTGTCTGTAGTTAAGTCTGAGTTCAGTGTAACATCTTCATCCTCATGCAAACCTTTATAACTGCTTTGTCTTCTAGAGCTGTAGACAAATGCCTGGATTCCTTCACAGAGTAACTCACTCTCTGTTGTTGAATGACTTCTGTAGGCATCTTCTGTACCTTTTGATTTACTTTATTCACCATCTAAAATGCCAAGGTTGCTGTTAACTTAGGTCTACTACCTCAACAATTGACTATCTGGTCACCAAACTCGTAATTTGAATGCTTCCTCTATGTTTACATTGTAGCCTTGGAGATGCCGCCGCAAGGATTTCGAAAATCACTTACTTACTAAATAGCTAACCAATTGCATTCGAGTGAAGCAATGCAGACGAGAATAAGTCAATGATTTTCCTGAGGTGCTACTTCAAACTGCCGTATGGCAGTTATGGTGGTGCAAGTCTTAAATGAATATACAAAGTATTTTTAAATTAGTAAAATGTACATTAATCAAGATGTACAACTACTATGGTAGATTGAATCTTTCTCACTTAAAGGGATCTAAAGAGAAACAAAGGAAAATGTGAAAAAATCTCAGTTCTATCTGTGGAATCGAACCCAGGATCCCTGGCTAACCCACCGGTGCTCTAGTCATTGACCTACGATAACCCGCGACTTCCAAGACTCTTACAGCCAATATAGTGAGTCAATCTTTGTCTAATACAAGCACATGTAATAGTATGTACCAATAGGATGCTTGCATCATATAACTATTACCTGTCTTGTAACGTGTACCATGTATTGACTTGATTGAATTCTTAAATTTTGCATCTGAATCTTTTGTTCCTAGGAAACCTATAACAAGAAATATCAACAGTGAGGTCTGCTAACTATGCTCTACCACACTAAATTGCATTTTATTATATTTATAATCATATAATTAGTACCTGTCTTGTAACGTGTACCATGTGATAGTTTGATGGAATTCTCAAGTTTTTCCTCCGAATCTTTTCTTCCTATAGAACCAAAGTTATAAAGTATATAATATACTATAAGTATGTATGCATATAATCATGTGGCTCTAGATAACTGCACCTTAAGATTTAATCGAGGCTATGAACTCATCACCAGATGTATTTAGCTCACCATTGAAATATTGGGTAGACTTTCTTGACCTTTGGGTAGACTTTCTTGACCTTATAGTATTATCACCAATATTCCTAGCAACAATTTTCTTAATATCTAAAATGAAAGCAACATTAGAATTTATGAAATTGAAATGTTTGCCATTCTCTATAATAGCATACATGATTTAGAGAGAATTGTTTTATGAATTTATGAATTTAGTCATCATTGTGGTGTTTTTTAACTAGCCACATTTCCTTAAGATAATTACACATCCAAAAAATTAATGTTAAACTTTCCATATTAAATTCAGATTACCCTTCAAATGTATTCAGAATCTGGTAACTTAGGTAATAGTTTCATTTACCACAGCAAAATACATTTCTACTCACATTCAGATTAGAAGTGAACCAGATCTTAAGGTTATAATAGAATGAAAGGATTTTTTTGATAAGATAAGGACATATTGCGTTAAAGCACTAAATTTTGTAATCCACAAAGGGAACAGTTGCTATGGTATTCACACATGAGAAGTACATAATAAATGTATAATTGGATACTGCAGAATATCATTCGTCTGATTGGCCATATTTGCGCTTGTGTCTGTGGCACTTGTGTAAATACTAAGCCAACAGACATGTGATATTCTCCTGTATCAAATGAATTATATATATATAGTACTTATTGAGCGGGCGTAAATACACTCACTACGGGGCTATAAGGTGAAGGACCAGCCAACCCGACCGCGTCCAGGCCAAGGAGGAGAGCACAACAGCCAAGCACGACCAGTTGACGCCAGTATCCAGCTGATAACCGAAGCCCAAGCTGACCCGAGGTTGAGTGAGGTTGAGTTAATTGGTGGCTAGCTTGGACGACGACTCTCTAGTTACCAGAAGATGGGAGCTGCTACGAAGGAGCAACTCGGTGAAGAATTCCGTTGTTGACAAAGTATCCAGTTACAAATATTACTTTTTAGAACAGCCAAGAATGATATATATATTGTCTGTTTATATAGAGGGTGAGATGTGCTAGCTAATGGATAGATAGTGATGAAATGTATGCATTATTGTAACTATGAATGAAACACTAAAAGGTTACTATGGAAATGTTTGTTGTTTCTGGGTGCCAGACTTGCTGTCTCCAGTTATAGAGGTAAGGGGGAGGGGCTGCCTGCAGCAGAGGTTCCGACACAGCCGTTGTTCAGGGAGCTACCTGAACACTTATTACATGAGTCAGAGTGTGATATTGCGAAATATTTCATGTGCAGGCTAATTTATTTTCACAGCTAGAGCTGAATGATTGAAATAAAGCCTGAGAGTAAAATATCTAGCCATAACACTCTGACTGAGTGTAATAAGTGGTTTATTCCACACTAGATATCTTCACTGAAGTAGTTTGTTGGTAACTCTTGGTGTAAAATTGCCCTAAAACTCACTTGGGGCTCCCTACACCCCCTGCCAATGATATTTAGCAACTGCACACTATCTGCAGTGATGATATCTAGTTTAGAACAAACCACCACTTTACACTCAGGCTTTATTTTCAAAAGGGGGGGGAGGGCTAGCCTGGCCTGGCTTACCAGTTTTTTCAGGGTTTTTACAGCTACCTTTACTCTAGTGGAGCCTACCCAGCCAGGGTGTAGAACTACTATGAACTATATGTCTATTTAAATACAAAAAACATTACTTGGCAATAGCTAGTCTACACTGCTGTGTATAATATTATGATATTATGTGTGCATGAATGTGTGTGTACTATTCCACAGAATTTTGTTTCACTTCCCAAAGTAGTACACACACTCACACAAATCCCCAAAATATGCACAACACCCATAGTGTATAAACACATGCACACACCGCTGTGTAAACTGAAGCAGAATGAAACCACAATATTATGTGGACTTGTCAACAATTTTAAGATAAAGCCACTCACAGCATCATGAATAATGAAATGATAAGGTTATAAAAGAAAAGTCTGGCAGCAGAAAGCCACCTATAAATCCGAAATGGCATTGCAGTATTGGCTTTTGCTTTTAGGATTGCTCACACTGTGTGCATATGCACAGTATGAAGACTGTACTACAAAATTGTCTGTTCTTGAAAAAGCATTGTATGAAACCGATTCTAACGAGCGTTCTTTGAATGCAGCATTCTTTCCACCTCGACAAGAAACCTCAAGATATATTAAGGTGACGTATAGATTTCTAATGGATGATAATGATGGTTTCTTTGATAGTTGTAATGTTTCTTACATCTGGACAATTGGAGGATTTTTGCTAATCCAGCCTCCAAGTATTTTTAAGTTCACCTCACTCTTATTCAGCACTCCTGCTAATGACCTCAATGAATTGACCCTTACTCTACCAACTCAATGTCGAGAGTTAGCAGGCATTGGTGATACTTGCTCCTGTGATTCCCAGTACAATCATAGCCTAAACTTGGATATTTTGAGTCAGCAAGTAAGTCATAAATACTCCAGGACATATATAATATACTTATTACATGAGTCAGAGTGTGATATGGCAAAATATTTCATGAGCAGTCTAATTTATTTTCGTGAGCCAGAGGCAAAGTGAAAATAAAGCCTGAGAGTGAAATATCTTGCCATATCACTCTGATGAGTGTAATAAGTGGTTTATTCTACCTTAGATATCTTCACTACTGTAGTTTGTACTAGGACCTTAATTCACAAGGTGTGTAGTTGGCTGTAAGGGCTCCCAAACCCCCAGCTGATATTTTAGCAGCTGCTCTAACCCAGTTGGGTAGGCTACACCAGAGGAAGGTAGCTATAAAAACCTGGAAAAGTTGTGAGCTTGGCCAGTTGCTATAACTACTGGGGTAATGAGCTTGAACAAATCAGTGTAAATAATGAGTTATTTCACACTGGTCACATATCATTATGAAGATATCTAGGGTGAAATAAATATATATATATATAGCTAGTCTCAAAGGTGTGCAATAATATGGCTGCTTTATTAGTTCCATATAATTGCTTCTAAATTTAATGTTATGTCCGTAGGTGTTGAAAATTTAAGAAATAAATTCTGCATTACATACAGTAGTTAAAAGGCATGTTTTCTGTTTACAAAAGATAAAAGTTGTTGAAAAGATTTGAGATTGACTGCAAAAAATTTTGTATAAAGTAATCTCATTCTTTTGCATTAAAACCCTATTATGACTTTCATAATAAACTCCTAATTTGAATATAACATTTGTCCAATGTCTAGACTTGTTGAGTATTCTCTAGTGACTTGGATGAAATATTCAAACTTTGCTGGATCTAAGTCACTGAAGAATTCACTGTAGTCGTAACATGGACTGTATTGCTTATTATTGATTTTAACAACCATTCTTTATTAACTATTCACAGATACTTTATATAATATAATGATAATGTTTAAAATACATTAATAATTCTCTTGAAAATTGCTGAAAGAAGCACGCTGAGCATCATCAAAATATTTGCCGAATGCCTCAAGTAATTCTCCTGACATCGCTGCAATTCTGTACGTCTCAATCAGAGTCTGATAAAGTATACTTCAGTAACTTAGCTCATTTATTTTCTATTGTCCTATCCTTTCCAGTTCTTTAGCTTTTAGCTTCACTAGTTCGTGGTGATGATTAGCTAAACATTTATTCCACTGTAACTCACAATCATTTTCCTGATTCTTCTTTTCTGCTTCAAGTGCTTGTTCTCTTTAAAGTGGCTTGTCTTTTTGTTCATATCTATCCTAGTAATAATGAATTTGATACTCCACCATTGACACTAAAAGCTATTTTGAAGACACTCTATCACCGCATGAAGACTGATATTGACTCAAATTCAACCACAGATGTTTCAGACCTAAGCACTATGTATACACATACACTGAACAATCAAACTCAAAAATTTAACCACAAGGGCAACAGCCAATCATTAAAAATATAATCCCACCTCACATGACCACATTACAGTGTCCAAAGAAATGTCTGAAAGGTCATGTAGGGTGGGTGGGTCCTCACATTGGATTGAGAACTACCAAATAGCTACTTCTAATGTGAAATATAAAGTACTAATTCACATTAGCTAGGCTAGAATATTACATTTGGCAAATTACTAACCCTCAGCGTGCATGCGCGAGAGTGTTACAGTAGTCTCTTTGTCATTCATCATGTCTGTCTGTCTATCTGTTACTCCGTCAAGAGCAGATCTCGAAGACAGCAGACTTTTATGCCTTGAGAGAAGATGAATGATATAATTTTTTTATTTCGGTTTCTGAGAAAACGAGAGAAAAGGCAGAACTATGGTAAGTGCTTCTATGCGCCCACGCCCATTCATTCGTTTACCAGCCATTTAAAATCACGTACGCTTCACATTAGCTTACGATGTTTTTAGCTTACAATGTTTTTTACCATGCCCAGTTCATAGTTCCAATGCAGATATTTTCCTCTGGTGTATTTTAAAGTCTTTCTGTCACTGGAGGTTCTTTCTGTAAGTATGCCTGCTCTTTAAAGTGCACAAAGTGCATGTCAAAAAGTCCAAAGTTCCTGAGGTTACTGCACATGTGGACTTTATTGGCTGCTGAAATCCATGTCAGCTTTATTGGTTGCTGAAAAACCAAATCAGTTGTAGGGATAATTTTCTTTACACTGTTAGAAGATTAAAGTTGTCCACACTAAACCTTAGCTAACATAACTATACTGTTAGCTAAAAGGGTTTGCGCTGTTAATGCTCTAGTTGTTCAGGTCACCTGAATAACCGCCAGAACTTCCTAGGACTCCCGAACTCTAACTTGGACTTTCATTGTCAGTACCCATTAACATTTGTCATACGCACATACATTTGTCTCTGGTTTGCTCCAATTCTCACCACATAATGATATTCATTGAGATAGAAACCCAATGCTGGTGTATCATCTTGCATCTCATAAATATGTCTTGTGAATTGCATGTCTTTAACTTTTTCCATCTACCCAAAAGTCAAACTATACTTGCGCTTGCGACTATAGCTCTCAGTCTGCCCAGGCCTGCAATATTCGTCTTCCTGGCAGCTATTAGCTCGCATTGGTGGTGGTTAGCTAGAGGGAGTGGCGAAGGTTCTGGTCCTTCAAATTGTTAGCTCAAGGGTCAACAAGGCTTGAGGATTTACAACCCTCAAACACTAGTATGTTATGTAAATGGAAAAAACCATTAAAATTGTTTTACCAGATTAGCGTTCACTGTCAACAGGGAATTGTGCAATGACCATTTCCATAGAAAATGTATTCATTGTCTCAATAAACAAATTTTGTAATATTTGTTTGTTCATAGATACTAGAGTATTCAAAATACAGTAATTATAGCAGTATAGTACGTGATGACAAGTCACCTGCACAGGCAGTGTGTAGTGATAACATTCAACAGCAATTCTACAGCTTCAATTCTGTATTTTATTTAGTAGTCACTTTCCTGCTTCCTATTTTCATTGTTCCGTACATTATAATGTATGTCCAAATCTACTTCAAAGAATTGGAAGAAATTCTATTCAAACCTTCTAGCCATCACCACATAGCAGCACTAGTCCTGTGTGGGGTCTACACCTCTGTGTTTATATTGGTAATGGATTTTTTAGCGATTTCGTATAACTTTTTAGAGAAAATGGAGTATGGAGGCTGTGGCAATTGCAAAGCTGGTAATGATGTATTTATTTTAACAAATTTAGTAATTGAGGTAGTTGTTTTACTTTGTATGATTGCTTTGATAATTTTTCTTCACCATAAACCTCAGCATTTCTCAAGGTGCTTCATTTTAAATCACTCCAATATAAGAACATATAGTAAGGAAAAACAAACTGAAGCTGCACATTTATGGTCATTGGTAGTATTCATGCTGATTCCACTCTGGTTTGTATCCTCTCATATTGGTTATGTAATAGTGTCATGGCTTACCGAACCATCTAAGAGCACATCTGTTGCGCTCTCAGTGATGGCAATGTATCTATACATTTATATGACAACAAGAACTATGTATCAGAGATTAAAAGATAGCTCGGCTGAAACATTTGATTTCAAAGCTCTCATAAAAGCTTTATTTGGTGGACTATGGACAATGTTAGGTGTCTGTATTGTTATTGCAGCTTTTAACATTCTTCCCTTGCCTACTAGTCCTTTAGCTAGTTACATTGAAAATATCGCACAAATATTTCTGGTTTTTCTCGCTGCTCTTGTGTCTTATAAACTCATTTCTATACAAGACTCAGACACCCAAAAATTTCTAAAAAATTTTGAAAAAAGATGTGGTGGAGAAGATATTAGAGTCAGTTTCCGTGGAATTAAAAACAACCTCTTATCAACATATACTGTCAACTCAATACAAATTGAAAAGAATGGAGTGAGCGAAGAATATCCTCTTCCACAAGTTCAAGTGACACTCACGGTTAAAATTCATGTAAATGTAATAAAAAAAGCCCAGTTTCAACATGAGGTATTAAAAAATGCTACATTGAATGAAAACTATTTCTATTGGCTGACTCAACAAGATTTAAATATAGTAAGCCCATGGGTATCAATAAAATGCTTTAGGATTCTTCCCAACTGTATGGTAGTAAGTTTTAATAATAACCAAAATGCTGTACTTCTTCCACCTTTTCGTACGGATTTTGTTATTCGCAGAGATGAAAATAATAATATAAGAGCTTTCATACGACTTAGACATCGTGAAGATATAACATTTATTGAAAATAGAAATATCCCTAGTGGTACTAGAGTACATGTCAGAAATATTGCAATGCCTAACCTGATTTCTGTTGGTATTGATGGCAACAACAACAGTATCTCAAGCAGTATTTCAAGCTTCAGCATCACAATCAATAATGGAAATGTATTGCTGCAATTGGCAGATTATGACCCAGTTGGTTTAGAAATTGGAGAAACTACTGTAATTATAGGATATTTCAGAAAGCTCTACACTGGGGATAATCAAGGCTTGCTAAAAGCTTATCTCACTACTGATTATCAAGATAATTATGCAAATGTAGGAAATGTTGTGGGCAGTATAGCTTCTAAAATGTAACTCTCCAACTGTTAATGTACACAATTATTTTGTATTAGTAGTAGCTATTTTGCAATGTTGTCGTTGTTTAATTATTGTTTGTTTATGATGAAAGTGGCATAACTGAAACTGTGGACTTAGAAAGTAAAAAAATGCTGATTTTATATACTCTTTCACTGAAAATAATGTAAGAGTGAAAAACAAAAAAACAAAAAAATGAAGTGAGCCTAAAACTTTATATATAAAATAATGGGCATCATACACAGCAAAACTATACCTGGGTAGTAGCACAATATTCTCCTTTTATTATGTTGCTTATAATATTAATTATGTACTGATCAGGGCCTACCTGTTGGCTTAAGACAATATTTCCCACTTGCCTGTGTTCAGAGTTATCACACTGGGTTATCACATCCTCCCAAGAAACAATTGCTATGGTATTCACACATGAGCAGTACATAATAAATGTATTATTGGATACTGCAGAATATCATTCGCCTGATTGGCCATATTTGTGCTTGTGTCTTTGACACTTGTGTAATAATACTAAGCAAACAGACTTGTGATATTATCCTGTATCAAATGAATTATATATATAGTACTTATTACATGAGTCAGAGTGTGATATGGCGAAATATTTCATGTGCAGGCTAATTTATTTTCCTAGAACTGAATGATTGAAAATAAAGACTGATAGTGAAATATCTAGCCATAACACTCTGACTGAGTGTAACAAGTGGTTTATTCCACACTAGATATCTTCACTGAAGTAGTTTGTTGGTAACTCTTGGTGTAAAATTGCCCTAAAACTCACTTGGGGCTCCCCACACCCCCTGCCAATGATATTTAGCAGCTGCTCTAACCTGGCTGGGTAGGCTCCACTAGAGTAAAGGTAGCTGTAAAAACCCTGAAAACTGGTAAGCCAGGCCAGGCTAGCCCCCCCCCCCCCCCCCCCCCCCCCCCCCCGCCCCCCCCGAGCCCCC
>WLWI01005916.1_pt1 | contig 10147 bp, 4 predicted proteins | sample 6701501 | NCBI WGS metagenome assembly WLWI01 (sample SAMN12718690, study PRJNA515312) | sponge metagenome | isolation source: marine sponge | host: Mycale hentscheli | place: New Zealand: South Island, Marlborough, Capsize Point | collected 2014-11-01
CTTGCCGTGATCTTGAATTCTACACTGAAAGACAGATCAATACTTGACTTCTGATTCTCTTTTTCTCTTTCAAAGTGATGAGCATTGTCTTGATACTTCCTCGTATTTAGTGAATGTTTCCAACATTATAGTGAATGGCTCTGAATCAACTAATGCTACTATACACTGGGTCTAAGTCAGACCAGATGGCGCCTGCGCGAACGGGTGATGTTGTTTTGTCTTCGTTGATATCTTTAGTAGTCAACGTAAACCTGTATAATGAACAAACTTTTTCATTCACCTTAATTACGTTACTTTACTCATTTATCATTGTTGTAACATGTTGTACCTCTGTTTACTATTGTAATTTAACCAATTATAACGTTATTTCTACTGAATTATTACTGAGTTTGTCCTTTCATAGCTATTTCAAGACTTTATGTCGGGATTCACGACTCCAACTGGCTGTCAGGCAAATATCAGTGTGGTGATATTATCGCCACATTTTCTCAAATAGTAACTATTAACATTCTTATTATTTAACTATTATTTCCAGTTTGCTTTCTTGATATTCCACTCACTTACCGTTATATTATTTTGCTACATAGGTGGTCATCTTTTTTCATGCATTCTACTAATAACTCCTCATTCCCTTGTACACTACTACCCACCTAATATTCATATTTCTAACTATTTGGTTCAGTTCTTGCTTGATTCTAACCTAATCTTTAAGTCTAACCTTTGCTAGCTTTAATCATTTTGAAGGGTTCACTGTGTAAAGATTGGTTCTCAATCCAGCTTAAGAAACTGGGTATAGAGAAGCCTTTTATCAGGGTGGTGAGACCGCAAGAATTCTGGTGGCAGCTCTACCATCGACTTTTAGACACCCTAACTTATAGCCACAATAATTATTACGAATTCTTTTTGACATTATCCTATCAAATCTTGTTATTATTTGAGATCAACCAGGATGTCCTCATGCTCAATCAGCTTTAGTTATGATTATGTCGCTATTGAATGTAGCTAGTATTTTATGGCAGACATCAATCGCAAGCTATCATAATTTTATACAGTTTAGTTTCCCTTAGTGACTGCAGTTTCTATAATTTGAGCATGGACTATGGAGGTGCTGCAAATATACAGTCTAGTAATGTCACACTGTGCGACAATGTTGTGTTTCAGAACAATATTGGTCATTATGGTGGAGCTATTATATGCTATAAACAATACGACTGCTACATTAATGTACTGTTATCTGAACAATATTTACATAGGACCTCTGCTTTTAGTAACAATTTAGCAAAGAATGGAGGTGTTCTTGCTATCACTAGATCTCTTTTGCAGGTGTTTAAAAAAGTGCAATTTGTACATAATGTGCAGTAATATCATACAATAATAGCAAATGGTGTAGGTGGGTATATTTATATTTACAATTATGCACTCTGAGTATATGCTACAGGTATATCCCATTGTAATTTAGCTTTTGGAGGTGGAGTCAATTGTCATTGGTGGCCCTGTCATCACACATTATTGGATACTGAGTTGTAAAATATTACATATTATCTTGGGAGTGAAGGGTAATTAGTTTTTAGATTGTTGTGTAGGCTGTTTGATTAATGCACAGCACACTCGAAAGTTGAAGGTCAAAGGGCACTTCTCTCTGCTATTTAGGTGAGGTATCATCATTTCTGGAAATCTATTTTAATGAGACTGATGTGCAATAATAGTGAGTATGCCTGATTCAAGGTTTGTCACAGTGAGAAGGTGAGGTGGTTTTAGTAAAGTATTTTAGCTAGTAAATTGCAATTTATAATGTGTAACTGGTGAGTGTGTCGGAAAGTCATGTGACCAGACTAGGAACAGTCATAAGGCTTGAGGCAGGCATGTGATCTAGGGTGAAGTTGTGGTCATTGGTGAGTAAATAAAAAAATTCAGGAAGCAGCAAGCCCTTTTAGGAGGCGCCATGAGATCAATAACAGACACATTCAAAGAGTCTTACAGTACTTAAGCACATACAAAAATACAAATTTGAGGAGCAAATTCCTACTTAATTCATAATAAAAATCAATTGTTCTGGCTTTATTGAATTCAAATAAAGATCCAATATTATGCTAATTATATCTTAATGGAGATATCTTGATAATATATTTTGTACCAATACCCTTCCACTCTGATCAATTTATTCCTATTTTTTACGGTCAGATGATAGTAGTATATTGCATGACATAATTAATATGATATTATTGTCAGCATTTTCTCTCCTCTATGGCCCAACAGACACAAGTGAGTTTAAAATAAATTTTTTAATTCTCCCCAATTTGTAGAGGAATAAAATGAAATTCAATAATGATTTGCATACATAATGATGAATGCCGTAGCAAACATTATGTCAAAACAAGTTTACACGATGTAGAATTTAATTGTTATGACTTCTACTAAATAGTGAAACAATGACAACTAGTAAACTATTCATAGACTTGTTGACCATACATATCTAACATTGTAAGCATTTACTGTACAACACAATTATATCTGAGTGTTTGTATTCAACAGATGAGCAGGCTAACAGATTGCAGTGTATTTTTGCTTTCATAACATCTCATTCTATATTGTTGGTTGATTGTTCATAGTAGCAACAGAGCTGCCTGTGTGCCAACTTCAAAATAGCAGTAAGTATCGAAAAAAAAAGAGTGTATTTAATGATGTAGTTATATAACTAGTTTTAAGATGTAGACTTTGTTCTCATTAACTGTATCATTTGGTGTGCCAGGCCCATTATAGGGATGTTGTGCCATAAAGTTATCGTTAGTGCTCATACACACACCAATGATATAAAGTTAAAGGTTAAAGTCATGACAATGTTTTGCTAGTTAGAAACTTGTTCTTTGGGCTTTGCTTTGCTAATCACCTGAACAGAAAATGATATCAATGTAAACTTACAACATTTTTTCCAGTGCACTGATGGGAAATACACATAAGAAATAGTCTTGCACAGCCAAACTCTTTGCCTAATGTTAGACACTATTGTGTCTCAGTGCCAATATTAAGGGAATACACTTCGACTTCTGAGTAATGTTGAACACCATTCTTGAGTTAAAAAAAATAGGAATGAGAGAGTGAATTATTGCAAATATAGGCTCTCTCTCCTCTCGCATGAGAAAGTGAATTATTGCTAATATAGGCTCTCTTTCCTCTCGCACATATATATATAAATGAGTTTTTAGAATGTAAATAAAATTATTGATGTGGCTAATTAGATGCCTCACTGTTAGTACTGATTGATACCACCACAGTTATTAACATTAGCCTTCAATGGAAATTGACTTACTGAGCAATTTATTATTGACTGACTTTAGTTTTCTGTTGTAATTAAATTGTGCCTGTAACTAAAAAAGAATGAAATATCATGAACACATTGTTAAATAAATTAACGGTATTTTTTTATTGTATGGTCTGACTCAACTGCTATGGGCCCATTTATTACAAACTACAGTATTATTTTTATGCTTCTGGGATTGCAGTCTGATGACAAGTAAAACCATGCTGACATTGTATGATGGAGGATGTGTATAAGAGTGGTAGGGGTAAGAAGGACTTAGTAAATCAGCAATTATCTTTTGAAGTCAGGAATATCTTTTGCTGGAATGAATTATGTCATATGTCTGAGTTGTGATCCTTCCTACATAAGAGAAAGTGCATCTAATTATCGTGTAGTTCTGTTTTAAAAACAGAGTTTATTTTGCATAAATAACGTATAATTATTGTATTTTATATTAAATATTAGTATACACTACTATTGGTTTATTAAATCAATAAAAAGCACATAAGTACAAGTGTTTGAGTTTATAATGAAGTAGCTACCACAATAGATATTTTCCAATATAATTGCTTATCTGCCTTCAATTTGTTTGAGTTTTGCTATAAATGAAAGAATGTAAAACATAATCCATAAATGTCATAACTGAGAACATGAACACAATAATGACAGCACACTTTAACTATTATTCCCAGTGTCTACTAACAATAAGCAAATTCAAATATTTTCAAGATGCCTTAATCTTTCAAAGCTATTATGATTTTATTAACTAATTTTAAGTAATAGTCATTATTATGTCATTATAATAATGGTTACTTTATGAATCAATACAAATGTATGCACATTGCTGGAGTATATGACTCAGTGTTATACTGTGTTGACCAAACTCCAATGGCAGACTATTTCCATTTCAATAAGATACACAATTATTTGGTAACATTTTATTACCAATAATTAACTTTATGGTAACAATACAGTGTGGTACTATTAAACGAATATCGAGAGGTATACTTGTAGCTTCACATGCTATGTAGCCAGAAAGCTATTGTATCTTATTAAAATGAATGAATATCTGAAGTAGACAAGCTGAATTGTCATGAAATAGACAACATAAATTTCATTTATATTAGAATAATAATAGAAAATTTTCTCGTTCTAACAGCTAATAGCTATTATGTTAATTAAAACTTAACCAGATATTTTGACTTCTTGCGAAAGTTCACTTCAGGGTTCAACTGATAGGACTTTGGCAAGAAGTTGAAGCATCAGGTTAAGATTCATTTAACATTATTATTGGCTGTTAGAATGAGAAAATTTATTATAGTTATTTCAGCTGAGAATGACTGAATTTTATTAGAATAGTATAGTAGTTTAGAGCTGTGGATTAGCTAATGCACTATAATATGTACTTATATATGCACTTTGCATATAGCTCATAGAAATCATATTATACAGGTATTTCTTAATGTGTTTGTTGAATGTTTGACAGTTAGTTTGTTAATAGAGTTAGGAACATAGCATTCTATAGTGATTGTCAAGATTTACAATCAAGTTTGAAATATCATTTTTCTAAAGTAGTATATAAAAACTCTTTACAACAATTTTAACACTGGTAAATACATAGATAAATTTTCTCGCACTAATAAAATCTATAATGCATCTTGATGACTTCAGTACTTCTTTAGACTGTAAACTTTCAGTGAATTCATTACTTTTCACATTCAATTGTGTACTAATGTAATTAAATTTAGAGAGAGAGATTGAAATTGTGGGTTTATAGCATCAGTGAATCTAAATAGTTAATGATAAAGGAATAAATACCAATTATTGTATATTTTAGCTATTTATACAAAAAAGGTTAATTTAAACATTATGGAGTCATAAGGTTTTTATAATGCTATTATACCTTGTTTAGTTTAGCTGTTTTGACAATTGCAACAGTTGTCAACATTTCCCTCCTCTATACCCAAAACAGACACAAGTGAATTTAAATTTAATTTTTTTATTTCTCCCTCATTAGTAGAGGAATAAAATGAAATACTATAATATTGCATACTGCTGAAGACCAAACCAAAGCTGAACATTCAACTTGACATTTAAGTACGTATCATTTCACCCTTATATGATTTCACTTCTACACTCAGTGAGCATGCTCAATTCTTCTTTATTTGTACATGCGTATTATCTCACATTCACGTATCTCCTTTGTTACCCGTTTTATCATTTTCACTTCTCATTGCTACTCGAACTGTTTCTGAATTTATCAAGCCACAGCTGATTACAGTATATAACTAGTGTCTAGCTAGTTAGTGAGAAGTCCGGAGCGGGGAACTGCATGATAAACATTCCCTGTCTGATTACACAAGCAGAAGTCTCAGACGACAACCTGTGACTCGCTAGAGGTTGACCGTGCATGAGCATTTCCCTCTTCGCATACGTAATTTAGATTGTTGTAGCATTATTTCAAAACATTATGTCAAAACAAGTTTACATGATGTAGAATTTAATTGCTATGACTTCTAGTAAATAGTGAAACGATGACAACTAGTAAACTATTCATAGACTTGTTGACCATACATATCTAACATTGTAAGCATTTACTGAACAACGTTATGTATTCAACTGATGAGCAGGTTTACACATTGCAGTGTATTTTTGCTTTCATAACATCTCATTCTATAATATTGTTGGTTGATTGTTCATAGTAGCAACAGAGCTGCCTGTGTGCCAACTTCAAAATAGCAGTAAGTATCGAAAAGAAGAGTTTATTCAATGACATCTGAGGTTTTATCAGAATGTCAAGAAGGTGAGTTGAAACAGGATGAGTTGAAACAAGCTCACAAGTCACTAGTGAAGTTCTCTTAACAGAGCTAATTCCATGAGGAACTATCAGATCTTTGAGCTGGAAATTCTGTGTCTACCCTCAGTCCTCTAATAATGCCATGCCCAGTAGTCGATGGTGATGACCCACCTCATTTTAATCCTATACAATGGTTACTATATTAATTTACTTGTACATTAGATAAGAAAATTATGTTGAGAGGAAAGTCACTCTGAAGTCCACTGATACAAGTGTGACAGTAATTGTGTCCATTATCTATTGATTTTGTCAAAGCTTAGAAGATATTCTTTTGAAAGAAAATTAAACTTGAGACATTTGTTCATGAGAGGAAGTTTTATTATTGTTGCACTAATTTATATTGGAAGATTTATGCAAAAGCAAATTTGTCCTCATATTTACTAACCCAGCATCAATATGCTAATAGTAATAAATATATACCTGTTCATTTCAGAGCATACTATGTGATGATGTTATCTATACTTCAAGCAGTTATTGGAATGAAAAGCTTCCCCATTCGCTTGCTGTCAAATTATACACTACATTTGTTGATTGAGTAGCAAACTTCTCCTTAAAACCGATTGTGAAAAACACCGGCATATTGTGGTTGGTTATTGATTTAGCAATTGATTTATTTTGTATGAATTATTATAGACTAGCTGTCACTATTGTGTACAGACTTTGTTTGTGCTCTATGATTCATTTAATCTATTGAATTGTGTTTGCATTCGTGTTTTCTCAGTTATGCCACTTACAGATGATGTTTTTCATTCTTTCATTTGTAGCAAAACTCAAACAAATTTTTAACCATACCAATTATATTAGTCAGTATTTGGTAGGTAATTCATTCTAAACTACAACACGTATATTGATGTGCTTTATATTTATTTATAAAAAGTATTCTAGTTTTATGTAAACTACTGCCATCAGAGTTAAGTTAGTCGAGAGTGAGTGCTTAGTGAGCATATTTGAATTAACAGGAATGCAATGTTTCTCTTGTGTTACATCTTTTTTTGAAATATTGTGATAGTTGTAAATTTCAATTTAACTGTGCATTAGAAAAGTTTGATAGGGATGTAGGGAGAAAGATATTAAGAAGTCAGTGTTGCTTGTCGACATCTGGAGTAATATGGACACAACTAAATGGGAAATGGTGTTGATGGAAACAACAAAACATCTAGTATCACACACTAACAAGCTTATCGCACTATAGTATTATAACATCATTAAATAATGTAGTATGTAGCAGTTTTGCTTCAATTTTGGAATTAATAGCAAATTTTACACGTATTAACAGCAAATTGTTAATTAAAACTTAACCCGATGTTTCAACTTCTTGCTGAAGTCCTCTTCAACGGTCAACTGAGGCAGAACTCTCAGTTGTAATATAATTACACAATGTAAACAGCAAGATTTCTGGAGGGTATGCTTATACTGTTTATTATATCCTGGAGGGTGATTTGCACGCAGCATGGACAGCCAACATCCTGGAAGCTCTACACCTATGTCTCTGTTAAACTTGTTGTTGTCAGGTGACATGTATAGAGCTTCCTTTTTCTTTAACTCATAATTCTTACTGGCTCTGTCTACAACTCTTACCTCTCCCATTTAATGGGGTGATGCTGCTGCCAAGCATGTTCAGCAATGGCTGATACTTTCCCACCACCTCTCTTACAAGCATCCTTATGTTCTGTCACTCTCTGCTCAAGCCTTCTAGTTGTTTCAGCCATATACTTTACCACAGCTGCAGGGTGTACTGTACACTATGGATGACTTGGTGGGTAATTGGTATAGTATCTTTAACTTTAGTAAGAAGAAGTCAAAACATTGGGTTAAGTTTTAATTAACAATATTGGCTTCTAGAACATGTAAAATTAGATATTATTATAATTATATCAGTCAAAAATGACTGAATCATTGAAATTTTGGAATTGTTCATTTTAAGTTCCCAAAGTTAGGATTTGCTTTTCTTCCATTTATAGCCACACACTGGGTCTGTTTTTGCCAATTAAATAATTCTAGATCATGACTTTCAATTGTTCCATGAAACAATTTTAGAATTATCAAGTTCTGACCCTTCATAACAACTAGATTGAAACTTTCTCACCTAAAGGGGTCTGGCACATTTTTCCTTTACTTTTCTCCAGACCCCTTTAAGTGTGAAAGTTTCAATCTAATTTGAGAATTGTTTTTTTCGTTTGGAAAATTTGTGGATACGAAAGTGTTTCAAAGTATATTATTATGCACAAATTAACTATGAATACAAAGTGTTTGACAATATTGAGATTAAACTGCTTGTTTACATAACTACACCCAAAACATTAACCATGATAGCTTCCAATCTATAAAAGCACCCGGTTATATCATAGAACAGTCAGAATGAGGTCCAATTTCAGTTATGAGTGATAATTGGATATATAGGCTATTGTTAGTAGCTGTTCTCCTTCAATGGAGTATTAGTCTAGCTACTAGTGACACCTTCCACATAGTGACCTCACCTGCTACTCCATGTCCTGTAGAGTTCATTGGAGAACCATGTGTCACTCTACAACAATATGTATCTAGCCCAAGCATCAGTCATGGCAACATAACTCTGTTGTTTGAGACTGGAACTCACTCCATGAGTCATGCCTTCTCAGCTTCTAATGCTCACAGTTATACTCTATCAGGTTACAATGTATCAATAGAGTGTATTTCAAATACGGTGTCATTTGCACTCACTTCTATTCAGCACCTCAACATAACAGGATTGAAACTATCTAACTGTGGTTCATTCACATTCAACTCTATTACCTATATGTACTTTACAAAAGTTATTTATTCTAGAAATGGTAATGTTCAATTTTCAAATTTAGAGTATTTGCATTTGACGAATTGCTCTTTTAATTCAAATAGAATATGTCCTCTTCTCAGACTATCGAATGTCAGGAATGGCAGTATTACATACAGTTCATTCATAAACAATCTATACAGTTATTGTTATGGAGGAACATTGTATTTGACGAATTCAGAACTAAACTTAATTAACAGTGCGTTAGTAGGTAATGTAAATAGAAGATTGAATAGTGGAGGAGCTGTTTATGGAGAAAGGTCGAGTTTAGTGATCAGAAAATCATATTTTTTATATCATAATGTTCGCTATTACGGTGGAGCTATCTACACAAGCAACTGTCGAGTATATTCAGAAAACAATTATTTCATTCAAAACGATGTCACTTACAGCAATGGGGGTGCCATCTACATGGACAACAGCCATCTTACTTTAGTAAACACAGTAATTACTAATAACACAGCAAGATATAATGGAGGAGGATTATACTTCAGAAATAATAATATTACAATAACTAACAGTAGCTTCATAGGAAACAGAGCAAATATTGGAGGAGGAATGTATATTGAGAATGCTAATAGTGTCGTTTCAAGTGGAAATAGATATGCACTAAACACAGCAAACACTGAAGGAGGAGGAGCTTACTTAATCAGTATTAACAAAATTACTATTAGTAATGGTAGGTTTGTTGGCAATGCAGCTGATTCTGGTGGAGCTATTTCAAGCAGAGCAACTCTGATATTAAACAATACATATTTTGCTAACAATATAGCTACAAGATATGGAGGATGTATTTATATAAATTCAGTGCCTAATATTTCTGTTATTGTAACTTACTGTACATTTATTAATAACACAGCCACAACAGAAGGAGGAGGAGCTATCTATTCTAACAGTCGCTATTCTAATGTCTCTCTAGTATCGTCAAGATTCAGCTATAACTCTGCCTCCTACTGCAGTGTGTTAGACGTAGATGAATACTATCACTTCAGTGTTAACTTAACAGACAGTGTATTCACACACAACACTGCTACAGGACAACTCATAGGAGGGGGTGTGGCATGCATCAGGAATGCCTCTATTGATATCGTCAGAAGTACATTCAAACACAACTATGCCGACCTTCACGGAGGAGTGTTCTACATCGATGAGAGTGTGACTTCAGTAGAGGGAAGTTTATTTG
>WLWI01005917.1_pt1 | contig 10147 bp, 4 predicted proteins | sample 6701501 | NCBI WGS metagenome assembly WLWI01 (sample SAMN12718690, study PRJNA515312) | sponge metagenome | isolation source: marine sponge | host: Mycale hentscheli | place: New Zealand: South Island, Marlborough, Capsize Point | collected 2014-11-01
ATATACTGGTAGAATAGCTGCACAATAATCAAGTTTTTTTGTGACGTAGTCTCTACATTGAAGCGTTGCGAGTACATGGTGCTGGTGTTTAATACGAATTGAGTGCAGTTAGTGATACCATATTAAACACATAAGTATCGCAAACTTGACTCAATTTGCTATATATTTGCTTGTCACAAATGAAATTTGGGACTGACTACTTTTAAGTGAACACTTGTAAGAGGGCAGTCAGAATTTAGTCAATATAATAGCTCTCCCTTGGGAGATACATACTACTTGGTTTAGACACATTTGAAAGTCATCTCAGAACCACTTGCAATAACACAGTAGTACTTATGATTTCTATAGTGCAGCGCGATGAGCAAGCTAGCCAGCGAAACACAGCAAACAAAATCTGAATGTTGGACGACAGTTATATACGCACAGATAATATCTTGCTGTCAACTAGGCCATTAGTAGTGAACTATATAGATGGTTTGTTGATGTTTTAAGTGTGGGGTAAAAAGTTGGAGAGGAACTTATGATATTCTATAACCGCTAATTTTGTACTACCACGCACAACACGTGCACGGTGTTAATGAGGCAATATGAAATAATAACCAGAATTTTTAACACCAGGTATATTGACTAACAAAATAAACAAGATCAACACACACACACATGTATTGAAAGTTGCTTCAAGTCAGTAATGTGATCCAATGGGACATGGCAAAAAGTAAATATACAGGTTGTGCATTCCTACTACAGTCAATCACAGTTTTTCCTTTGGGCCAACCATGTGGACGTCATTCCATTAATAAATAAATTTAAAAAAAAATAATAATAATAATTCTGGAATTCTGGGTGGATGGAGCAAGGGGCGCTAAGGGTACTTGGGGATACAGCTGTTATAACAACTCTTAAGGAGTCAAAAAGTTGGGAATACTTTAAATGAATGGTGGATAAAAAATATTTTCTACTGTAACAATTATATGCGCTGGTTTTACTGTCCAATAATATTAAAAATAATATTCATACTGGTGTATTGGGTGAAGGGGGTTTGGACCTAGAAACTTTAACTTCCACACATGTCAAAATAGCACTAAATAGGACTCGTGAGAGAATTTGTTCTTACCCAATTTTGTAAAACGCTGTGTGTACTTATCTCAATATATCCCTACTCTCTAACACTGATGTTCCTCTCACCCCACTTTCCTCTCCTTCCCCCCAGCCCAAATTTTTTATATCACACCCTACTTATAACTTAGCCTGAGAGTACACAGCACCGTACGTACTGAGCACTCAGCTAAATACAACGCCCAACACCCCTGAAATTAACTTTTCTCACATCCCACAAAGAAATAATTTGCCACCGCCCGTGGTGTGGTGCTTCTCTAGCCCTCATTGTTCATGCGATGGATTTATCCTCCTAACCACACACAGCACCTGTGCGTAACATGTTTCAGAAACAGGTGGCTGTAATGTTTTGAAAGTGACATTACTATGTATAATGCAATTTACCTTCATTGTTGTTTCTACTGGTCAGAGTTTAAAGTAAAATCAATATACTCCGATTGTATCAAATTACAATAAAACACTTGCACTCGAAGTATGTGTAGTACAATAGCAGGGTTTTATGGAGAAGGAGGGGAGGGGAGGGAGAGAGAGGGCTGGCTCCAAAATCTCCCCCCCCCCCCTAACTCCTATTTTATATAGTACATTATCTAAAGTTGAATTCTATAAGCAGTATGACTGTAAACCATGCATGTGACTGAACACTTCAGTGTGAGGTATACACTCTCACATAGGTCATGTGCATCAAAGTAACATGAGTTTAAAGAATGATTGTGGCTAAATGCACAGTGTCCCCTTCCTCTAGTGCAAAAATCCTATATCAAACCCTGACTAGTGCTCAAGAGAGAGAAAGTCTGCCAAGATTTGTATAACTCTTTTAATTAAAAAAAAAAAAAAACTGTGTAAAACTGTGCAGCAGTTTCACACTCAATATAGGAGTGGACGGTATTTCGATATTTGGCGAGCGAGCGAGACACTCTCAGGGGTAACACAATTGAAAATCGGGGATATTTGTTTGTTTATACATCTGTGTGGACGTACGTATGTCATTTTGTACTTTGACCCTCACGTATTTTTGTGTTTGCTCCGTCTTCGACCCTGTCCCAAAATTCACTAAACAGAATCCTCCAGTTTAACGATCATTACCCGTATCACCCTAGAAATTGAATTGTTTACTGCTTTGATTTCTTTTGCGGGTGCAGTTAAAACTCAAAAACTTATGGGAGCTCCATTTCTATTTGAGTTAGTGGCAGTGGTAAGTTAATACGCTATTTGTCACAGTTATAAGTCCTACGCAACAGTATTTACTTGAAAATTCATTGTCCACTAGACTAACCACGAAGGTAAGTCTTGCGTAGGTACGTTCAGTTGTGCGAAAGTATTGTGCGTTACAACTACTACACAAAGAAAAAGTTTAAATAACGTGACTTGATTTTGTTGCTTCTTTTTCAATTCAAACAGTTGCGGGGAGCGGTTACTATGGCATTGAATCCCCTTTACCGTATATATGTAATTTAAAAACTCGACTTTGTTTTAGTAGCTTGAGTTTTAGTAGTCGAATCAATCGTTTAACAATAGTGTGGTTTAAGGCTCTCTCGCCATTTGTGCACACCACTAGTTAGTCGTTTTATTCGGTGTTGCCAAATGTATTCAGTATGGTATCTGCCAGTTTGAGATAAAACCAGTGTACCACCAGCACTACAAATCACTGCATATAACCTGAAGAATTTTTTTTACCCCATACCACTGGGCTTGAACTTGCTACCTTTGATCTACAACCCAGGACACTCACAACTAATTCACCTGGAACAAAACCATGCCAAGGCTGTTGGAAGACCATTTTAACCTATTCTTAGCTTTTTTCTTTCTTATTTTTGTTTCTTCTTTCATTTCCTTTCATTATTTTCTTTTTCTCCCTCTTTTTTCTTCTCCATTTTTTTTGTTTCTCCATTTTTGTTTGGATGTACTTGAATTGTCACGATAAAGCCATATATCACAATATTTCTTAAATAATACCTAACGAAAGTAATATTCATTCAAAATGAGCTTGCCGTGTTCATCCGCTTCCAGTCCAAAGTTAGTCCACGGGGCAAGACTGCGATGGCTTCCTAAGCCAGAATTTAAACTCACAGCCATCAATAACTATTTTTAAAAAAACTTCGTTAGTACCGTGTTAAAGCCAAGCTGACAAACAACAAAAACGGCTGTTCCTTCACAACTGTCATGGGCATAAAGCTCCTGCATTAATTTAACAACCCATACCAACGATTTTGTGAGAAACTGATAATACCATGCAAAATACAATTGGAAAACCGTCTTCGCAATGTAGGGTTTTTATCAACGATAAACGATAATTCCAGTATATTGCCCAGCTCTACTTTTCTTCAGTTTTCAGTCGTCTGACCACAAAATACTCAAAGAAACCTACGTACATGTATCTTAGCAAGCCACTCAGAGATGACTTCAGTTCTACCACACCTACTAATTCACAAACTTACTAGATGCAGTGGTATATTTAGCTTGCATGATTGCATAGACCAATATCTATTACTACATAACTTGAAGCCACCCCATTAATTGCGTCATATTGGTTCATTCATTGCGTCATATTGGTTCATTCATTACACACATGTAGATACAAATTGAACAGGTATATAGGCAATTATAGATGTGCAGGTATATTTGCGTATCACAGCTAGACTTTTATTTTTGATGAAGTACATAGCTAATTAGAATGCTTAATACCTTAACTTTTAAACTATATAAGTGAGCCACAAGCCTATTTTACATTGTGCATACTGTTGAATTCTACATTAAAAGAATACCTGGTGAATGAAGCCCCTATATCCAAGACAACCGACCCTTTGTCCACATTACTGGGTAGCCTGGTACTAAATGACCTAGACCCTGCACTCATGACCTATGGTACGTGGTACCTCAATAAACGCATGAAATAATAAGGAACAGTCGCTTACAGTTCCTCAAAGCTGGAGTTAAACAAGCTTCTACGATCCAGTGCAGCGGTAACTTGCTACTCTGCAAGGAGGCTCTTATTAGAATATTATTATTCTTATAAACCACGCCCTTTTCTTGCTTGTAATTAGTGGGCGGCTGTTATTTTTAATCGATTGTAAAAATAGGTCGAATTTGCGCATGTGCGGGAAACTTCGCGCAAACCGCCCGGCCGGCCAGAGGTTATCCCGTCAGTCCGCACCTAACTTCTTCGTGTGCACATTTCTGATTGCTGCAGTTGTAGTTTTTACTTTCTAGAAGTCTACTTTTCTCGCTGAAATTATGTCTGGAGACTGGGAACAGGGAGTCTGCAGCTGCTTCAATGACTGCACCACTTGTAAGTTAAAAAAAAAAATTACACAATGGTGGTTAGGTGTAATTTTTTTGTCCTTTGATTTCTTCAGGCATCATCACATATTTCTGCCCTTGCTATATTATCGGAAAGAACGCCGAGGCTGTAGGTGACAGTTGCTGCATTTGTGCCTTGGCTCACTACGTTGCGCCAATCAACCTGTGGGCTCGTGTACACGTCAGGGGAAAGATCCGAGAACAGAAGGGAATCGCTGTAAGCTTAGCAATTCATTCTTGGCTTCCTATGTCATGTTTTTAATACACTCCTAGGGTTCATGTATTGGAGACTGTTGTATGGTTTACTGGTGCTATCCGTGCACTATCTGCCAAGAAGCTCAGGTAAGCCCTTCTATTGTTTTTTACTACATAGCTATAGACTTTATTTGTTTGTTTTGTTCTTGCAGGAGGTGAAGGGTCTCACTGGTCAAGCCATTGCCAGAGAATAACTTCCTACCCCCAACCTACAAATTTTGCAACTTAAATTTTTTTTGTGTAATCAACACTTGATTTACTTTTTTTTTTTTTCAAGTTTATATTTTGTAGACAATGTATGAAAAGTTTAATAGAATGTATTTCTTGGTGCAACGTTTTCTGAGCCAGTACCCTCAAACTGGGTTAGGGATAATTTGCTTAGCTTTAGCTTCTAATAGGGCGGTGTCTGCCGTCGATGAGGTAGAGGTAACCACAATAGCTATCTCAGAGATTGAGGAGGGATCGCGTTCTTGAAAATAGCCTCTCCCCACCACTAGTTTGTAGTTCCAAGAAAAAACACGCGTTAGGTAAAAGGTCTACAACAGCCGAAACTTCCCTTCCACGCATGCGCGTTACTTTTAAACATTTTATTCCACAAGTTTAGTTTTCTGTAGCTAAGAAGAATAGTCTCTACTGGTTTTTGTTAGCACAATGTCAACAGACTGGGAGCAAGGAATTTGTAGCTGCTTCAATGATTGCACTACTTGCAAGTTATGGCCTTATTTCTGGCCTATACTTAACATACCTATTTCTGTGTAGGTATTATTGCATATCTAGCCCCATGCTACATCATAGGGAAGAATGCTGAGGCAGTTGGAGATAGTTGTTGTCTGTGTGGCTGTTCCCATTACTGTTCTCCTATCAATTTCTGGGCTAGAGTCCATGTTAGAGGCAAAATTAGGGAGCAGAGGGGCATAAGAGTGAGTTGGTTACAATTTGTGGGTTCTAATTTACGATTTAAATTGTTCATTCAGGGATCCTGCTGTGCAGACTGCTGCCTAGTATACTGGTGTTATTTTTGCACCATTTGCCAAGAAGCTCAGGTAATTGAACATTATATCTCGCTATAGTGTTGCCGTTTTACAATTTATAAACAAAATGTTGTTTTGTAGGAAGTAAAGTCCCTCAAAGGAAATGCAATGGCTAGAGAATAGTCGAGATTTGAACTTCCTGAAATAAAATTTAAAAGTTTAAAAGGGCTGTATTTATTTGGTTTTGCTGAATAGTTAGTTATTTATTTGCTTATGTTAAATGTGAAGGGGAGAAATCTCATTTTTTACACTTAGTACAAAGTGTAAAACAGTACATCATCAAAACTATGTATTAAAGCATCACCTCATATTAGTGTTTGTTTTAACTAACTATAGTGTTGTATTTTTGGCTTGAAAGGCTTACCTTTCATTATTGGAGGGTGCCGCCAATACTATAAGGTAAAGGGTTGCCTAAGCCAGACTAGCTATCATTCGGGTTGAGATGTTGTTTTGTCCCTAGAGCTAAAATTATCTCACTATAAAATTAATCCAATTCTCTTCATGGTTCTAACTAACTAAAACTCACAAAGCCAATTTTGTTTGTTAAATAATTTAATTTAAAAAAAAAGAATTAGTTAGCTATAATATTGTGTAGTAGTGAGAGGACTCCTCCAAGTTAATTATGCTACTCTTAATTGTAAAACTAGATTGTATTGTAGTATAACAATCATGTAGCTATGCACTGCATCATCCTGTCTATCCACTTGAACTTAAATTGAATATTGCTAATTGAATGTTCCACTTGAGCAATAAAAACCAGTTGTAAGTGAATTGGCAATACATGTGATCATCAATAAAATAAAAATACAGCCAGTAGCCATAGAAACCTCTGGTGTGGTTGGACCTGGCTCACTGTCCTTTCTAAGCTCTTTAATTGGGGTACCGCCTTGCCCAAGAATCTGGCGATGAGAAGTCCACCAACTACCTCCTCCAGAGAATCTCCATAGCTGTGCAGCGAGAAAGTGCCATGGCAATCATGGGCTGCGTCAACCAAATGTTTTTGTTTTGTTTTGTCTTGTGTTTTGCTATAATAATAATAATAATAAATGCACAATTATTTAATTACATACCATACGTTTTTAGAATAAAGAAAAATAATAATTGTTAATTCATTCAATGTAAAGAATAAAATTAAAATAAAATAAAATAAAATAATAATAAAGAAATAAAATGAAGTCAGGTTGTGATGCCTCCGTATACTGATATGGAGTTCCCTCGCTGAACCGCAATCGAGAGATGCTGCAGGAGATAGTCAGTAGAACGAGGTTCCCCTGTCTCCAGCCTGATCCGTCTACCCAGATCCCTTACCAAGGCCAACGACTTAGGGGCCAGCACTCCCATGGTCTCGATTGCAAGTGGAGAAAAGAAGTGGCTGGGTAGAAGGCTACTATATTTATTTTATTTTCTCTCCTCTGCTGCGGCAGCCATTCTCCCTGGTGCTTGGGTAGCATCAGTTCTATAGGATGGTGCGAAGGTGTCTGGGCAAGTCGCGTCCCATACCAGCAAACGGCCTGATTTCCAAGGTGCCAGGGTCACACCATCTGGTCTCCTGCCATCTGACCTGACCAAACCAGGCGGCTCCAGTCGAGACGGAATCTTGGCTGATGACAGAGCCCGCTTCACGATGTCATTCAGTGCGGTATGACGTGATGTCTTCCTTCACTTTGTCTGCAACTGAGGGCATGCCTACCTAGCTCATCACTATTACTGAGCAGTGCTGGCATTGGTGTGGTCCACATATTGAGGTCCCTAGACGAAGTCCCACTGCCACCCGCACTGTGTTGTCATCCATGCGGAGGCCCAGAGAGGACACTGGCAAGGCTCTCAACCACGCACCGGCTCCTTAGTAAACACAGCCAGTAATTGGGCACGTTCCGCATCATTGGCAGCAGTATCTAGGAGGTGTTGAGCGGTTGATACCGTTCTCACTGAGTCCCATGATTTCTGTTTGGTAGCTGCAGTACCCTCAGGAGTTGGAAATACATGTCCGGCTGACCATGCTGACTTCGCCTCGATTACAAAGGGTGCACGTTGACGTGAGGAAGTAGGAGGCAAAATCTCAGCTACCAGCTCTGAGGATGAGTGAACAGATGCCAAAAAGGAAGATGGAGCAATGTTCACTGCACTAAACCTCCCAACTTCACTGGTAAAGTAGCCTGGACCCATGCCTGACTGTCTCGCTCAAGGAGATTGTTGGCCACTCCACCTAGAATCTCACGCAGGCAATCATCATATGTCCCAAGGGTGGCCGATCTGAAACATGGAGCATAAATAAATAAATAAATATATGAATAAAAACTAAATATTTAATAACCAGCATTTTTGTAAGTCATGTTAAATAAACTTCGAACTACCTATTGACTTAATCTGATAGCTTGATGTCTGTTAATTTCAAACTTTTGATATCTAAAGAATTACAACAGTGAACATAATATCAAAACAAGGAATCAAGTTACTGTAAGTACAGCATCTAATTTACCTCCCTGGTGTACTCGTGATTGTCTGAAATCAATTCGTCTAATCCATCTCTGTCTGTATACTTCATCAATATGCTCCACACTTGCTCCCTGTACATAACATCAACACTGAATGACTTCATTCATTTACCTCTAAAGGCACACATTAAGTATAAAACTCCTTATCAATACCTACACCTCTCACAGAAAATGAAGAAAGGAGCTTGCTAGCTACTGCCAAATGGAGTCTTCTTTTTTTTCTTTTTTTTTAAAACTCAACAACAACTACAATGGATCAAGATGGTTGACAAAGCTGGTGAGAGATTTACATCACCTTAGTCTCAGGAATGGCTAGAGTGACAAAAGTTGCATCAATGACACTGAAGGCAGCATTGATGTACAGAAACCCATAGATGTGAAATGGAGGAACCATCAGTAGTGGGAAGACGAAACTTGCAACAACTGAGACTGCCCAAAATATCACATTAGCTCCGGAAGCTCCAATTCCTACAGAAAAAGTTAAGTCTGAGATGACAACATCACACTTGATGAATTATTAGATATTTTTTGTAAGTGCTAGGTATCCCGGCAGCACCGAGATTTAACACATAACTTGAATGGCTCTCTGAAAGAGAATGCATTTATATCAAGCTTCATTGGCTGTTGAGCGGTAAAAGTAGAAGCTGACGAACTGGAAGTTATTGGCCATCAAGTTCCTATAAGTGTATAGCACACATTTAGTGAGCTTATGCCACTGATGTTTATTCCTTTTACATGTTCTGTTCTAAAAACGCATAGTGGGTGCATTGGCTAGAGGGTAGGGCTAGGACAAGGTACTTGCATATGATATGCTCAGTTAGCTAAGTTCCCGTCTGAATAGTGCTATTAGCTTTCATCCCTATGCACTCATAGGGATGAAAGATGTTCATGCACTATTTGTAAGTGTGGTCTGCTTTTTTGTAAATATAATAAGACTTGCCTGCAACTTCATGAAGTGAGGGAGTCTCTCAGATATAAGTTAAATGTACTGCAAATGTAAGAAGATTACTAAAAATCAAGCATGAACATCCAGCAAGAAAATACTGTACAACTATAATACCGGTTATTATGCAAATTATGGTAAAATATATAGCATTCAATGTCCTGGTAAGTTTAGTTAGGAATATTGGGTGATTCCATTTCCAACATATACCTCTTAAGATTCCATGACTAAAAATGATAGGAAGATAAGAAGGAATGGAGGGAAGGAGGAAAGAAGGGAGAAAGTAAGAACGAAAGATGAACAAAATTGTGTGTGTATGTGTGTGTGTGTGTTATACCCATTTCTACCTGTTCACTCCTTGCTTAATCAACTGATTCAATGCTGATTTATATAGCTCTTACTTCACCACAGCTCCACAGGCTTCAATAATTTAGTATTTGGTAGCAGCTGCTAAAATGTAGGCTGGGGGTATGGGTAGCCCCTCTACAACCAACTTTACCTGAGAGTTACCCTTCCCCTCTAGTACTAACTACAGTAGTAAAAATATCTAGTGTGGAATAAACAACTTATTACACTTGTCAGAGTGATGTGGCAAGATATTTCACTCTCACAAGATTTATTTTCACTCGCCTCTGGCTCAGTGAAAATAAATTAGCCTGCTCATGAAATATTTCGCCATATCACACTCCTACTCATGCAATAAGTACTATATACATTCACAGCAGCTGGAACTGTCAACAATGTCTTCCGCCCAACCTTTACAACAACGAAATAGGTCAGTATCAAAGAAATAATAAATAATATATTTAATTAAATATAAAACAGACAAAGAAAAAAATAAAACACAAATAAAACCAAATAAATAAATGATTTGTTAATTTTGTACTTGAAAATACATTGTCCACTAGACTACTGCGAAGGTAAGTCTGTGTAGGTGCATGTCCAGTTGTGTCAAAGCATTGTGTGTTACAACCACTACTTAGCTAAAGAATATCACAAAGAAAACTTTT
>WLWI01005919.1_pt1 | contig 10146 bp, 5 predicted proteins | sample 6701501 | NCBI WGS metagenome assembly WLWI01 (sample SAMN12718690, study PRJNA515312) | sponge metagenome | isolation source: marine sponge | host: Mycale hentscheli | place: New Zealand: South Island, Marlborough, Capsize Point | collected 2014-11-01
CAAGAACCGAATAGCCCCCCCCCCCCAAAAAAAAAAAATAAAAAAATAAATTAATAAAAAAATAGCAAGCAGTGAAGTAGGAACAGGACAGTCAGAGGGGGCATGTTTCGTTACAACTTTTATTGAGGGGACCTTGACTCCAAAATTGTTGATGGATGTTTTAATGAGAATTTTTTGCAGTGCATACTTGATTAAAGCTCATCAGGTAAATATGTGGAGAAGAACAGTGCTTCTGTGACATCCATATCTCACATGTTAATTGCAATAAATGTAGCTATGAATGGAGTTACATAATAATGAATGCACTATAGGTGCAGGACAGATACATTATGTGTATCCATTTTGTAAGAGAAAAAAATTTAAATGTTTTGCTGTTTCAGCTCAAGAACCACAATCCAGTGATTTAATTTCCCCATGTCACTCTGTGTTAATGTGAAAAAAAATGTTTAATTCTAGAATAAATTGTACCATTTAAACCTGATCATGAGACATCAGCATCATTGAATGATAAATATGACAAATAAAGGACATTGCAAAAATAATAAAATAATAAAATACACTGATAACTATGTGTAAAATTTTGAGCTATGACCACACCTCTGTCTGCTTTTTATGAAGAATGGAGAACTTATCAATAACATTTTTGTAATACATTTTAACGAGATTATAGCTCGAACTAGAGATTAGACTGAGGTTGACATCATCAGAAGAGATTGCCACACGACCAAAGCAGCAATTCACCCAAGAGTAATCATACGGCTGTACTTCACCACATTAATGTACTATAAGAAAGAGTATTAGCAGTGCACTATAAGTTGAGGCATGCAATAACCATAGAGTTTATCGACTGTAACTGAGTTCAAATGACGAGATTTGTGCTATTTGACAGGTTAAACTACAAACTTACGAACAGGTTTCTTAAATAAGTCATCATCAATATTATTCAAAACCTGCTCTCAATTTACCATTATGGCTCAATTGATAAAAAGAATTGCTATTCCCCTCTTTTTCAATTTCGAGACCGCTTGAAAGATTAATCTAGATACAGTGGTTTTATTTTAGGATAGCTAGATGTGTAACATTTTAATAAACTTTAGTAACTTCATGCAAAAATTGTTCTCCAGCTCATGATTATTTTGTGTAAGCTATAGTTATTATTGTATGTACATTCACTATTATTATAGCCTTGTGTGGTATCAGTGAACTAGGGCATAACTGTAGCAATAGCTAGCTAAATAGCTAGAGCTAACTAAAGGGAACATAGGATAAAATTTGGAGGATTTCAAAATAGTGTAATGGATAAAATGAAAATATCTAGTCAATTTCGTTCTTCTCATGCTAGAATACCGCTAGTTGCTGTAAACGAACTATTTTGCTTTAAATTCTGTACAGATAAGTGGACAGCCTTAAGTCTGCCCATGGAAGTAGGATTGAAATAGGACGAAAGAAAGTGGTCCGAAAAAAGCCACCATAATAAGTACCAAGACCTGGGTGGATCCAGGTTGTCATGTGATCATGGATCATGTGAGAGATCATAAGATAGATTGTGCATGTGTGACCCATTGCAGATTAATGTAGGCACACACTGAATTGTTATTAATTCTGCCCAAATTTATCCCATTATGCAACTTAATGCTCGTCATATTAAATGTATGTCTATTTAGCCACAATTATATTGCAGGCACATATTTTTATGACCAAAATTGCAACTTCAAGTGCCACTTTGCACATCTAATGTACTAATTTAATAGTTATAGATGAAACTATTAGTAATCAATTTTAGCAACAAAAGTAATTAATAGAAACCATTGAAATGCACACAAAAAAAACATACAACCTACCACATTGCAGATGTGTAATAATTTGTAATTATTCATAGGAAATAGGTGCTCTCAGATAAAAGTATTGTTATATGAAATAGTCTAAATTGTCACAATAACTAATACAACTCAAGCTTTGACACATTTTTGCATTGAATTTCATAAGCCAGTTTGCCACTAGAGGTTGAACTTGCATCACTCATTCAATGCACAAAGATTAACTCAGCAATAACATTAGTATAATAATTATTGATAGGATGATTTGTAGGTGTGTGTGGGTAGTGATTTTTTATTATTATTAGGGACATATGACTGTTTGATAATTGATATTTTTTATCCAATTTCTCATTGGCAAGCACATAATGCAAACACTAGCAGTAACACCTGCTTGGCTGTTTCCTGGTTGCAGGGCAATATTTGTTAGCGGCTCTTATGGTCTGTCTTCCTTTACACTTGAAACAAAATATAGCATAAAATACTCTGCTATAAGTTAGTATTATGTGAATACATGTGGATACTACTATTTATCTTATACACACTACCACTAGGATGTGAAATCTTGAAATCAATTTTTATGGTTAGTGTAAGACCTTCTTCACTACATTTTTAAAATTAAAACATGGATTGATTGGCGCTATCGTTATGAGAATATTAGTCATATTCACTGGTGTGGGGCAGTCATTCATATTTTACCACATAATTAAGTGTTGGAGTAACTTTTTTAAAGTACAATTGATAATGCTCAATTTTTTTGTTAATTAATCCTTATTAAAACTATATATCACATTGACAAAGATATAAATAGACTACCTTAAAAGCAACTACTCGATAAGTGAGTACTTTATAACACTTGTGCTATTACTCATACAAATATTAAGTAATCATAAGGGGGGAAAATTAAAAAAAAATTTAGCATGTAAACATGTCTGGAATATTTAAACCAAAACAACACTGCCAGTTCTTTTTTATATAAGTTTATCCAAGCCATTCATTCTCATACATATTAAAATAGAGGAGTATTATATACATCAATAACATGTAGAATTTACAAGTTGTTGTTCAAAGTAATAAATTGAAAGGAATCTGCTTGACAAAAATAAAGCTTTGGCCATACAGTCATTTGTTTTGACAATACACACACACACACAAACACACACACTCTACAACACTTGATTTGCATGCACAAAGAAGCCAGGCAATTACACACTGATTTGTGGTTATTAACCAGGAGCTTATCAGATGCAACAACTGCGCTGTCATTAACAAAGCTAATTTACTTAGTAAAAGTAATAATTACATCATATAATGTGATACATTTCAAAGGAATTTTTATCCGATAAATTTTTACTCAGTCACTTACTTTTTTTAATACATTGTACCATGTAAAATTACAATCACACACAATAACTTTTTTTTATCTCACTTAAAACATTATAAAATTTATTAATTCAGTCTTACACTACATGTGCTATATTTCATTGCTTGTACCACTCTCAATGTTCTGAAAAGTCACATTTTCAAGCTCTTATTGTGGCTTCATGAATACTGTCTATGACCTAATCAGGGTAGCCTGGATATTAAAGGTGGGACCAGAATTAATTGGTGTAGAAGTAAATTCGGTATCAAAAGAAGCGAAATTTTATGTACAATAAAATAACAAGGGCACACAAAACTCTTTCGGGAAATTTTTTTTATTTGAGATATAATTTTAAATTTATAAACATGACCAAAATAATTGAACTTCAGTACTAAAATAAGCTAAACATGAAGATTTGGTGAGAAATGGTACACACACAAAATTAATTCAAACTAGTTCATTAGTGCATGTTCATATTCCAAAGTCAACATTAGCAGTTTAACCATTAATGACACTAAAAATTTTAGAAGCAAATTGATTATACATAGTAGCTATTAGGCTCAAATTTAGAGTGTGTCGTACTTCATCATTGCCTTAAAGACAAAAACAAAAAAATCCTAACATATTGTAGACACTTAGTTTGCCCTTCTCCTTTGACAAATTTAGTATTCAATTTCATCTTTGTTTAAACATGCTGGAATTATTGGCAATTGTAATTACATAAGAAACCAACCCCTTCCTAGCAAGGTTGTTATCTGAAATAGTCCGTTAGCTATTACCCAGGTTAGTGATGAAGCCGCTCTAAAGGCACCACTCCGCCAAATAAATGAAATATCATTTAGGTACGCCCATTCTACTACCTCTACTAAAATACAGTGGGCCATCAACCATAATGAACCACCATATCTGAAGGTGCGGTAGCTACCAGTTCATAGCCAAGTATTACACTCCACTGTAGCCTTCTTTAAAAACGAAGTTACACGATAGCTTTTTTTTGGGGGGGGGCTCTTTTTCGCCCCCAAGGGTAATACAACACACGCAAGAAGTTATTAAAAAATTTTTTTTTATTAAAGTGATGTTCCACGTCTAGTCTGCACCTCAAACACTGATTGGATAGTGCAGTTTCTGTGGCTGAATACCTCTTCCTGCTGTGCTTTATTTTGAAAGTATAAAAAAAAAAGAAGATTTACAGGGGGCTAGTGCGAGTACATGAAGTAGGGATGACAAAATGCAAAATTGAGACTTTTGACACAGCTTCAACCTTTGTTTATCCTAACATTCAAATGTGTCCACTGTCAATATTTACATATCAGTGCAAGTTTGGCATAACCAGACCCTTTACCTACCGCAAAGTTAACCACATATCAGTAAAGTGTTGGCATGCCAGACTATCTCAGTGCTCCTGTGTTGAACATGCCTTCATTCCCATGCGCCCCTTCCCTACCACTTCAACCCATTTCGTTTATTGAAATGTTGGCACAATAATACAAATTTTTTGACTGCCACATGTTTTCAGTTCAATGTAATTAGCTAAGCACTACGGAAAAAATCTAACAAACAAAACACAACATCAAATCATTCATGTACAAGCATATAATAATGAATTTAAGTGAGGAGAAAAAAAAAGAAAAAGAAATGAATAGACACTGAATTAAAATGAAAGGTATACTATGTATACACATGAAATCACAGACAAAACCTACATTAATCAGAGGACCAAAATCTTAGTCAACTCTCTTACCTAGCACACAAGTGAAAAAAAGAACTAATAAGAAGTTGGATTGTATCTCCGTCTAATCTCCATGACTGGCTTGTTAGCACTATCACAGCGAGCTGTGGTCAACGAATTTTCAATTTCATTTGTCAATGACTCATCAGAGTCCATTTCAGCTTCAAAAGGAGTCGAAAGATTCGATCTGTATAATTTGACATAAATCAAGAACATAAATACATATATAAATTAATGTACACTAGTTGAAAGGTCTGGTAATTACATAAACTGCCCAACTACTTGTACTGATTAGAATTATGAATTTGGATTTGTAGGATTAGAAGAATAATATAGCATTACCTTTCAAGCTCATCTGGCTGATCCTCCATAGATAATGCCGTTGGTGAATTGTTCCATTTATGAAAATAGGCTCCAAGTCCAGATACGCCGGAAGCATCATCATAAACGACCAATTCCTTATTTGACTGATCCATCCTGTAGACAGTTTAGATGTTAAATGTAGCATGCATACCTTAATTACTATTTGACTATAAATCACACTGTTGAAACTTATTTGCACATCTATTTCCCTAAAAAGTGAAATATGAAGACCTTTTTCTTCCATATATTAGGTGCTATATCATTAAAGATGACAGAGGGGCAAAATACCTAAAAATCACTTACCTCATATTTTCTTTAGTGACAAAGCAATATGTTGTGTCTTCTTCGTCTCTGTAGTAATAAACAGAAAAATAAAACAGCAATTAATAAGCATATACCATTAAATCTCAATTATCGGTATGTGTATCATCCGCAGACAATTAATCAAATGAGAAAAAAAATGCATGTTCATTTAATCATAGTTATTTCAGTCTTCTTTTATTTATTTTTTATTGCACAAGCAGATACTTCCAGATTTAAACTCAGCTGTAATGGCTGGAAACGTGAAAATGATTGCTAGTAGCAAAGAAACGCATTATCTATCAAGAAAAAGCTTACAATTTGCCAGTGTTTAAATAAGAGAGGAGCTCCTAGTTTAGTTTCAGCATGAAAAAAAGAGAGAAGGGTGTTGCAAGCATAAAGTACTCCAAGTAATTGTCCTGAAAAAATATATTTAAATTTTTTTTATGCGACGGGTTTAAAATGAACAAATGAACAACACCCACATACAATCCAAAGAAACAGTACTAATTACAAGACAGTTCATTGTCTCGCACATCAATACACCTATTGAGTGCTTCCTGCACTGTCTACTTCAATTCCACTTCACACTTAATAGGCCTAACAGTGAAATGCAGTCTACATTAGCTCATTGATGGCTTAACTTACACAGATGATGTCTCTTGTGAGATATCCCTTCTCTGCTCATGATTGTAATTCTCTTCACTGTAAAGCACCCCTCCTGCATTCATCTGATACTGTTTACTGGCAATTTCCATACTCATTTCCCCATCCAATTCCTCATCAGATATGGGTTCATCGTCTTCCTCTAATGTGTAGTCTTGAACACATTTCACCACAGTATTAATACCCACCAAGATAAGCTCACATAAGTGTGACTTCCTATCCAAACTATAACAAAATAAAAGTATTAGTTATGATAATATGAGATGCCACTTGATCACCTCCAACACCTTTCTTTAATGCCTGAACTGTAATCAACTGGCGTTCAATGTATGGAAAGTGAATAGAAATAGCGCTGTTCTCATACTTTTTGCTGCATGGGAATCAGCTTGTTTATTATGGAAATAAATTTAACAAGGTAAATAATGGTATACCTGCTCATTTTAAATATCGGGAAAAGATTTATCAACTCCTCATTAAAAAAGTATTAAAGAAGCCTGTACAATGAAATAGATAAGTCGAGAGTACACTAGCAATGGTTGAACAAACTACAATTAAACTTGGAAAGCTCAATATCTGGATACCAACAAATATACAAGTGCAAAAAATTGTTTTTTACATTGTACCTGTCCTTACAAATAGAGATAAAAAAGACTAAAAAAGGACATATGAAGTTTGCACATACTATGATGAGTAAACAAAATAGTGTTATTAGAAATGTCTTAGGTGTTTGAAATGGCATGACAGTTATAGTCATATATTATGTAGCAGTTTAACTATGATGAGTAAACATATTCTTAGTGTTATTAGAAAAGGTCTTAGGTGTTTGAAATAGCATGATAATTATAGTCATATATTATGTAGCAGGCAACTTTTTTCGTAGAATAGCTACTATCAATTCAAACTACAAACACAGGGATATATAAATGAATGGGAACACTGGAAACCAATTAAAAAAACAAAGGTACTCCAATCAAATTAGATCTCGTGTCACATAAGCCAAACTACATAACTCACATAGCATGTTTTCGTTCAGAGTCTTTCTTCTCTATCTTAGCAATGCTCCTCCTGCAATTTATTATAAGTGAAAAAAATTAAAAAAACTACAAACTCCACTTCACTTACTTAGAAAGAGCAATTGCATCCTTGTTACTTCTGCCTCTTTCTTCTTCACCAGGGCTGTAACCATTATAAATAAGGACTTTGAAACATGCAGATATATAGACAGGCCTTGATACAGGAAATATGGTAATTGGCTAAGAGAAAGTTCAGCATTTCAAAAGGTGGGAGGGGGAGGGGGCTTTTTGATGTGTATACAAATTACCAATGATTAAAATTATCCCATGAGTCAATTTTAACTTCTTTTTTTAACATGAAAAGGAATTAGAGTTTTTAGATCCACCCATACATAACCCACAAATTAGTACAAATATAATATGGTATAATCTTCTCACCAAGAGTTTCAAATACTTTATTTGTTTTATGTATATTTATGCTAATTAGCTGCTAGGTCACCTGACCCATATTCACTTTAATCATTGAAATTCTCCAATATCAATAATATCAAAGTAGATCAGAAAACGAATATTGTACTGATGTTTATATGTGACCGTCTACAGGAAAACCGGGCACAACGCGGCACCCTTCGAAAAAAATTTTTTTGCACTTGCAGAGTTGTCGGCGTCCAGATATTGAGCTCTCCAAGTTTTATCGTCGTAGCTTAAGTCGTTCCCACTATAATAGACCTAACTGTTCCCTTCCGTCGGCTTGAAACAATACATTTTTAAGAAATCGATCGATCTTTTCTCGATATTTACGCACGCCACGTTCTGCCCGGTTTTCCTGTAGACGGTCACATATGTGCCATGTTGTGCCTGATTTCCTGTGAACAGTCACATACATAGTTAACATGCTAATGATAGGGGGGAAACTATGCATATCCTGTGTATGCAGGCATATACACATGTATCTACTCAACTCCTACTTAGAATTTCTACAGTAACAACCCGGCTAGGCTCATTATTCCCATATGGCTGTTCTGATTGTGGGGCTTTCCCAAAGCTTAGGGAAATCCCCTTTATAGTGTCCAGCAACATGAAATGAACTAATCTTGCATGGCTTCCCAAGTGAGTAGATATAGGGTTTCTTGCTAATGTATGAGATAATAATTGACAATTCAGGGAGATACTACCAGGATTACACAATTTAAGAAATTAGGATATTTATTCATTTTTATGTGTAGATGCATGTAATGTCATTTTGTACTTTGACCCCCCTTGCATTTTTGTGTTCGCTTAATGATAAAAAATCCTTTGGTTTGAGTCACCTAAAGATATTTTTTCTTTGAATTAAGTTGTCTCTGACATATTATATCTGAAATTTTGCGGACATAGTTAGGTCTTACAAACTTTCCACGTTCATTTTCTATATGAATTAGTGGCAGTGGTAAGTTACCTTAGCTAATGCGCTGTTTGTCATAGATACACGCCTTACACTACAATAGTTTTTTAATTGAAAATTGATTGTCAATAGTCATGAAGGTCAGTCTAGTGTCGTCTATAAGTCACTATAGTGAACAAGTGTGTATGAAAGTGTAGAGTTTTGCAGCTACTGCTTAGCTAAAGAATAGCACGAAGTTAACATAAGTACCTACTCACTTGGACACGGTCATACAGAGAAGTGCAATTGTAAAGCACCCGCATGAGAGGGTTTAGGCTTCTCATCAATGAAAGCCATAAAAATATTCAGCTGAAGAATTCAGTTTGTCAAATTATTGGGCATGCTCCTCGAGTAAATGCTGACAAACAGAAGTTATTGCTTCGCTTAATATATGCAAGTATTCACAAGGTAACAGTTAGAAATTGAAAAAATAGACAGCAAAATAATAAATCATATTATGAAAATAATGGTTGTCTGTAATTCGTATTCCAATACAAGGATTCATAATAATAGAGGGGGAAAGGAAGGAAAACACTCCCTTCAAGAGGAAATTTCCTACCCTAGCAAAGTTCCCCATGTAACTAATCTAATTCAAACTTCTAAACTAATTATCCCCTTTCGAACAAGCAACAATATTAAACAAAACAACAACAAAAACAACAACAAAGAAAAAACAGACAATGACACAACATGAAAGCGCATCATCCTGTTATTATTCTGTCTAATAATTCAATAAAATACATTCCTCCTAGTGCGCAACATCCAATGACAACTCGTATCAACGATGCCAAGTTCTCTTCAGTTTACTGGTTCAGATTTTAAGATATTAAAGACATTTCCGCTGATGCACTAGCTGGAGTTGAAGGCATGATAATTATCACTTATATTGATAACAAAATATTATTCTAGTAAACACATCATAACTTAGGTTTTCTGAGACCTCTGGGAGCCTAATACTTTTTTCCAGTGATCATGATTTTATAATCCAGTTTATTTTTTATTTGCAATAGAGCCCACTTTGACAAAAATTCTTCCATTACGCTATATATTGGATTGATTTCTTTGCAAACAAACAAAATAACAATACAGGATTTGGTCTTTAAACTTCTGAAATTATATTTTTCCTAAAATGTAATTTCAGTTTCATACCACAAATTATACTCACTGGAAATACTAAATAAAGTTTTTCACTGATGCCTGAAATATGTTTCTCTCCCCCCTCTACTCCTCTCACCCTTCTCCCACCCCCACCCCAAGCCAAATATTCTGTATGAATCCAAATATGCAAATATTGCCCACAATTACTTATATCCTAGTCCTAAATATCCATCACACATACTGGATAGTGTCACCCAATACAAATTATTTTTAAATATCCATCACACATACTGGATAGTATCAAGTGTAATGTGTTATCTCATTCAGTTGCGCAAGCTCACTACACCCAATGGTATCTAATAGTTACAGCAATCAGT